>Ga0194133_10004027_pt1 | contig 20213 bp, 11 predicted proteins | sample TA2KigOf40mmetaG_FD_155448 | JGI IMG/M metagenome (GOLD analysis project Ga0194133, IMG submission 155448) | Freshwater microbial communities from Lake Tanganyika, Tanzania - TA2015055 Kigoma Offshore 40m | ecosystem: Environmental > Aquatic > Freshwater > Lake | place: Tanzania: Lake...
ATCAGCTTGCCATTTTCAAAACGCCAAGATGAGTTTTGAGCTTCTCAGAGGGAAGTAATTAAAGTCTCTCTTTGTGTATAGAGGTTTCCTTTAATTAGTCAAGAACAAGTTTGAAAGTGATCTTCGGTCTTCAAAGCGTAACTTTAGTCCCCGAGAGCTAAAAAAAAACCACCCACACCTAGTTCAAACAAAGACACTTTTAACAAATTGTGATAAATTCTTAACATATGTGAAGTGACTTTGGGTCTGTGGAGAATTCCACAAAAATATTCAGAGTGAATTTTAATTGTAGGTATAAAAACATTCAAATAGATCCCACCATGTGATTAAAAAGTCAAGTTTTTATCTATCTAACCGACCTACAGCCTGCCTTTTTTTTTCATTTACATGTTGTATATATCTGGCAGCTACATAGGCTATAGCGCTCACTTCATGGACTTGTAATATTTCCACACGCCAGCTTTACATATGAGGTCTTTGCTAGGATCAAATATGAGCTGAAGATTTAACGTTCAGTTTGAAAGAAGAGACAGACTGACAAGAAGCTAGGCCTACCCATTTAAGGACAACAAAGTAGACAAAAAAAAGTGAAACAATGTTGCTTTAGAACATGTTGAGAAAAATAAGCCTGGTGTGAAAAGAAAGGATTTTTTGTGCTTCCATATTCAACCAAAATTCAAAGTGATAACAACAGACAAAGTTTTACTTATGGTAAGTAAGTTTCATGATTTTTTTTTGCAAAGCTCAAAAACTTAGCTTTCTCCATATATTCACATTCAAACATATCAAAAGAAGGGTGAGGTAAATTGTTCATGATGATGCTTGAAAATGTCCTACCCTAGAGCATCAAACCACCGCCCACAATTTCATAAAAATGTTTTTGTTTTGATGACTTTTTTCCCCTCCTGTTTTTCCATGATGTTGAAACCCATTTGACAGTTTTTGAACACTTCTGGCATTTTTATATCGAGCAAAAGTAAAATCAATCATTATCACTTGGATCGTTAGAGTCTGAAATTGCCTTTTGGCCCAAGGATAATTATATCCAAAAAGAGGAATATAGGCAGTTAATTAGCTTGCAAAATCTTGAGGTCAAAGAATCTCTATTGCCTGCTGTTCATACCGATAAGGATAGACGTTTAACAATGGACATCTGAGTTGACTGAGCAGCTTTGATCACCTTGGAATTACATTTTTTTTGCATATTCAGGAGTGCATTTGCTTCGAAAACATGATTTCTTACTTTTGAAGAAATATTTTCTCTCCGTCCATCAAGTGTACACGTTAAATGCAACTTTCATTTGATAGATGTTACGAAATTAAGTACATCAAATTATAGATTCTTTGATGGATGATTATTTCACAAGGTGTGAGTGAGACACATCTTGGTGGGGGCCAAGATTTCAGAAAATGTCACCGCAGCATCACCAAAAAAAAACTTCCTGGTGGCCTCGGTCTATTAAGAAAGAACAAGATTTAACCTTTGAGACATGAATTTTTACATCTTAAAACAATCAGACTTCATTCACGCACCTTTTTTTCATCGGAAAAAAAGTTGAATTTCCATAAAATGGGACTTGAGCAAACTAAAATCCTCACTGGATGAAGTCACGAATCAACACACGAAAATCGGTTTTTCAAAATGAGAAGACATTTTTAAGCTTTAAGAAAAATTATCGCTATAACATGTCTTTCAAAAGCACATTAAATCTTTCTTGGACATGCAAATTTCACCTTAAGTTCTAATTTTCATGAGAATCTTTTTCTCCTATTTTTTTTTGCACAAACGAAAATTTGTGAATTTCAAAAGTAATGTTTGATTATATATCTAGTTTCTTGTGTTGACGTTAATTACTTTTCGATAAACTAAAGCAATTAATCAGTGACTTGGATTTTACACCTGAACTAACTTTGGCATGAAACACGAGATATTTTGTTCATATCTATGAAGTTCCAATAAATTCAAAATTTTCAATAATTTGTTGCTCGATCCCACATACAATCAAAATGTGAAAAAAACCCAACCAAAGATATTCTTTCTGATAAAATTCAGATTATTTTCTTAAGAATTTCTCAAAATAAAAAAAAACCTTTTTTGGGGACTTTTTTGAGTGTCATTCCTTATGAGCCAGCAAAAAAATCAAGTTGTCATTCTCATTGTTTTTAGTTGGCAAAGTATAGATATATGCTTTGTGCTGATTTCGGTTTTTCAAATGACAGATTGTTAGAAACCTGGTCTAAATGAAAAGGTGCGTGTTTGATTTGTAATTCAAAATCAGTCATTATCATGGGAAAACTTTGCATTACACAATTGCAAAGTCAGCAATATCGATTACAATACGAAAACTATTTTTAAAAAAAAACTTTAATCAGTATAGTCAGCAAAAGGTGGAGAAACTGGATGATCTTCATGCAAAAATGTCTTCATTTCAGTTGGACAATTTCAGTACCAGTTGGAATTCATTCTTTTTTTTCATGAAAAATATTCCCATTTTTATTTGATGATTTGATTGAAAACAGACACTGTCTTGAACAATGGCAGTAAACTAATTTGGTAAATGATTACTTTTTAGATCCTCCTCCATGAGGAATGAGAGTGACACTTTTTGCCCACCAATGACAAACTCTAAAGGAACTTCTCAGGTAATTTTTTATCATTTTAGCTTCAGTTGGAGCCCACTTGACATTTCTGCATTTAGATGACAAATCATGATCACTTTCACCGCCACAACCGTCGTTGTGGTCAGGGCGGGTCATGGAATCCACACACCCGCGGAAGTAATTGTGTTGGACACCACCAAATTCCTCAACAACGGGTGGCTCTTCAACAACCTGACTTAGGTATGATGAGGCTGCAGAAAAAAAACAGTCTCAAATAAAAATGGCACTAATTTTTTTTCAATTTAGATCATTGTCACAGTTGTGGGTGTCATTTGGGTAGCCAAGTTCTCAATTATGGAAATGGGATTCACAAGGCAAGCAATGATGTTCGTTACAGATCCTTTCACAACTTTAACCACCTCCAAACCGTGCCAAATGCTTTCACAAGTAAAAGTCGTGCTTCTTGGGCAGTTCCTTATCCCCACTCAAATACCACAAAGCCATGTGGACCTCAAATGACACCAGGTGGATTACTCTCTTATCCATCAGAAATGGACTTTTCATCACATCCTGATTTGCCAGGGTAATGTTTTTGAACATAAAATATATTTTGACACAGGTTGTTTGTGTGTAGACAACTGTTGAATTAACCATCTAGCCAGGGCCATAATTCACAAACACTTTAAGCATCGATCAATCATTTTTCATGGAGATGGAAAGCGAACAGGGCATTCCCAAATTACAAAACTTGAATTCACAAAATGTAACCTATCTCACAAAAAAACATTAAGCAGGATGGACTTTTTTTATTGCAGACAGAGAGAAAAAAAAGTTCTAAAGTTTTTATATAAAAAAGGTCTTTTCATTCAGATGTTTGCTTTCAAATGGCCATTTCCGACGTGTACCAACAACCTCATCGTGTAATTGTCTACATTACCAACAAGGACCATTATTTGACCCTCATGGTCATTTCGTCCAACACACTTGTTTGCCTTTCGCAGCCTCAGCCTACGACCTTTCAGCTGTGGAAAAAAATCAAACTCATTGGATGGCTCAAAACTCAGGGAGGAGATCACATAGAAAAAATCAGGTCTACACATAAAATTCTCAAATAAGTTTGTGTTGAAAATCTTAAATGGTGTTTTCCCCACTCAAAAAACCTTTTGAGCACAGTGAGGTGTAAAAAATGATAATTTAGAAAGAGGATAAAACTTTATTCGGTTTTAGTTAGAATTTGGTGATCCTTTGAAGATGATGATTTGGTGCTCAAATTTAGTTTTTCAAAAGGAAAACTTTTAACTTTCATAGAGGCGTTTGAAATGAAAGGAAAAAATGGTCTAGGCATATATTTGAGCAACACCTTGAAGTAAAAAAAATCTTTCCTCTTGCTGGGTGAAAATGAGTGACTTGAAAACCCACCTAGTTTTTTTCAAAAAGAAATTTGAAAGGCCAAAATCTTAATTTCATTTTATAGAGAGAGCTAACCCCAAGACCCTGGAAGAGTTCTTTTCCTGGTTTGAATTTTGACACTGCTTCACCTTGGGCTATAGGTTGTGGAAAAATCTAAACAATCCTTGTTAATTTATTAATGCTAGATCCCTTTCGGTCAGCAGTAATCCAAAAATGTCTTGAAAAGGATAGATAAGTGTTATGTCTATTTGTAAGAGTTACTGGATGCTCTATTGTTCTGATGTTCCAACTCGACTTTTCCTTTTGTGAGACCAGCCACAGGGTACAAGTTTGGGATTTAGGGATTATACCAGGATTCCATCAGGCTATTTTTTGTATTTCATGTAAGATTTAGATTATTAAACTTGTGAGGTAAAGATTCACTGAGTTCTAATAAACAAATAGCAACTTCAAATGAGTCACATCAGTATTTTATTTGGAGTGATGTTGGTTTAATTTTTTAACATTAATCCAAGATAAAAGATCTGAGATCATTGGTTTCACTTTTTACTGTTGATATAGTGAACTAAGTAGCAAAAAAAATTAACAAGCTTCATCTTTTTTCAGGCCAGTCAAACATCTGAAGAGGTTGAAAAGAACAAATCTTTGAGATGGACTAAAGACCAGTTGAAAAAATTTGACAACCTCATTTTAAGAGAGACAAAATCAGCTCTTCCAAATAGAAATGGGTAAGCTAATTTTTCTCAAATTTGATTAAAATTTAAATTGGAAAAAAATCTCTTAACGTGCAGAAGGGCGGAGTTAAGCAGGTTTGCTTAAAGTAACTGTTCCAGTTTGGATGGAAGTGTTGTTGCGTTGGCGGTGTAATTGTACTAAAAAGATTGAGCTCTGAAAAAGATGGATTACAATTCATCTGGTTTTTTCTCACCACTTTGCATCTTTGAAATAGGAAATAGAGGCTTTACAAGTCTGAAGTAAATATGGAAAAGCATGGTCAAAGTAGCTCAACTTTTGTAAATTCACTGATTCCCAAAACATGTTTTTTCATGAGCCTATTTAGATTTTTGACATGCCAGAATTACCTTTGCCATTTGACATTCAAGGAAACGCGCACTCATCTTACATTGTGACAAGATAATGGGCTGATCCTACACAAAAAAAATCTCTCATCAGGATGGTGGTGAGCTTTACAAAGGAAACATGAAATGAGAATCAAATTGTTTGATATTTGGACGGATATTTTGGAATGAGATTCAGTCTGGATTTACCCTGAAAAATCAGTTTCAAAGTAGTTGTTTATCCTGTGCTGGGTTATGACAATTCATCTGATGTTTCATTCACTAAAGTAGGAAAAAGAACAATTTTGAAACAGTGTAGCTTTGATTCCTTTTCCTGTGCAGATATACGAAAAACCATTTGCAAAAGTTTGACCAGAGTTGCCTTAGGCAATCAACCTTTTGATCTTAATGTTCATTTCAATTTTTGAGAAAAATAAAAAAGAATAAAGTCTGAACATGAGGTGTAAAAAGGTTTTACTTTCCTACCAAGCTGGTAATAAAAATACAATAAACTAATATACCAATAAATTATGCCAATAACTCTAGATTTTGGGTTATGTCTAAAAGGAAAAAATCTGAATTCTAATACAAAATAAAACCAAAAGTAAAATGCAAGTTACTTTATTACCTTAGTGTCTCAGCATAAAAAACTTCACAAAACTTAACTAGCCAGATAGAAAGATGTTGTAAAGGATATGAATTTGATTTAAAAGTGAAACTTGGTGACTTACGTGGTGCTGGTTTAATGATCATTTTGAATTTTTTACCACTCTCTGATGCAAGAGCTTTGACCAAAACCCCAACTACCTCTTTATTAGCCACCTTCCCTCTTATCCATAACTTACCCATTTGTTTCTTAGTCCACTTCCCTCCTCCAAACCCTCTCTAACTATACCAAAGCCACCAAGCAATATTCTTTGTAGCTTGAGGTCCTTATGTTTTTTCCTCAACTCAATTCCACATGAATTTGATCCCTAAAACAACCTTTAATCACAGCATCCCCCTGAACAGCCACTTCCAAAGTATCTAAGACAAAACTTAATGTTTTTATGTAAAAATTTGTTTTTTATTTTTTAAGCCAAAATTTGACACTTGTAGAAAATTATAATGTAGTAAGGCAGGCAACCCTTGGATATTTTTAACCTCTCTAAGGTTGGTCAGTGATTTTCTTAGGGCTCAGATTTCAAATTTAAGCTCAATCTGACAGGCCTTTATTTACTTATCTTACGAATAAAGATGGTTACAAGTTATCTTTTTAAGTTTCATTGCTCACTTGACATCAGACATGATCTGTCAGTTCTACTCTTTCAACTTTCAATCAAAAAATGATGAAGCAAAAAGTTTTCATTGATGTATAACGTTTTGCCTATATTGCTGCACTACTTTGAAAGATCACCAATAAATTCTTCTATCAAGTAATTCTGATTGAATTTCAGGTCTTTATCTTCTTCAAGTGGAGGTGGATTGACAGATGATAGTGGTATTCACAGTCGTAGCACCTCAAACAGTAAAGGACATGACAAAGATAACATGGAAACAAATGAGGCTAAATCAAAAAATTTCATGGGAAGGGTTTCGATTGCAAGGAGGCCAATTAGAAAGTTACCATCACCACCAAAAAGAACAGGTACAAAAATAGACACAAACATGAATTTTTAAGAATTAAGTAGACTCGGGTATTTTTTGTTGAGGGAAAAATACCTAACTTTCGCAAGCGTTCGAACAAATAGGGGATATTTAGACAACCAATAGACTATTTCCAGGAACACAGAAGACACTGCACCAGATATTTTTCAAAACTTCTTTAAAAAGTCTTTAAATAGAAGATTTATTCAATGGCCAATCTATGGCAATCACAACTTCTCTATCTCTATCTTTAGACATTTTTAGATTCTTTTTTCCACTCTCTTTTTCAACAGAATTAAAATTTGAATTTGAATGAAGCAAAAGACAAATTTATAAAACTTATTTTAGAAATTTGAATCAAGTAAGGAAAATTGATAATTGGTGGATTGCTTTGTTAACCATAAAGAAAATTTAAGACATTTATTGTCTTTCTGAATAAGCATTATAAGATAGAGATGTGCCCTGACCAGACCAGACCTGAGCATACTTTTGACCTGCAGTAAATAAAAGGTCGACCTGACTTTGACCAGAGTACTTTTTGATCCGACCCAAATAGATTTTTTTGACCTGAAGGAAACTTCAATTAAAAAATCATTCGAAATTGATTTTAAGGAACTGACATTCGTTGACAGGTAAAAGGTGCAGAGAGGTTGGACTAACTGTTTGCTGGTTTCAATCAGGACAAGCTTTTTATTCAGTATATTTTAACATTTGGCAATTCAGAGTCCAATCATGTGACATTCTTCAATTGACCTTTGACAAAATACACTCACCATGTAGTATTTTAACTTAAAAACCTATAAAAATCAAAAGAATATATTACTTTTTAACTTTAAGGTATCTTCTATGAAAGGTTAAAAGACCTTCTTATTGAAAATATTTTATACTTTTAAATTTTCAAAGCAAAAAAAAAAGTTTTACCTTGAACTTAGTTTGATCATGATTTAAAATCCCTCTTATCAGCATTATTCATATTTACAGGTCAAGCCCATGTTGTCAAACTCAACACCACCGCCCAAGATGACACAAAGTACATTCTTATCTAAAAAAAATTGAAATTTAAGAGACATTTTTTAGTTATTTTATCAAAAAATGCAGGAAACACCGATCACTTCCACCTTGGCCAGCAGAAAACATCGAACAACCCAAAGAACATTCAATGACAGAGAGGTTATCAAATTTCTTCAGGAATGTCAAACTGACAAAGTAATGAAGTAATTTTTTATATCCTGAAATCCAAAACACACAAATAAGAGTTTAACATTTAGAGATTCTCAAAAACTGAAAAGATGGTTGAAATATATTCTTTTTTTACGGTATCTTATTTTTATGAAACTCTGTGCGGAAAACCGTCAATTATTTTCGGTTTGGTAATTTTCAAAAGAAATATCCGCATTTAGCCAATCCATCACCTTTATTATCATGAATCCTAAGGTCAAAATGTGGGCTTATGAAAAAACCTTGAATACAAGCAATTGATAATTAAATGGATGTAAAGTGTGATGTTTAAAATGTTTAAAAAACGTACCATTCAAAAGAGTATCTTCATTAATTAATTATTGATGGAACAAAGCCTCTTGAATGATTCAAATTTATTTCTGCTTGTTTATTGTAAAGTAACACTTTGAATTTGAAACAGACTCCAAAAACTCTGACAAACATAAAACTTTTTTTCAGCCGTGTTGGCCATATGGCCATATTTTCCTCAAGTTTTTCATGCATAAATAAAATGGCACTTTTAAATATACCTTTTAAGCTGATAAAAAATATCTCACTTCAAAATTTTATTTGAAATATTTCCAGATCAAAGAGAGAAAATGGTGTGCAAGTAAAGATTTTTGGTACAGATTTGATGGATTTACACAACACTACAAATGACCGAGGTAGAAATTGGCTTGTAAAAGACCTCAAATTTGTTTCAACTTAAAAAAATTGTTGTTTCAGTTCCTTCAGTTCTTGTGGCTTGTACAGAGTTTATTGAAAAGTCAGCTCTGGTGGATGGTGTTTACAGAATTTCTGGAATAGCATCCAACATAAAAAAACTCAAGTAAGAATTTTTTAAAACATAAAAAGCTGCTTCAGATATCCTTGTAAAAGTTAATCTTAACTGATTTGGAAAATAATAATAGATAACAGGACAAAAAATAATATAACCTATAGCTATCTGAAGTTTTTTCTTTAATAAATAATTAATGTTTTCTTAGGACTATTTTCGAGTCTGGTTCAAGAAGCAGCAATGTACTTTTGGAGGACTGGGTTCATCAAGATATCCATTGCGTACCTTCACTGGTCAAGTTATTTTTCAGAGAGCTTCCAGAACCCCTTTGTTCTAGGGAAACAATGCCCCTTCTTAAGAAAGCTGCATCTGTTGGGTCTATGAATTCAGACTCAAGAGAATCTTTGCCCTATTTTAAAGCTGCACTGAGCCTTATGAAAAAGCCCCACTACTGGTAAAGAGAATGTTATTTTGAACCTATTCAAGCAGAAATAAAGTATTAAAAATACTAAATTTGATATGAATTGTTTAGGACTTTGAAGCACTTGCTTTTACATCTTCAGAGAGTATCAACAAAAGTATCAGAAACTGGAATGTCATCAAAGAATTTAGCAATTGTCTGGACCCCAAATCTCTTGAGGACACCTCTTTTCTTGAAAAGGTAATTATTATATATATAAAAAGGTAATATTTTTCTCCTTGTTTATTACCAGACTAAATGAATGTGAAACACATTGCATATTTAAAGAAAATTTGTTTTTTAGGCCAGGTCATGCTCAAACTAACATAGAAGATATCAAAACTGCCACAGAGAAAGACTTTTTAGAGGCATCAAAAATGGAACACCCTTGGCTTCAATTTAACTTGGTCCAGAACACACAAATTGTTCAGTATCTTATAGAAAATGCACAATCAATATTTCAAAGTGACCCCATTACAAAATCTGGAAATGTTTATATCAACCATGAGAATTCTAAACCTTCAGAGTTTGATGTGGGACAACAAAACCCTTTAAGTAAACGGTAAAAATTTAAGAAATGTTTAGATTTTTAAGTGGGTCCTTCTTTGATTGGACTTAAAAAGTTGGTTTTGATCAAACTTGTTCATGCCTTTTGGACAAGTTATAATAGAAGCAAAAAAATAATTGATAGGACTTTTTTGCAGCTATGTTACATCTCTTCCAATTGAAGATTGCCACAACGAATCCAAAAGTCTTCCTGTCGTCACAACAGTTACTCAAAGCCCCAGGGGAAACATTGTTAGATTGAGCACAAGAAATACACCATTGGATGATGTCACAAGTCCTCAAGTATTAATTGCTTCACTCATATATATATGAATCATAAAATGAAAAAAGTTGATGTTCTTTTAATAAACTTTCTTAGCCTGGTCAAATCCACCGCCTAAGTACAGTCATCAATGTTAGTGGATACAGCCATCCTGAGGGTCTGGATGTTACTCACAATGACCACCCCACTCACCATCCAAATACTCACAGACATATTCATCCGGTGATTGTCATGAGAACAGTTTCTCAAGTCTGAAATTAGAAAAAACCTTTGAGTGCAATCAAAACCTTTGAATGATTGAATTAATCTATTTTATTGTGAAATTAGATGAACAATCAAGCATTTGTTGAAGAATTAATTTTAGATTACAATTGAGCTAATTAAATCAACTAATCATGGCATTGTAATTTTACAATTTATTACTTGTGTATATTTACAAATTAAATATATTGTTTTTTGGTCTGCATCTTTTTACTCTTACAACCCTGGGTAAAGTAATACTCAGTGGATCAATTCCAATTCAGATTTCTCAACAAAGCTTTTTAATAAAATATTAGTGAATCAGCAGTATATGGCAAAAAATTTCAATTCAAAATCAGATTTTTTCTAAATTGTCTAGTACTACCAATATTGCTGTTGAAAATTTTACATTTTTTTTTACTTTTGGAAAAAAGTTATAGTTTCACCAAAAAAAGGATAGTTTGAGCAAAGAAAAAGTTTGTGTTTACAAAGAGTGTCAAATCCAGATTTGCTTTTGAGATTCTGGATGCCTCTTGTTGAATTTACAAGCTAAAATGAGTTAGACGATCAATAAGTATTGTAAAGAAAAGGGTTTCCAAAATTCATCTTCACTTATCTTTGACTCTTTTATGCTACAAATATCAAAGTTGGCTTTGGATTATGCTTTTTTGGACGCTGAGATACTCAAAATCTGGGCCTGAAGAAGCTTCAAACTCAATATTTTCTAGAGATGGGCCCTGACACGACCCAACCTGAGCATATTTTTGACCCGCAGTAATTGAAGGGAACAACCCCCCTTTGACCCTTGTATTTTTTGACCCAACCCAATGAGATTTTTTTTGATCTGAGGGGAAAAAAATTGAAAAAATTGAAAAATTGGGGGTTTTGGGAGAAATTTTCCAGTCCCAGAGGTAGCTGCGACTAGATATGGGCCCTGACCCGACCCGAGCTTACTTTTGACCTGCAGTAAATAAGAGGCTGACCTGGCTTTGACCCGGGTACTTTCTGACCTGACCCGAAGCAATTTTTTTTGACCAGAAGTGAAAAATATTGAAAAATTTGACATTTTTAGGGGAAATTTTCCAAATTCTAACCCAAACCATAAATGGCTGACCCGACCCAACCTGAGGCACAAAAAATTGACCTGACCCAACCCGGGTCAAAAATTTTTGACCCGGACCCATCACTAGCTGCGACCCAGACCCATCACTAATATTTTCTGGAAAAATACCAAGTACAGGTTCAAATTAATTTTTATAGAAAAGATAATGCATTTTTTGATTAAGTTACAATAACTTTCAGCCAGAAATCTTGTTGATTCCAATGTATTGAAATTTTAAATAATACTTAAACTGTGTGCCAAAATTTCAAAGTCATAAAATTTTTATCAAATGTTAAGCCGATTGCTGGTTAGCAACTTAAATTTTCTTTGGTATAGAACTTGAAAACCCGAGGGACGTTGTTCGTGAAGTTAATAATTCAAGTTATAAGCATTTTATTTCCTTTATACTTTATCTTTCATCGGATCAAAATCAATTCCCTCATCAAGAATTCAATATTTTGTTGTATAAAATAAAAGTGAAGAAGGTCTTTCAGTTCAGTGGATGATCAAATAATACTTTTAATCGATTGTTTTCACAAGGGTCAAGGACCTGATAAAAACTCTCAAGATCAAGCTTTTGAAAAGCTTTAATCTAAGACACCCAAGAAAAAACTGTGAGACATGTTTTGAAATAAGAGCCCAAGCTTTTGTCAAAGTATTGCAATCAAACATTTCAAGTTTTTAAAAATCTTAAAGATTTGATAATTTTTCTTTTCTTTTTTTTCAAAACTTGTGCTTAAAGATTTTAATGGGGCAGCTTCGCAAGTTGAGTGGTGAAACTTTTCTATTCAAAAATGGGAACTCTTTCCAAATTTTTTTCTTTTAAATATTACAAGTTTTTAGTGACATCTACCATGAACTTCATTTTTTATATCCAGAACTTATTTGAAATTTCTCAGGATAGGAAGACCTCAATTTGGCTTTTTTGAAGCCTTTAGAGTTAATTAGTTTTCTTATTGAGTTTCAGGGTCAAAAAGAACCTTTGATCCGGAAAAATGAGTTCATATTACAAAAGAACAAAATTTAAATAAATTAAAATTGAAAAACTGATAATATTTTATTTAGCTTAAAAGAAAAGGAATAGGTTTAAATTTTTATTTTGATATTTCCATTTTGAGCAACTTAGTAACTTTTTACAGAGAGGTGAAAAAAACCTCCTTGGAAAAGAGAATCACCATGAGATAACTAATTAAGGTCAGCCTCTGGGCAAAGGTTTACCAAGGTCATTTAACAAATCCCGAATCCTCCAGCTTTAAGCCAGTTGTCATAAAAAAACTGGCGCTTTACAATGAAGACTTTCTTGTTGTATCGTCAAAGCCAGAAACCTAAATTCAGGGCTTGACCCTGACCTTGACTTAATATAAAATACTTTTTTAATAAATGATAGTTTTGATATGTTGGTAAAAGTGACTTTTTGAATTTTAGTCAAAATGCTGTTGGTCATAGAATTTTCAGTCGATTTCATTTCGGTCAAACTTGAAAAGCTGTATTGGACAGTCCATTTCTGTAGCCAAAGCAATAAACCTTGATTTCAAATCTCAAACAGTTTGCCAAATGTGGAAAATTCACTTCCAATAGATAACCTATTTTTCAAACATTTGCAGTAAATAGCAACAAATATCTTTTATCCTGAACATTCATTTACAATTTTTGATCATAGTTTAAAGTTTAGTTGGGCTCTAGAGCCCTTTTTACTTCATTCACTACCATCCAAAATCAAAATCAGTTCAGGCTGTAGCAACATCAGAACCCATTCAATGCCCCCCAACTCAATTTGTTGTTTCACGATATGCTGAGGTGATGAACCCATGGTTTTTTGGGCTGCTGAGCAACTTTTGTTTAGTAGAGACTTAACAGAAATCTTTCCTTTAGGGTAATTGTGGATCCTGGTCAAAAAATTTTGACCCAGGTCGGGTTGGGTCAATTTTTTGTGGCTCAGGTTGGTACAGCCATTTATGGTTTGGGTTTGGATTTGGAAAATTTCCCCCAAAAACATCAAATTTTTCAATTTTTTTTACCTTCAGGTCAAAAAAATCTCTTCGGGTTGGGTCAGAAAGTGCCTGGGTCAAAGGCAAGTCAGCCTCTTATTTACTGCGGGTCAAAAGTAAGCTCGGGTCGGGTCAGGGCCCATCTCTACTTTAGGCTCCATAGACCTGGGAAGCTCTAAATTTTACTGGATTTTTACTGGTACTTGTTCTTTCTTTGCCTCATTTGATGATCTCTGTTCCATGGTTTTGGGGTAGTTGAAGAAGTTAAATTTTACAAAATTTTCATGAAAATGACTCCTTAAAGAAGAAACTACACTGGGCAAAGCCTGGGGTATCAATATGAGATCCTTAAAGGTCCCTGAGATTAAAGTGACTCAGCCTAAAACAATCACAGATATTGTAAGTTTCTATGTGGCAATTTTCAAATCTGTGGCTTTTGAGTCTTTTTGCCATGTAGATTTTCAAACAAAACAAAAAAATATAAAAAGTTGGATATAGATGATGTTCTTGGAGACGGATTTCCTTTATGTAATTGGTTAAAAAAACTATTTACATTTCGACTGGATTAGTTTGCCATGCCTTTGTGGTTGATAAGATTGTCCGTCTCCTTAAAGGATGAAAATAATGTAGTTATTTTTCCATAAACGACGATTGCCAAAGCAGATAAAAGGAACTTTGTTTCTTGAAACAGCGCAATTATTTCTTCGTGGATATGACTTTTTTTTGCCACAATCTTTCAACCACATGTTTCTGATCAACACAAGTCAGAAAATCCATAGTTCAGGGAGCAAAAAGGTTTAAGACTTTTAAGTGCGATTGAGAAAAACAAAACATTAAAATTCACTTTGCTCACATATGTAAAAATATTTGAGAGAGAAAAAAGGTTTTTTTTCTTTTAAGCTCCTTTTAAGCATGACTAAAGTTCAATAGTTTTGCTTAAAAATCGGGAAGCTTTTTGAGCCAATAAGGAACAAAAAGAAAACTTTCAAACTATTGATCGCTTTTTCGATCTTTTACATTTCTATTCAAATTATTTCGTCTGATTTGACCTATTTTCAACACATTTTTAGCATCTTCCATCCTCAATGGTTCTCCATCTAGCTTGCGCTTACTTTTTTTTTGGTGTAGCTCTCATAGTCGAAAGGTGGAAACAAAATGGAATTGACATAATCTTATACAAACTTTGACATGCCCTTTTGTGTCAGTTAATGTTGTTTGGGTATTAAGGACATAAATTGTCAGAGAAATAACTGATAAGTAAAATGACCAATCAGTGAAAGTGTGAAAAATGTTATTTATTTATCGAGTGGAGTAAAAAAAGTAATGAGCTTCGTTGGAAATCTCAATGTCAAGCTGTTTTAAATCGATCAGTGAGGAAGTTTACACAAAAACCAAAACCGATTGAAATGAAATAACTGGAAAGTATTGGAGATCTTTTTAAAGGAAAAGATTGAAAGATGTGAGTGGATTCCTTGCCTTTTATTGAAAATACTTTTTGATGCTTTAAAATTGTTTTTTTAAAGGTGTTGGTTTAATCTTTTCCCTCCAGAGCGAAGCATGGTGGGAGTTTAGAATTTTTGTATTGCGATTGGGCCAAAAATGGCGTGACGTCCAGCCTTCTGTATGTCACCTCATTCTACTACCACACAAGTAGATATAGAGACTTGAAAATTGGCATGCATATTCCCCACATAAATGGCTCAAAAGTTACCAACCAGATTTTTGATATTTTGCCTAGAAGTTGAGATATTTAAGTTCAAAGTTTTATACTTACATCTTTAATCGCTCCCAGTTAGCCAAATGTTTGAACAAAAATGTTATCTTATAAACTTTTCCCTAGCTTAAAAGTTGATGGAGCCATGAACCTTTCTTGTATAGGCAGATCGCTAGGGAAGTTTAGGTATTTTTCCCTGCACAGAAAATACCCGTCTACTTAATTTATATTATTAACTTTTTCATCAATAAGCTGCAAATAAGGAATGATTTCACACCATAAAAATTATCTTCTAAGTTCCCAGGCATTCGATGTATCAGTCAATGAGTGATCCTAAACAAGTCTGAATGACAATAAAACCAAGTTCAACCCACTAGGATTGAATGTTTTCCTGGCCCTGCTGACCCTTCAGTTGATTGAGTATTCAGCTTTTGCTCAGCTTTATATTACATTATTTTGCTCTAAGATTAAAAACTATTAGGGGTCGCTGTGGCTGAGAAGTCATAGGCACCTGACTGAGATCTAAGGTTGTAGGTTCAATCCTCGGCTGCCCAAGCCATCAATTTTTCAACCCCGGATTGCAAAAAAATCAACCAGACGCTCTCAGTCAGGGTAATGGTAATCTGCAGTGACCAAAGACTCCTACGGCGGGACTCTTAAAATGGTGTTGAATGTACATCAACATCGGATGAGTCTACATACTGAACAAGATTATTATTATTATTTAAGTGGTTAAACTAAAAAACTACCTTCAATTCTATTTTTTCAGATAAACTACATATTAATGTGCAAAAAATATTCAGAAACATTGAGGATTGAAAGTCCACTATTTTTCCAAATTCATTTGTTTTTGTAAAAGCTTGAATTTCACCTCTGTATAAGAAAAACCTCTTTGATTTTTATTGCATGAATGCTGATAAGATATGGCAAACATTTAACTTTCGACCTCTTATGGGATTTTATTACAATTGGCTGGAACAAAGTTTGTGAAAAGATTTAAAAAAGTTCTGATTTTTATTTTCTTATTTTGACCATGCAGGGTGAATGAAAAATGATTCTGTCAGTAAATTGATGTGTCAATTTTTGTCATGATACAAAAACTCTTATTTATTTGGACAAGATATTTTACAAAAAGTGGCTTGAAAAGCTGTTAGTATATTATAAACTATCTTTATCTAAGTTTTTCTTAAAGTTTGGCTGACAAATTGACTTTTACTTTTACAGGCAGGACAAAACTAGCATCAAAAGATGAAAGTGGATGTGCTTTTCAAATTGACCTAACTTTGCAGATCCAAAGATGGAGAATTCAACTTATAAACAGTCCAGCAATGTTCTGGAAGAAAGTGGCAATAATTTCTGGGTCCTTCCAGTGGCTATTTTACCTTTTGTCACTGTGTTAGGAAATCTTCTAGTCATTTTTAGTGTATGGAGAGAGAAAACTTTGCAAAACTCGACCAACTGGTTGATTGTCTCACTAGCTTTTGCTGACCTTCTTGTCGGGCTTATTGTGATGCCTTGGGGTATCTATGCTTCAGTAAGTGATTAAACATTTGCTCAATTTTAAGAACCTTCCTGATTCAATAAATTTTCGAAAATTTTTCCTCACTAATGATGAAATTGTAAAAAAAACAAAATGTTTGACTGAAAAAAGATTGACTAAATATCTTACAGAGAGACACAAATTTATTGCTTGAATGTTAAAATAAATGCTTTACTTTCACAAAACAGTTTGTAAGTGCTTCACAAAACAGGTTTTTTTTTGAAGTAGAAATCAATTTTGTTGAGGTTGCCAAATCGAAAGCTTTCACCTACCACAGCAATTTGCTTTCATTCAGAATCTCACCATATTGTTTTCTTTTTTTATTCATAGGTTAGCCCAATTTGGCGTATTTCTTTTTTAATGTGCGATGTATACATTAGCATGGATGTGATTTGTTCCACAGCATCCATTCTGAACTTGGTTGCCATTAGTATTGATAGGTAAGAAATGTCTCTTGAACTTTTTCAAATCATCTTTAAGTTATTTGAAAGCCAACATCTACTAACTTTGTCTAAACACTATAACAAAAAGGAACCTATCCCTCCCGTAAGAAGCCAGGGAGGAGATAAAAATTTCATTATGGCTTGAGGCAAAATGGCGTGATGCCCCTTGCCTGTATGGGACCTCCATCTCCTCCCACACCAGGGAAGCTAAAGGCCTGAAAATTGGCATGCAAAATTCTTACATGAATTGCTCAAAAGTTACCGACCAGATTTTTGATATTGTGACTAGAAGCTGAGATAAAGCTCAAAGTTCCATATTCACATCTTTAATGTAAAAGTTTATAAATAACATTTCTGGTTCAAACATTTAGCTGAAAATGCTGTTTTATAATCTCTTATCTAGCTTAAAAATTGACGGATCCATGAATTTTTAAGTAGGCAGGTTGCTCGAGTGGGTTAGATATTTTTCCCCGCACAAAAAATATTCGTCTACTTAATTTGATTTGGTCTTTTTCTACTCGAGATAGTTGGTATAACTTTACTTGACTTACAAGGCTTTAAATATATGGAATTTAAGGTATGAGGCAGTGACCAATGCTGTCAAGTATTCTCAAAACCAGTCTGGAAAGAGCAAGAAGAGGCTTTGTGTTTACCTCACAGCTGTTTGGGGTGTTGCAACCATTGTTGGCTTACCAATACTTTTGGGCCTAAACAACTTTGACAATAGGTAAGAAGATTAAATTTCAATTAGATGTCATTGCATTTCAATCTATCGATTTTGTTACATCATCATATCTTTTTTCCACTTTTATAGGGATTCTGAGCCTGCTTGTACCTTCAATAATCCAGATTTCATCATTTTTTCATCACTCACGTCCTTCTACGTTCCCTGCATCATCATTCTTGTGCTTTACCATAAAATTCTCAAAGTAATGTCTGAGACAATATTAAAATACTCTACAGATGAGTTAACAAAGTCCTGATCAAATTTTTAGCATATGAGATGATTAGATTTTTGTAAGTCGACTTTTTGCGACATGAAGATCGACTTTAGATCTTCTTAACTTAATTGCTATTAGATTCTCTTTAAAGATCAATGAAACATAAAATTAAAAATTAACACGTCGTAATGACCACTGGAAAATTTGTTTCAGGTTTTGGCTGAAAGGTCAAAGCAAAAGTCAACTTCTCACAAAGACCTTCGTCGACAAAAAAGTGTAATATCCAAGCAACAAGTGACCTCTAACCTTTCCATGAAAAACGACGCTCCAATCAACATTCACAATGATACAAATGACCAGGTTTTATTCATCAAATATTTCCATCTTTTTGTTTTTCTCAGCATTACATTTCTGTTTTGATTTTAAGAAAAAGAATGAAACTCATGTGATCACAGTTGCTGGATCAAAAGTCCAGCCCAAAGTTGTCATCAATCAGCCACAAGAAATTTCATTAGACTCATCATCAAGTTCTGGATCAATACCTGGTACAATAAACTGTCATTCTTAATTATTATTAGTAAGAAATTATCATTTTGTAATTTTGGGCATGTTAGGGGATGAGGGGGAAAAAATGCCATACATCCGTCTGTCTGTCTGTCACCTCAAACTCTTACCTCAGTTTTAAAGGTAGAGGGCTGAAATTTGCGTATCGATTCTGCATATTAATGTCATAAAAGTTAATATCCAGAATTTTGAAATTTTGTCTGGAAGCTGAGATATGAAAGTTTTTTTGGCTATTTGTATAGAATGCAGCTCATAATAGGGTCGAAGCAAAAATTGGTACCATGCCGAAGCATGAGGTGCCACATTTATGCCATCATTATTTGTGTCTGCATTGCCTGGCACAGTGCCCAGGCATGCTCAAGTGTCCCAAGGTGTGATCATTTTAAGGTGTGTGTACCTGCCTAACATCACGACAGGCGAGATCGATTGAGACTTGATGCCTCCCCACAAACGTGGTGAAACTTTGCCATGCCACGTCACGTTACACCACACTGCAACAAGCCACGTCATGTTACGCCAATGCCTTGCTGCCATTTTTCTGGCCCACATTGGCCAGCAAGGAAGCAAGGCATAACTTGACATTGCTTGGCAATCGATCTCACCTGGCCTGGCCTGGAAAAAACTCCATATATCAGTCCCCTGACAAAATTTCAAAAATCCCCTCAATAGCTTTTTTTGGCGTTAATAAGAGGAGTCTCTAAGCAAAATTTTAGCTCTCCAGTTTTAAAACTGAGTAAGGAGTTTGAGGTGTCGGACAAACAGACAGGCAGAAGTAGTTTGCTAAGTGGCTCCTGCTTTAGATGTTGCTTGTAGAGGGTTCTGCATTTTTCAAAGTACAAAAATGCACCTCTATATGCTTGATTTTAAACAACTTCCTGCAAAGCCTAATGCTGTAATTCTTTAATTATTGTAAGTAAGCAATTGAGTGAATAAATCATCAGAATCGGAAGGCTAAACTTTTCCATCTCTTTAAGACCCAATTCTTCGAATTGTGAGGAGGTTGTCAGGACAAGATCCAACAGATGAAAGAAATGTTGAAAGAAAGTTATCAAGAAGTAAAGATCTGTTAACAGCATGGTGGACGTCATCCAAAGAATCAGGACAAAATCAAAGGAAAATTATTCAGCCTGAGGTAGCATTACTCTTTCTAAAATAAGAAATTAATTTTTGGAAACAAATTTCCTAGTCAAAGTCGAAAAAGAGCTTAGAATTATGGCTTTCCGATGAAATTGGATCAAATATTTTCACGAATGATTATATATGTCTTTCTTCAGAAGGTTTTAAGAAATGACGATGTTAATGTAAGAAAAGATGCTCTCTAGCTGAAATCCTATTTCAATAGAAAGTCGAAATCTATTTATTATCATTCCTTACACAGAAAGCTTAAAACCAACAGAAATTTCTGTGCATCAGCATTAATGTTTTTCATTTCTCTATTTAGTTACAAGAGTGGTTTCATGATAAAAGCCTTTCTATCCCGACCGAAAATAAGGCAAACATAAGCACGTGTAATTTTATTAATAAAAATCAGTGGTGTTTTCACATGTATTGTGGCGGTTTACGACATATAAGACAGTGTAAGCACGTGTAAGCATGTGTAGGCACCCATGTACAGGAAAAATGCTAGTGGTTACACCCATAATGTGTGTCTTATTTTTGGTCGGGATAATAAATATTTCAATGATTTAAAGTTTTATTGCA
>Ga0194133_10004030_pt1 | contig 20207 bp, 16 predicted proteins | sample TA2KigOf40mmetaG_FD_155448 | JGI IMG/M metagenome (GOLD analysis project Ga0194133, IMG submission 155448) | Freshwater microbial communities from Lake Tanganyika, Tanzania - TA2015055 Kigoma Offshore 40m | ecosystem: Environmental > Aquatic > Freshwater > Lake | place: Tanzania: Lake...
GTTCCATATAGCTAAAAGCAATCGAAGATTGCTTTTATGGTACAAAACCAATTATTTCTAATTGGTTCCATATAGCTAAAAGCAATCGAAGATTGCTTTTATGGTACAAAACCAATTATTTCTAATTGGTTCCATATAGCTAAAAGCAATCGAAGATTGCTTTTATGGTACAAAACCAATTATTTCTAATTTTTTATAGAAACAATCAAAGATTGTTTCTCTATTAAATAAAAATTAGAAATAATTTATTTCATATGCTCCTAGAAACAATCAAAGATTGTTTCTTGAGTACAAAACCAATTATTTCTAATTTAATTTTTGAAAATATTCCAATCTTATTTTTAAATTTGGATTATAGTATGCATTCCACAAATTTGATTTTTTTATTTCAATTATATTATTTCTCATAAGATTGGAATAATTTTCCAATGTTTTAAATAAAAATTTTTTATTAGATAATTCTTCAAATAGAGATTTAAGTTGATTTATATTTCGATAAAGAATAAAATAGTAGAATATTGTGATAATATCTTTATTTTGCATTGCCTTTGTTACTGTATCAAATTTATCATTGCTTGGAACAATATTTTTATCAGGATGAAAAACAAATAATAATTTCAAATAAATTTTTTTTATAAAATTATCATCTTCTCTTTTTTCATTTTTTTCTTGTAAATTTTTTTTATAATTATTATCTTTTTCTTCTTCTTTTTCTTCTTCTTTTTCCAATTTTTTAATATTTTCTTTTTTATCAATATTTTCTTTTATTTCTTTATCAAAACTCACATTTTCATTCAAATTATTTTCTTCTTCTATATTAATAATTTTTTCACTACAATCACTGTTATTTTTTATTTTATCATTTTTATATTTCTGCATAGCATCAATAAATTCTTGATTTATAATTTTAAATTCATCATATAATGAAATAAATAATTCTATTATATGCATTTTCTAAAACAAAGAAAAATAATAAAAATAACTACAATTATAATTATCAAAATTTTTAAAATAAATATTTCTTGATTTTGTTTTTTCATATTTTCAATAATAATTGGAATGAATTGAGTATATTTTACACTTTTTATACCATCTTCATTTGTTGAAACAAGATTAGGAAATAATTCTTCTACTTCTTGTGCAATAAAACCATAATCTTCAATTTTATTATCTTTAAATTTATACTTTTTCCCTTTTAATTGAAATAATTTTTTTTTATCAGGATTATCAATATTTTTTATATCTTTTTTTAGTCGAGAATCAGATAATAATAAAAATTCTTCAGTTTGAACTTTATTAGCAATAACTCCTGCTGCTGTAATATTTTCTATAACATTTATATTTGTAGAATTTAGAATTGTTGTATTAATTTCTTGATTAACGATATTTCCATTTTCTTTTACAATTTCTTCAACAACTGTTAATCGTTGATTAAGTGAATTATATTTATTTAGAATAGCACTAAATCTAGATTGCAATAAATTTATATCCTTTTGTGTTGTAGCGATCGTTTTACCAAAATCATTAACTTTGCTATCGAGTTCTTTAGTTTTACCTTTTAATTTATTGAAATTATCTTCAATTAGTCTAAATATTGCACCTAAGGATAATAATGTTTTCTCAATTTTAATAATTTGGTTCAACAAATAGTCGAATTTTTTTTTTGAATCACATTTTAATCTACAAAAATTAGTATTTATTGTTGTAAAATTATTATTTAATTTTATAAAATTAGCATTTAATATAGTTATAATTCTTTTTATTGATTCAATATCTTCCATTGATGAATCTCTTAATTTTACTTCATTTTCAATTAATTTTCTTGATCTTAATAGATCATTATTTACAATTCCAATTAATTTATTAATTCTTAGTAAATATAAATTTTTATCAATAATTTGATAATCATCAATTATTTTATTTTGTAATTCAACTAATTTTGATTCAATTAATTTAAAAATTGGTATGTACATTTTACAATTATTTTTTACATCTTCAAACTTATTTTTTATAGATATTAAATCATTTTCAATTAATTGGAACATTATAGTTTCATCTTCATCTGATGAAACTTCATGTGATAATGATGTACATATTTTTTGTATTTCATAAAAATTTTTATTAATCACGCTAATTATTTTTCTAATTTTTTGGAGATCACCGCTAATATAAGATTTACCTGGATTAGATAAATTTATATTTTTCGAGTTATCAATCTTATCTATATTATAATTAACAAGATTGGGTTTATCTAGATTATTTATTATTATAGTAAATTTATCATTGTTCATAAAAGTTCTTATATGGTCGTGTATTTGTTCATTATAATTCTGCATAATAAGTCCCATAAGGTTGTCATTCAAATTTTTAAAAAAACTCGTCATACATAATAATCATGATTATTTTATTTTAGTGCGTTTAAATTTAATATTTTCGGAATTATTTTTTAATTTGTTCATAATATTATAAAATGGCTTCCTCTACAATCAATAATCCAAATTTAACGGGTAATGTTAATTTTACAGGTGCGTCCAATATTTCAGGTCTTTCCAAATCAAATGTAGGATTAGGTCAAGTAAATAATACTAGTGATGCTAACAAACCAGTTTCAAATGCTCAACAGGTTGCATTAGATCTTAAAGCAAATATTAATAACCCAACTTTTACAGGAACTGTTGGTGGGATTACTAAGGGAATGGTCGGATTGGGAAATGTCGATAACACTAGTGACTTAAATAAACCAGTTTCTACTGCTACCCAGGATGCTCTCGAGTTAAAGGCGAACCTTAATTCACCAACTTTTACAGGTACAGTAAGTGGTATTTCAAAATCAATGGTCGGTCTAGGTAACGTCGATAACACAAGTGATGCCAATAAACCAGTATCAACACCTCAACAAACTGCACTTAATCTAAAGGCTAATTTAAATTCACCAACTTTTACAGGAACTGTTAGTGGAATCACTAAATCAATGGTTGGATTGGGAAATGTGGATAATACTAGTGATGCTAATAAACCAGTATCTTTAGCAACAGCATCTGCTCTAGCTGCAAAAGCCCCATTAAATAGTCCATCCTTTACTGGTACAGTAAGTGGTATTACTAAATCAATGGTTGGATTGGGAAATGTGGATAATACTAGTGATGCTAATAAACCTGTTTCAAATGCTACTTCAACTGCATTAGCATTAAAAGCATCGCTTGCAAACCCAACATTTACAGGAACAGTAAGTGGAATTACTGCAACAATGGTTGGATTAGGAAATGTAAATAACACGAGTGACATGGACAAACCAGTTTCCACAGCGACTTCAACTGCTCTTGCTTTAAAGGCTCCACTTTCAAATCCATCATTTACGGGGACAATAAGTGGTATAACTAAATCGATGGTAGGATTGGGAAATGTCGATAATACCAGTGATTTAAATAAACCAATCTCTACTGCTGTTCAAAATGCATTAAATGATAAAGCTAATTTGTCAGATTTAACTACTTATGCATCAGAACAATATGTGAATGACCAAATTAATGTTTTAGTAAATTCAGTTCCCGAGACTTACGCAACTTTAACAGAGTTATCCAATGCCTTAGCAGCAGATCCAAATTTTTCAACATCAGTTTTAACATTTATTTCTCAAAAAGCTCCAATCAATAATCCAACTTTCACTGGTACAGTTAATGGTATTACAAAATCAATGGTAGGATTGGGAAATGTGGATAATACAAGTGATGCTAACAAACCTGTTTCAACTGCTCAACAAACCGCTCTCGATTTGAAAGCACCTCTTGCAAATCCAACATTTACGGGGACAGTAAGTGGTATTTCTAAAGCTATGGTAGGATTGGGAAATGTTGATAACACAAGTGATGTTAATAAACCAATTTCAACTGCTCAACAAACTGCAATCGACCTAAAGGCACCTCTTGCAAATCCAACATTTACGGGGACAGTAAGTGGTATTTCTAAAGCTATGGTAGGATTGGGAAATGTGGATAATACTAGTGATGTTAATAAACCCGTTTCAACTGCTCAACAATCTGCACTCGATTTGAAAGCACCAATTGCAAATCCAACATTTACTGGGACAGTTGGTGGTGTTACAAAAGCAATGGTTGGACTATCTAACGTAGATAATACCAGTGATGCAGACAAACCATTATCTAATGCAACTATTTCTCAATTAGCTTATAAGGCACCTCTTGCAAATCCAACATTTACTGGAACCGTAAGTGGCATTAGTAAGGCAATGGTTGGATTAGGAAATGTAGATAATACGAGTGATCTTAATAAGCCAGTATCAACAGCAACAACAACTCAACTTGCATTGAAGGCTCCTCTTATTTCACCTACATTCACCGGTACTGTTACACTACCTTCTCCTGTTAATGGAAACAGTACAGAGGCAGCTACTACTGCATTTGTTACTACATCTATTGGCAATGCTGTTAATGGTTTGACTAAAAATGATGTTGGGCTAGGAAATGTAGATAATACTAGCGATGCTAATAAGCCAATTTCAACTGCAGTTCAAACAGCACTTGACTTGAAAGCTAATATATCATCATTGTCAAGTTATGCAACGACTTCTTATGTAACTAATCAAATAGCTGCTCTGATAGATAATTCACCAAATGCTTTAAACACCCTAAATGAATTATCTCAAGCCTTAGGCGATGACCCTAATTTTGCAACAACAATAACTACATTGATTGGAGAAAAAGCTAACAGTGATAGCCCAATAATTGCTAATCCAACTTTTACAGGAACTGTGACATTACCAGTACCAACTAATTCTAATAATAATCAAGCAGCTACAACTGCATTTGTTACTTCTGCGATTGCTTCATCAGGTGGTGGTCCAACTGGCGCAACAGGTGCACAAGGTGTACAAGGAGTACAAGGTCCAACAGGTGCTCAGGGAGCACAAGGCATACAAGGTATTCAAGGTTCAACTGGTGCTCAGGGTGCACAAGGCATACAAGGAGCAACTGGTGCACAAGGAGCACAAGGTATTCAAGGTCCAACAGGTGCTCAGGGAGCACAAGGCATACAAGGTGTACAAGGAGCAACTGGTTCACAGGGTGCTCAGGGAGCACAAGGCATACAAGGTCCAACTGGTGCTCAGGGAGCACAAGGAGAACAAGGTGCTACAGGAGCACAAGGCATACAAGGAGCAACTGGTGCACAGGGACCAGCATTATCGATATCTCAAGGTGGTGCGACTGCTAGTGACACTGTAAATGTATTATATTACGATGGAAACGATGGACAATTATACTATAAATCAACTGCCAAAACATTTGTTATTGATCACCCAGATGATGAAAAAAAATATTTGGTCCACGCTTGTCTTGAAGGACCAGAGGCTGGTGTCTATTATAGAGGAGAAGCAGTAATTACTAATAATAAAAAAGTCGAAATTGAACTACCTAAATATGTTAAAAATTTAGCTACCAATTTCACAGTTAATCTTACTCCTATACAAGATGATGATGAAGATTTTGAGATAATATTAAAATCATCTAGAGTTAAGAATAATAAATTTACAGTCTATGGAAAGAATTGCAGCTTCTTTTGGTTAGTTCATGGAAAACGAGCTGATATTGATGTAGAACCATCAAAAGATCAACCTGTTCATGGCTCAGGTCCATATAAGTGGATTTAGCCGCGTTTAAATATTTATTTTTCAAGAAAATTAAATAATAAATATTCTATTTATTATAAATGTCTCTTCCAACACAAACATTAAAGGTTGTCGGATCAACAGTAGGTCAATATTTTGGACAGACTACTAGTAACGTATTTAATCCAACATCTTCTATATATCACGATGTAAGTAATGATAAACTTGTAATAGCAAAAAAAATTGGTTCAAATTTAAACCCAATCATCACAGTTGATAGTACAGGTGAAGTGAATTTCAATTCAAATGTTAAATTTAATGGATCATCAGTTATAGAAAACATTCAAACCAGCATTGTTCAAGATCAAATGATCGACGTTGGCTTAGCAAATACAATCCAAATTGATCCTGGAAATATTACTTATGTAGCAGGAACACCTGAAGTTGCACCAGTAGCGGGTGTTTCCCAATATAATTTTGTTTATAGTCAAATTGGTTCTTCTGCCATTGACACTTCAAAAAATATTGTAGTCGCTTCAAATTATGACACTAGTATTTCTTATGCTCCCTGTTTTTATCCAAATAATCCAGGAACACAGAGCGTTGTTCTTCTCTCATCAGGAGGTTACTCTACAAATCTATCAACTTTTTCAACAACGACAAATATTAATCCTTTACCAAGTCCATCACAGGCTATAAACACCTTATCTTTATATCAAGAGGGTGCAACTAGTTCATACACTATATCTGGTGTTACAGGTAATACAACATCTTCAAGTACAATAACATTTAATACATCAAGCTCTATTCCAGCAAATATAGAAATAGGAGATATTGTCAAAATAACAACAGCATTATATGATAATGGCTCATTAGTTTCCAATTCCTATGGTATTGTTCTTGGTAGTATCGCAGGTAATCTAAACCTAAAATTTTGTTCCCCATTCACATCAGTAACACTAACTGGAGTATCATCATCCTCTATCTCATCAATTGTATTAACTTTGTACAAAAGAATAGCAAACATCGCATCTACTGCTTTAACAACTACTGTTGGCGGTTCTCCAGGATCTCCAGCAACCCCAGCAGTGTACAAAATATACCCAAAGAATCCATCTAGTAATAATTTCGAGAATTACACAAATGGTTCTTATGTTTTTTTTAGAGGCTTGACATACAATTCGAATGAGGTATTTAATTCAGCGAATGAAGTTGTAGAAGTTGCAGGTGATTATAGTTATATCAAAATTAATAATTATAACAATTATAACCCAGTCCCTTCAAGTGGCACAGGTTTTTCTACGAATGGAAGTGCATTTGTTGCTTCGCTCCAGCCCATTACTAATAATACGGGAATTAATTTTTTTGGAAATAATAGTGGTTCATTAGTTCAAGGAGCTTTGTCATATGGTTCATATGGTTCTTCTACAAATATGTTATTAGATAATACTGGAAATATATACATTGGTGGTGCCAATAATGCAAATAATAGTATTGATATTGGAACAAGTATTAGTGCCGGTTCAATTAATGTTGGAACAAACAATTCTATTTCAACAATAAATGGATCAGTAGTTTTTGAAAAGACAACTAACTCTACGTCAATTGCGACTGGAGCCGCAGTTTATAAGGGTGGTGTAGGTATTGCAAAAGATTTGTACGTTGGTGGTAACATTTACCTTAATGATAATGCAGCGAATACTTTCACTGTATCAGGACAACAAAGTAACTCAAATGATACAGATTCTTCATCGCCACTAACCGGTGCATTGGTACTAGCAGGTGGTATGGGTATAGCTAAAAATGTAAATATTGGAGAGAGTCTCCACGTTTATAATAATCTTGATGTAGATCAAAATACTGACCTTGGTGGTACTCTAACTGTAGCAGATGCAACAGTAATCCATGACACTTTAACTGTTGATGGTGCTACCACTTTAGGAAGTACTCTCTCAGTCACAGGAGCTTCAACATTAGGAAGTACTTTGAATGTTACCGGTAACACTACTGTTGGTGGTACACTTAATGTTTCCCAGGCAGCTTCTCTATCCAGTTCTATCTCTATCACAGGAGCGGCTTCATTAGGAAATAATTTATCTGTTGCTGGTGCCAGTAGCTTAACTGGTGCATTAACGGTTGGAGGTAATACTAGTTTATCTGGAACATTATCAGTAACTCAAGCAGCTACTTTAGCTAATAATTTAACAGTTACAGGAATTACTTCATTAGGTGATGATTTAACTGTTGCTGGACCAACTATAATCAATGATACGCTCGCAGTTAGTGGTGCTTCTACACTCAGTAGTTCATTATCAGTTACCGGGAATACTACTATAGGTGGAACAGTGAGCGTAGCAGAGAATTCTTCACTATCGAAAGATTTATCAGTTGGTAGAAATTTAAGTGTTACTGGAACATCTAATTTATCTAGCACTTTAGGAGTTGCGGGTAATACTACATTATCTGGAACGTTACACACAGTACAATCGGTAACATTTGATAATAATTTACACGTGGATGTTGATGCGACTATTAATCGCGATTTAACTGTTACTAGAAACTCATCTTTAGGAGGTACTCTTGGAGTTGCTGGTGCAACCACCGTTGGTTCATTAGTAGTTGCTGGAAATAGTTCTTTATCTGGAACTTTGGCAGTTACACAAGATACAACATTATCAGCAGCTTTAACCGTTTCAGGATTATCCACCATTAATAATGATTTGGCGGTACTTAATGATGTATCTATTGGACAAACTCTTGATGTCACTGGAGATAGTACTCTTCGTAGCAATCTTAGTGTCACAAATAATACTTCTATTGGTGGGACTTTATCTGCAGCAGGAAATTCTTATCTTGGTGGAACTCTTGCTGTTACAGGTAATACAACCGTTGGTGGAACTCTTGCAGTAACTCAAGCAACTTCTCTTGGAAATACTCTTGCAGTTACTGGAGCATTAACTCTTAGCAATACTTTATCAGTATCTGGTGCTACAACTATGAATAGTACATTAAGCGTTGCTGCCGCCGCTACATTTAGTGACAATGTTAGCATTACTAAAGCAACGACTATTGGACAAACTCTTGGAGTTACAGGTAATGCTACTCTTGGTTCTAATTTATCAATCACAAATGACACATCGATTGGAAGAGATTTAGCAATTGGTAGAAATCAAACCATAACTGGAACTCTTGGCGTTGGAGGAAACTCAACACTTGCAGGAACATTAAGTTTAACAGGTGCAGCAACACTACTTAGTACACTTAATGTTCAAAGTAACACAACATTGCAAAATAACTTAACAGTTGGTGGGTCTTCGACGCTAAGTGGAACACTTACAGCATCCGGTGCAACATCCTTAGGAAATACTTTAGCCGTTACTGGAGCAACAACTATTGGAGGAACTCTTTCTTCAAGTGGAAATTTTGCGATTGGATCAAATAAATTTAATGTTTTAGCTGCATCCGGAAATACTACCATTGATGGTATAACAACTGTCAATAATGTTACTAATTCAACAAGTTCCAACACTGGTGCTCTCGTTATTAATGGTGGTATTGGAGTTGGATTAGATGCTTATATTGGGGGTAAATTAGTTTGTAATGAGTTTTCACTGCAATCAGATATTAGATTGAAGGAGAATATTGAAGCAATCACAAATTCATCTAAATTAGTTTCTAAAATGAATGGAAAATATTACACTTGGATTAAGGATAATAATACAAAACCAAGAACGATTGGTTTTATCGCTCAAGAATTGGAACAAATTATTCCTGAGTTAGTAAATACTAATGAAGAAGGTTACAAATCAGTAAATTATATTGCAGTAATACCATTTTTAGTTGAAGCTATAAAAGATCAACAAAAACAAATAGATGAATTAAAGGCAAGATTATAAATTACTTCATTCTAGCTCCCATTTTAACAAAAATGTCAAGAGCAAAAATGAGAAAAATTCCTACAATGATGATAATAATCATATCTTTCATTGAGTAAGTTTGGAAACTAGTTTGAGGTATTTCCATTGATTTATTGGAGAAACCTTCCAATATATTTTTATTTTCATCTTCTTCGATAAAATTGCGATATTTTTTTCTCAATTTTTCTTTGTATTTTTGAGCTAAATTTAAATATTTCTTATACAAGAAATAATCTTCACTAGTCATGTAGTCCTGATCATAATTAGACTTAACTCTTCTTTGATTATCAATGAATCTAATATCGCGTTCATTATCTTCCAATAAATCTAAAGCGCTATCTCTATCACTTTCATCATCGTCCTTAACCTTTGCCTCTACAGGATAAAGATAATTGCGTTTGGCTCTATCTGGAAAAGAAACTTGATAAGGAACAATATTGCTTTTTGCAGATTGGACATGAGTTACAGTTGGAGCACCTCCACTGTATGAAGGAAAATATTTATCCAATTCTTGAGATGATGACTTTGGAGTTTCAACTTCCATCGTCTTTTGTGCTAATTCTGGCTGTGTTCTATTTTGAATAGATAAAGTAGGATTAGCATTTACTTTTGTATAATAAGATGTATTAAAATCTGAACCCCACGCTTCTTCTAATGAACAATAGGTCATGAGTCCTACTAATATTTAAGTAGAAAAAAATAAAACAAATTTTATACGTTATTATAATTAAATGGAAATTGTAATTATAATTGGGATTTTAGTATTTGTAATTTATGTAATTCTTAAGGGTCCTAAACATTTGAATCCAATCTTCTATAATCCACTATTTATAGTTTTAGTATTCGCTATATCTATATTTACGTTTTTTGATAGTAAAATTAATGGAGTTCTATTCCTAATGATTGGAATTTTGTTGGCAAATATTTATTATAGAAAAAGATTTATAGAGCATTTCGATATTGTAGAAGATGATGTAGATAAAGTTGTTGAATATGATGATGATTCATTATTGGGTAAATTAAGAAATGATGAGGATGATGTTGAGGGAGTTTGGGGATGTTCAAGTTTAGGAAAAAATATGGGGTTATGTAAGGCTTAAATATTTTATTCAAAAAAAAAATATATTAAATATTATAATGATCAAAACAGAGTTTTCTTTTAATGCAATAATTTATGCAATCGTAATCGCTTATATATTGTATATAAATATTGCAGCATACATGAATAAAACAACGGGATTCTTAAATTTCTTAACCCGTTTATTCCAGAATGTAATCTTTAGAACAATTTTCTTATTGGTAATTGGATTTTTTGCTTTGGATTTATATCCTTATGGTGGATTTATTTTAGCCGTTCTTCTCACCATTGCCTTCCTCAATACTAATATGCTTATCTATAAAAGAGATGTAGGAGAAACTTATCAAAATGCCATGGATGATGATGATATCGATGAAAGTTTTTTGAATTTAGACAGTGATGAATATGCTCAACTTGATGATGATTCTTATGATGATTTTATGGGATATGAGAGTTATGCAAATCAAGATGATGAATATGATCAAGCATTAGAAGATGTATATAATGCTACCCAAGAAAACTTTAAAAGTGAGAAAAAAGCTAAGAAAACAAGACAAAATTGTGGTCCATATGCCCCTCTTCAAAGACTCCCATTTAATCCCCAGGGCTATAGACCAGATGAGTCTGTATTAAGTTCAGGAGCACCTGATGCATTACCAAATGATTCTCTCGCAAATGGAGAATATACTACCAGTGGTGTAGCATATGAATTTAATATGGCTTAAATTAACGATTTCCACGTAAGTATTCATTTATTATAATAATGATTGTAATAAATGACAGAAAATATTCCAATCATTGAAACTAGCAAAAAAAATTATTCTCCCATTCTAATCTCTGTTTTTTGTATTGGAATCATTTTATTTATTTTATTTACCCAATGTGAAATTAGTAATGTGAAATTAAAACCAAAAGATGCATCTCTAGTATTGATAATTTTAGCACTTTTAGCATATGTCAATGGCTATAATTTATTATTTTTATTATTACTTGGAGTATTCATATTTATTTATTTTAGTCCCAATGATTCCATAAATAATTTATTTCTTAAATTTTTCAACAAAGAAAAAAAAATAGAAAAACCATTAAGATCAATAATTAAAAAACCGAAAAAGGTTGAAATAGAAGATACTGTCGATACAATTGAAATTGAAACTCCTGATGCAACAACAGACAATGAAAGTACAATGGATCATGAACCGTTAACTGATAGTGAGATAACATTAGACACCGATATAGAATTGGATGAAGACATTGAAGAACCACATAATACGGAAGGAGATTATTATATGAACATTAAGAAAAAAATCTAAATAATAGTATGCTAGATTTAATTGTTGAATTTATGAACACAAGTAGATTATTTGCAGGATTATCAACAATGGGAATGCAAATTGGAAGTAGATATATGATGTCAGAGATACCTAGCAACATAGAAAAAGTTTTTAATAAACCTTTTTTTAGAAGAATATTTTTATTTTTTGTTGTTTTTTTAGCTTTTAGAGATGTTAAATGGGCTATGTTAATCACATTAATATTTATTTTGACTTTTAATTATTTATTGGATGAAAAAAGTAAAGTATATATTGGGGATTTCATTGGACTAGAAAGAAAACCAATAGAACAGTCAAAAGATAGAGTAATAACTGTTGCAGATTTACAAAATGCTAAAGAAATTATTACAATATACAATCAAAATTTAGAAAAACAAAAAATAAAATTAAATACGTAATTATTTTTGTAAAAATCTTTTAGGAGAATATTTTTACAAAATGCGGTATATTTTTATAACTTAATTCTTACCCATAATAATGACAGACAACAAATTAAAAATATTTCATGACAGCGATACTAGCACAATTAAAATTCAAGATAATATGAGATTGAATACTGAGAAAGTAAAATTAGTGTCAAGTGATAATTTAAAAACTAATCAATATAATTCAAATAGTTATATGAAACCCAATTTAAATGAAGAAATTCATAGAACGGATGATAATGTAAAAGCTAATTTCAAAATTCTTGAAAATGATATTAATTTATTAGCCAATCCAAAGAAAACCAAGAAATTCTCTTCAGACGAGGAAGATTCTTCAAGTGAAGACTCGTCATCTGATATTTCAACAGAGGAAGACACTGATCACAATGTTTCCCATGATACTACAAACTTATTGGGTAGAGCAGAGGAAGAAGAAGACGATTCATATGATGGAGATTCCGCATCAAGTGCTAGTGGAAGTGCAAGTGCAAGTTCATCCAGTAGTGAGGATCATACAATGACGTCCACTTCATCTAGTCGTCGTGCTCCTCCTCAACGTCCCAAAACAATTGAGGAGATTAACCAAGAGAAACAGGAATTAATTTATCGATTGGAGAGATTGGAACAAAGTGGATTTAAAGCTGCAAGAAAATTCACTATGGGTTCGAGTTTAGAGGATATTCGCTCAGAGTATGAAAGGTTGAAAAAACAAAGAGATGTCGATAAAAGTATTAAATTCCAGAGAAAGATTTTGATGGCTGTTACAAGTGGTGTTGAATTTTTAAATGGTAAATTTGATCCATTTAGCATTAAATTGGATGGATGGTCTGAATCTATTTATGAAAATTTACACGAGTATGATGAAGTTTTTGAAGAACTCCACGAGAAGTATAAGGAGAAGGTTAAGATGGCTCCTGAGATTAAATTATTAATGATGGTTGGAGGTAGTGCCTTTATGTTCCATTTAACAAATTCGTTATTTAAGAGTAAAATGCCTGGGTTAGGGGATATCTTACAACAAAATCCTGAGTTAGCACGCAATGTTCAACAGGCGGCAATGAACACAATGAAACAAAATGAAGCAAAGACTGGAAATCAAGATCCACTTTTTAGTATGATGATGAATCAAGCTCAAAGTATGATGGGACCAAAACCTCAACAAAGAACTAATCCAATGGGTCCAGGAGTCAAAGAGATGAGAGGACCAAGTGGTGTGGATGATATTTTATCTATGGTAAATAACAGACCTCCACCACCAAAAGTAGATCGTGAGGAAACTATTAGTAGTGTTTCTTCACAAGAATCCGCAACAAAGAAAAAAATAAAAATGAGAAAACCTATAGGGACTGCTCAAAAAAATTCTAATGGTAAATTCGTCTTAGATTTACAATAAATTTAATCTTTTATAATAAATGAAAAATATATTAGGAGATATTTTTATTTCGATTGCTTGTTATAGAGATCCTGAAGTTATACCAACTGTTAAAGACGCATATGAAAAAGCAAAATATAAATCTAACATTATTTTTGGCATTTACGCTCAAATGTCAGATGAAGATGAAAAATTGGATTTTAGTTTTCTAGATCCGAAACAAATTCGTTTGTTAGTGAAATCTAATTTGAAAGCTAGAGGACCTTCTTATGCAAGATATATTATTTACAATAATTTGTATAAAGATGAGTTGTATTATTTACAAATAGATAGTCATACAAGATTTATTGAAAATTGGGATGAAGAATTAGTAGATATGTTATCTTCTTTAAATGCGAACAGTGTAATTAGCACATACCCTAGAGGTTATCAATTAAAATCCGATAAATTAGTCAGCAGTGATTCAATGAATATTTTAAAGATAAAGAGAATCAAGGATGGAGTTCCAATTTTATCATCTTACACTGAGAAGTTGGAGGCACCAAAGAGAAATTTATTTTGGGCAGCTGGCTATAGTTTTTGTTATGGTGCAATTTTCAAGTTCGTACCATTTGACCCATATTTGAAAAATCTTTTTTGGGGAGAGGAATTTTTAATGTCATTAAGATTTTTTACAAATAAAATAAAAATTTATACTCCACATAAACATATTATTTTTACTTTATGGACAAGAAATTATAGGCACACCTTTTGGGAGTTAAAGGAAATATTAGGGAGCAAGTTTCAAATTTATGGTTTTTTAAGTATGTTGCGTTTGTGTGAAATTGGAAAATTACATAACGCGGGAATATTCAAAGAAAAAGTTTCCGCACATTTAGATAAATATGGTGTTGGAAATAAAAAAACAATTGAAGAATATTATAAGAAGAGTGGAATCGGAGAATTAGTGGCAAAAGAAGATTATGACAAAATTCTTTCCGCAATTTACTTTTCTCTCAATAAAGATTTATAATTTAGATATTAAATATGGAAGATACATTATTTAATATCAATATTTTATCCAATATTCTTGAAAAAAATAAAATCGAGATCAATCGAACTAATTGCTACCTTTTTTTCCTTTTTTTCTTAGAAAGGAGCCAGCTAGTTAGTAACATTATTCGTATTATTGATCCATCTATAAAAAATACTTTTTCAATTGGAGTTAAATATTGTATAATTAATGAATCGAAATATGACAAAATTTTTAGAAAAGTAAAAGAATTTAAGAATGATTTCGACAAAAATGAACTTATTAATGAATTAATAAGATTTATTAAAAATACAATTGATGAAAAAAAAGTTGAGCTTATAAAAATGGATACATCCCCATCCAAAATTAAATTTTTGTTTAATAAATTTGATAGCCTAAAAACTTTAATTGATGAATTGGATTCATTTGGAGTTGATGATATAGAAATCCACGAATACCTTCATTTAATGGAAGAATTCGATGATATTGATTTAAAAAGACAACATCTAAAAGATGAATTAAATGATTTGGACAAATCATGGGAGAAAAATAACAAAAAGAATGAGATCGGTTTGTTATTCAAAAATTGGTTATAGTTTTATAGATTGGAAAAAACATTTGTTCTTGGTAAAAAATTATTAATAGCTTTAAATTTTTCTTCCTGCATCGCTTTCTTTTTATCTTCCTGTCCTTTGAATTTGAAGGTAAACTCTTGATTGGATTTTGATTGGGATCCAATATAATTTCCTGTCTCCAAATCTAATTTCTTTTTATGAGTATGATGTTTTCTTGTGAGCAATCCTAAGTTTTCTCCTGAATGTGGAGTCTTCATTTCAAATATAGGAGGATATGCAGAGGGTTTATTCTCAATTGCCAATTGATTGAAAGTGCCTCTATCATTTTCGATACTTAACATTGATTTGAAATCAGTTTTGCCCCAATCTATTTGTAATGCATTGGGATAATAATATTTTAATTGGAATCCATTTTGCTTTAATCGAAAAATAATATATTCAATACATTTTGCAAAATCATATCTCGGTTTTCCAATAATAAAATCAGGGACAACGAATACAGCAAAAGGTTCATCCCTCACAACTGCAGATTGGATACGATGATAACAACTTTCTAATACTTCTTCGTATATTTTTAGACGACCTTTCTCTCTTTCATGTATAAATTTTTTGATATCATTTACATTATACATATTATTGAATAAGAGTAAAAAAAATTTTAAATTGCGATTATAATAATTAAAAATAATCCAATTATAATCAAAAATGAAAAAACCTAAATTTAAACAACTTATATTATCTGGAGGAGGAATTAAAGGAATCGCAATCGTTGGAGCATTGGAAAAATTGGATGAAGAAATTAAAATATTATCGACAGTAAAGAAAATCATTGGAACATCTGTCAGCTCTTACATTGCACTTTTTTTAGCGATTGGATTAAATTTAAGAAAAATAAAGGCTATTTTTGAGAATGTAAATTTTGGGGATTTTCAAGAGTTTGATGTAAAATTACTATTATCTAAATTTGGATTGGATGAAGGAAATAAATTTATGTCATTTTTTAAAGCAACTATGATAACCCTTGGTATAAATCCAAATATAACATTTAAAGAATTAGAAGGCATTGCGAAATATGAAATTGTAATAGTTGGAACAAATATTAATAATTCGAAAGCTGTTTATTTTTCAGCCAAAGATACACCAGATATGTTAGTTACTACTGCATTAAGAATATCTGGTGGATATCCCTTTGCCTTCACACCAGTTGAAATAGATGGTGACCTTTATGCCGATGGAGGCTTAGTAAGTCCAATCGCAAGTGAATTAATTGAGAAGAAGGATAAGAACAAAACTTTAGGGATAGCACTACATCGGGGTTTTAGTAGATATCAATCCAATGATTTGCAGGGATTTGGGTATGGAATAATATCATGTATGGTGGATAGTCTTTTAGATAGTAAATTACTTAATCTAAAACATTATATAATTATTTCTTATCCTTTGAATTCGATGGATTTTCAAGTGGATAAAGAAGAAAAAAATAAAATGGCAGAATTTGGTAAAGAAAGAGCTAAAGAATGGTTAGAAAAATTTTCTAATTAAAGTATGACATCCAATTATCAATATTTCTTGGACCACTTACTTCTTCACCCTTATCTCCTCCTGCTAAACCATTCTTAAAGTATTTAATAGTTGGAAATCCTTTAACACCGTACTTCTCTCCAATCTCTGGTTTAGCATCACAGTCGATCATAACAGCACTCTTACCAGTTCCCTTCAAAGATTGGATAAGATTTTCGAATTCTGGTTTAGTACTAACACAGTGACCACACCAAGGAGCAAAGAACATAACCATCGTTGGCTCATTTGATTGGAAAACACTATCAAGGTCACCTCCTTCATTTAAATTTTCCATAAGGTCATCATAACTGGCGAAATTCTCAGGAACTGGGGAATTAAATCTTTTTGGGAAAAAGACAGCAAAGAGAATAACAGCAGCAAGGAAGATGATGACGATTATCCAGATGTAACCATATGACTTATTGCCAACTGTTGATTGGGAAAGTTTTTTTGCAATATTGGAGACACGACGCATATATATATTAAAATAGATTTTTTTTTGCTAAAAATCAATTATTCATTATTTTTACAATTTCTTCAGAAATTTTTTTATCATTTTCTAAATTCGTTGGTTCTCCGATATTTTTTGTTAGGAGCTCTCTATAAATATTTTCATTATCATTTAATTGAGTAACTAGTCTTTTTGCAGCAAGACTATTGATTTTATTTTTTATTTTTTCTTCAATTGTTTCTTTTGATAAATCACTATCACTTTCTATTTTTGCTGTTGGAATATTATTTTTAATATCTTTAATAATGGTTTCCCTTTCTACAACAAGTTCATTGACGTTTGTAAAACTTTCTTGGCTTTTGTATTTGTAATAAATAAATATAATAATTAATATTAGAAGAAGGACTCCTATTGTAATCCAAATTATTTTTGGATTAAAATGAAATTTTGCTTTTGAAATCTTTTTCATTACTTAATATAATATAAATTTTTCAAAAATCATCATAAGAACATAATATAAGAATTTTAGTTATAATTATTTTATCTCCTGGCAAGCATATCTTCTAATAATTTCTTTTCTCTTGCTTCCTGTTCTTTGGAATATTGTATATTCATTTCTAAATTCCTCTTAATATTGAGAATGTCATTTGGAGTTAATCCTTCAGTATATAGAGGATTGTCTAAACTCCTCTTAATCTTATCATACTCTGACAATAATGTTATTGTGGTAATAAATTGGTTTCTTACATCCTTTGCTTCTTGTGATGTTAGGGATGCAGTTGATGATACAAGTGGGTTTGTAGATGGATCGAAAGCTGGCTCAGGTGGTGGAGGAATAAAACAAGATTGTGTTTGAGTTGTATTCTCACAATCAAGACCATCGCCCTTTTTAGGAGTAACAATAGTACGTGTTCTAGTTTGTTTAAGAGTATTAGGATCACAATCACTCCATCTTCCCCATTCACTAAGAACGCAATTGACAGGCATAACACAGTCTCTAGTTTGAGTTGTTGGCTCACAGTCTTTACCAGTTCCTTGTTTGGGAGTAATAATAGTTCCGGTTCTCTTTTGTTTAAGTGTTGTTGGATCACAAGCGCTCCAGGGACTCCATCCTCCAACAACGCAATCGACAGGCATAACGCAATCTTGAGTTTGAGTTGTTGGACCGCAATCTTTACCATCTCCTGCTTTGGGTGTGACAATGGAACCAGTTCTAGTTTGTTTAAGTGTAATTGGATTACAGTCGTTCCAAGCTGTCCAGTTACCAACCACGCAATCGACAGGCATAACGCAATCTTGAGTTTGCGTTGTTGGCTCACAAGCTTTACCATCTCCTTCTTGGGATCTAAGGATTGTACCAGTTCTTGTCTTTTTGAGGGTGTTAGGATTACAAGCACTCCAGCTACCCCAATTGCCTACTATGCAATCGATTGGCATAACACAATCTTGTTTTTGAGTAGTTGGCTCACAATCTTTACCATCTCCTGCTTTGGGAGTAATAATGGAACCTGTTCTTGTTTTCTTGAGTGTTGTGGGATCACAACTGCTCCAGTTTGTCCAGTTACCAACAACGCAATCGACAGGCATAATGCAATCTTGTTTTTGAGTAGTTGGCTCACAATCTTTACCATCTCCTGCTTTGGGAGTAATAATGGAACCTGTTCTTGTTTTCTTGAGTGTTGTGGGATCACAGCTACTCCAATTGGTCCAATTGCCAACAACGCAATCAACAGGTGCAGGAACTCTTTGCATACAAGCATCGTATGATGTTTTACTATAATCACTATTGCAGTTGTTACAGTCTGTTTTTGTTCTAGGAGTATCGCATTGTCTCTTAAGAGACATAGCATTATTACATTGATCAACATTAGAGCAAGTGCTGCAGTCGTAATTAGCACTTAACTCTGCCCAGTTACTACATTCACCTGGTTTATTTGGAGCATTTTGCACACAAGTTGCGTATGCAGTTTTACTAAAATTAGAGTTACAGAATCCGCAATCTGATTTTGATTTTGGTGCATCACACTTTGTCTTTAAATCCATCGCATTTTTACACTCATCTATATTTGTACAATCACCGCAATCAAAATCAATACTTTTATCTTGCCAATTATCACATTTAACTTTTGATAAGCCTTTTAATTGTGCAATAGCAGGGACATCCGCATATTTTTCTATCAAAGCTCTTTCGACTGTTCTGATTTCACTCAAATTCAAAGCTCTATCGAATACAATCATCTCGTAGCAAGCCCAATCAGATTGTTCTATTCCTATATTAATTCCAATTCCGTTTGGTATAGCAGTTGTTGATCCACCAGTGAATCCATAAACAGTATTTATTCTAGCAGCTCCTGCTTTATTGTAATCGATTTGGTCAACAATCAATAACCAATCCTGACCAGAATTTCCTATATTTAGATTATTGGCTTCTTGACCTATCGTTTTTGTTCCTTCACTTGGAGCTTGTACAGTATCACAAACATTACGATAGTGACCCGATGGACTGTATCTTCCCATCCATAATTCTAAAATTGGCTCATCTCTACAATTAACTTGCGTAGGAGTATAAACAGTCGCTGGTACTTGGTTATTTGGTGCCGAGCTAATTGTCAACCAACTATTGTCATAAACACCAGCCAAAACTTTATCACGACTATTGTGATAAACACCAACTTTATTATTCCAAAACCCAGACAGCCAATCCTCACTTTTTCCATTCCAAATTCTTCCTCTTGAACCTCCATTGTACTTAGTGAGATGAATAATGGTGTATGAAGTTTTGCTAGGTACCCAAGCATTACCAGATATATCAACCTGGGCGTTTGTTCCACCTCTTATGAACCAAGGTACTTTGGTATCA
>Ga0194133_10004031_pt1 | contig 20203 bp, 19 predicted proteins | sample TA2KigOf40mmetaG_FD_155448 | JGI IMG/M metagenome (GOLD analysis project Ga0194133, IMG submission 155448) | Freshwater microbial communities from Lake Tanganyika, Tanzania - TA2015055 Kigoma Offshore 40m | ecosystem: Environmental > Aquatic > Freshwater > Lake | place: Tanzania: Lake...
TTTAAACGTTCAGGATCCTTTTCCAAATAGCCACAAAGTAATGTGGAAAAGAGTTTTAAATGACTCAACTCGTGTGACAGTTTTTGAGACGATAGTGCGAAATAAATTTTCGAGGTAAAATATTCTATTCTTTGATTTTTCTCTGTGTGGTATGTTTTGCAACGAATTTTTTTATTGCAGTATTAATTAAAACAAATTTTTCTCCGTTAGACTTTTCATAATGTCGGATGAAGGGAAGTTTTAGACGTTTCATCTCACAAACATGGTGGTGGCGACATCGACATCCTTTTGGGTTTTGCACTTTTCATCCTTTTCCTCGGTTCAACGATGACTGCAAATCCAACGGTGAGCTCTATCTACAGACAAGGATCGGGAGACTCGTCATTTTCGCATCGCTCTTCAGACCTGAGTCTCGACGAAGAACGGGAACACCTGCGACGCGATACGGAACGTCAGGCACTCTTGCAGCTGGACAAGGGGAGGTCCAAGCCGGTCGCTTTTGCCGTTAAAACAAATGTTGCCTTTGATGGAAGCCTCGACGATGACTCTCCTGTGCACGGGTTTGCCATCAGTTTCGCCATCGGAGATTATTTGCACATCATGGAAAGGTACGACCAAAACTGGTGGATCGGGCGCAAGGTTCAAACTGGCGCCGACATCGGATTTATACCTTCGCCGGCGAAACTCGAGATGCTCCGCATGCAGTTGGCCCAAACAAAGTCTGCCAAAAATTATGCCAATAAGCAATCTTCAACTGGAAACCTCAACAAGTTCTTGATGAAAAGCAAAGACTCGAGCAAAAACAGCAGCGGGAATATAGGGAATGGACCTGCAAACGAAGACTGTGATGACGTTGATGGTGAGCAAGAGGCCTCCCCTTCCACATTGACCGTACCCCAACAGGTAAATACCATTTCTCAGCCTATGAACTCTTCTCTGGTCGAGCAGGAATCTAAGAAGAAGGGCCTATTGGGCAAAAAACAAGAACAAGTTCCACCTTATGATGTTGTTCCATCCATGAGACCTGTTGTAATTATAGGGCCTTCGCTGAAAGGCTATGAAGTGACCGACATGATGCAGAAAGCACTTTTTGAGCATCTCAAGCGTCACTTTAACAGTAGAGTCATCATCACACGAGTGTCTGCAGACATCTCGCTAGCTAAAAAGAATCCTCAGTCCAACACTTCCAAACGTCCACTTATTGAGCGTGCCAATTCTAGAGCCACAAGTTTAGCAGAGGTTCAACACGAAATCGAAAGAATTTTCGAACTTGCCAAGACTCTACAGCTTGTAGTTCTTGATTGCGATACAATCAACCATCCGTCTCAACTGATCAAGACTTCCCTAAATCCAATTCTGGTCTACTTGCAAATTTCGTCCCAAAAAGTTTTACAGCGCCTCATCAAATCCCGTGGCAAGTCTCAAAGCAGAAACATGAATGTACAAGTTGTTGCGGCTGAGAAATTGTCCCAGTGCCCTCTCGACATGTGGGATGTCATGTTACACGAGAACAACTTGGAAGAAGCTAGTCAGCACCTTATCAGCTGGCTAGAAGACTACTGGGCAGCCACACACCCTCAGGGTAGAAATTCTCATCCTGGGACTGGAAACAACCACCGTGTGATGTTCTCCCATTCAGGGCCGGGTCATCAGCATCTTTCTGTCGGAACACATTTGCACAACAACCAGCACAATCGAAAATTCTCATGCAGGGAACCACCCAAATCAATGGTTGTGAATCCTAGATTACAAAAGCTTAGAGACGATGAGAGAGAGTTGAGTGAAATTAAGTCACTTCAGAGTGAAGAAGAATAGACGTGTTGGTGTTGCTCATTTCATGAAGTCTTCAAAGATCACCATCCTCCGCTCATTAAAGGGAAAGTATTTAGATAAAAAAAATTTGCAATGCAATATTATTGTTAGATTCTAGCAAGGTCGTCTCATCAACAAAAATGACTCAATCAGGTTTTTTCTGCTGCGACAAAATTTTTTACTTAATATCAAGTAAAGAAACATTCAACCAATATACTCACCATTAAAAACTCCCATGAACAGCTCAACTGTTCTGAAATGTTTTTTTTTCTAACCAAAACATCGTTTTATTGTTTGGATATACGATCATCTTTTTATGACAGATGAAATTAACATTTTTGAACTCACCATAAACAATTAAAGACAATGTTTAAAAATCTTTTCTAAATAAATCAATTTTGTAAAGCTACTTGTACAAAATAGTGTGATCATCCAGGACAGCTAAATCATCTAGTCAACGACCAACCATGAATTATTAAATTATTGAAAAGGGCGTTGCTAGCCCCCACTTTATGCACTTGTTGTATATTGCCAAAAGATGTGACATTATATAATACGAAAGTGAGTTTAAAGTATAGATACCAACCTATAGCCATCCCATAATTAATCATGTGACTAACACTTGGCCAATAATCGTTTTGAAATATAGAAATATATGATAACTCATTGAATTGTTCTTCTAAATCGAGATTGTATCCACTCTCTGGGTGGCACCTAACTGGTAATGGTTTTGGAACTTGCAGATAAAAACACCCTGCTTTTACTCATCTGTAATATTATTTACTGTTTTCAACTTGGATTCTACTAAGTGTGATGATTTGGACACTGACATGAATTGAAACATTTCACCTGTCTTACTAACAAATATTTTGGGCTGTAGCTCTAAAAGGTCATGGGCAACTGACTGAGAACCAAGATCTTAGTTTGCAGTCAGAAGCCTGGTAGAGGTGTTGAACACCCTTGAAAATGCTCTGACTGAAAAATGGGGTCACTTTAGGAGGGTGTCAGTGGCTTTAGGACGTCATAGTAGAGCCAGTCCCCTATAATTGAAGAAAGCAGGTGTCAGGAAAATGTTTTATGGTTCAACTCCATTCCTGCCCAGGCGAGTTTTAAATCAGGATACTGACTGGTTTCATAACCTAGCAAGTACTAACCTGTTAGTGATGGGTTCGGGCCAAAAATGTTTGACCCGAGCCGAGTCAGGTCAGGTCAGCCACCTCAGGGCGTAGAGATTGGATATATAGAGGGAGAAAGGGTCATATTTCAATCAATTTTGGGTTTAGGTTTACCAACAGCTGACCCCACCTGAGTTGCAGGGGTTCAGCTGTTGCTAAAGCCAAAATTACTACGGTGCAAACATTTACTGCAGCGTGGGTAGGGAGGCCGTAGACATTACATACAGAGACTGCGCCTCCCTGCCCACGCTTTGGGAAAAAATTTGCACCGTAGTAAATTTGGGTTTAGCAACAGCTGAATCAGTTCAGTTCAGGTGGAGTCAGCTGTCGCTAAACCTATACATAACCCAAAATTGATTTTTATGACCCTTTCTCCCTCTATGTATCCGATCTCTACAAGGGAGGCGCAGTGTACGTATGTAAATGTCTATGCCTCCAGGTCTGAAGAATTTCCTCCTAAAATTCTAACTCTTTCAATTTTTTTACCGTTGGGTTCAAAAAAATATCATCAGGTTGGATAAAAATGTGGGTCACTCAGCCCTTTTTTACTGCTTGGGGCTTGGCCCATCTCTACAATCTCAACCCGTGCTCGGAAGACAGCGTGAGTTACATTTGCGGCAGATCTGGGCAGACCCATAGAGATCAGATATATAGAAGGAGAAAGGGTCATAAAAATCAGTTTTGGGTTTATGTATAGGTTTACGAACAGCAGACCCCACCTGAGCCACACAGGTTTAGCTGTTGGCAAACCCAAAAATCACTACGGTGCAACTATTTACTTCAGCGGAGGCGCAGTCTTTGTACTTTATGTCTATGGGCAGACCACGTTCAAAATTCAAATCTTCAAATGTAAGAACTACGGATAACTAATGATGAATCAAAATATAGTATTGATATAGCAATGTCTGAACTGTGAACTCGGTTTCTGAATTGATTCAGCTGTTTTTCATTTAGTAAATTTGATTCCACCGACACAAATGTTCTGGCTTGTTTGGGGGCAGTAACGTCAGCTGAGTGAATTTATTGTAGCGTCCTAGAGCGAGCGGGACAAAACGCGCTCAGTGCTAATCTCCACCCTGTAAAATTGATTAAAGCTAGGCTATAGGACTAATTATTATTGTCAATTATAACACAAATACGAGTTTGGAACCACCAGTACTTTTGGATCTGATACTTTGAGGTTGAGATATCTCAGAAAACAATTTTGCCAGATCAAAAACCATTCAAGCACCTTTCTTGATCGTTTTGCAGGCCAGGAGACCCACCGGGATCCCTAAATCACGTCTGAATGTTGACGGCGACCATTTGAATTTTTACAAGATTCCGACAACACTATGAGATAAAACTTGGATACTTGAATGAGGTCTAAGTTTAGTAAAACCTCGTCAATACAGATCTCAGTTCAATATTCTGAAAGAGAGCAAAAAAAGTAAAAGAAGTGCAGGTTCTGGATCGTCGCAACTGAGCTATGGACAAAGGACTTAGAGATTCTATAAGGTAACCAAGCTCACTTGACAATTATTGAGGTATAGGCGAAAAGGTGAATTTGTGTTATTAGTGGGTTCGCCTCTTTTGCAAAGGCAGTGGGCCTGTACGCACCTCCAAGCTCAAGTCCTACCCCAATAGGCCCGTGGAATATGTCTCTTCTAACCAGGTATGCCGTGCTAGGGTTTAAAGGGGCTTCATGTGACTTTATTCGACTTTTTGCTTCAAAGTGTTGTCGAGCGTGGAGACAAGTGGACAACGGAATTCTTGGTGACTCAATTTGGGGTCGACCCAAATCATATTGTCATGGTAAGTACAAAACACAGATTCCATTTCTAGTCTCCCCATATTTCTTTATGCCTCAGCAGAACGGCGTCTGGACTTATGAATCTGAAACCTTCAATGTAGAAGATCAAGGAAAGTTTCAAGTAAAGCCTGTTGGATTTTTATTTATTGATAAAACGTGGAGCTTTTTAATGACCTCTTGACCTTTTTTGCCCCCAAAAATTTAAGTTTTCCTCCAATGAAAGAGAGTCCTATGAAAGAGAGAGTCACTGGCCCAACATTGGAAATACTGCCGTTCTAACAGCCATTTGTCAAGGCAACACTTCGATGGTCAGACTCTTGAGTGATTTGGGCGCCAATATAAATTTGGTAATTTTACAAACAAGTTCAAAAGATCGTGAATGTGGTTGAACATTCAGATAAATGTCACATTTTGTTTAGGAGAGCCCAAAGAAAGTCAAATTTGTCTTTGAGCTGGGGTCTTTGAAAAAAACAGATGTTTTATTGACGCACTCTCCGCTTTTGTTGGCCATTGAGAGAGAAGACGCCAACATGGTTCGAGAAATCCTAGATATCGGAGGAGATCCCACCACACTAGGTTGGATGAAGTAAGTTTCTGAATTTCTTGCGAGTTTTTCTCTTGCGAACCAATTTTATTCTTAAAACTTAGAACACGCGATAACTTATTTGTGCGTGGCAATGCTCTCCAGCTGGCAAAGCTTCGTTTTGAAGGTCGATACCCTGAAACTACTCAATCTTTGATCACCACCTTTGAAAATATCATTAAGGAAAGAAATTTACGGTCTGTTATTGAATACAAGGAAAAGTTAGGTGAAAGTGACTCTTCTAATTCGAACTGTCTTTACCCTTCTAAACAATTTTCTAACGAGAATCTTTTTTAGATTTGGTAACCCAAGAGTTATCTAAAACCAAGGGAGCCTTAGCTCAAATGAACAGGTGACACGATTGGGAATCTGAGGGAAATGCTTCAAGACCATTTTAAAGTTCTCAACATTTCATTTTAGTATTTTTCAAAGAATGAAGAAAAGTTTAGAATGCAACATTTGTATTGATGTTCCCGACAGCACTTGCAAGATATTTTCATGCTTGAATGGACATGCCATTTGTGAACTTTGTCTAAGAAGAATCGTCGAGTGCCCTCTTTGTAAACAAAGTTTTAGAAAGGTAAAGAATTTTAATTAACATTTACTTTAAAAAATACAACCAATAAATATGTTTGTATTTTTAGGCCTCAACAGTCAGGCTAAGAATCGCAGAGAGTATCGTTTCAGATGTGGTCAGCAAACTTAGATTCCAAGTATTTTCGTTAAAAATTTTTTAAAAATATTGATCATTTTGTCTTAGGCCTCGTTAAATCTTCACGATCCGGACGACGAAGAAAAACCACGATGGGCTTTTAGCTAACAAAAAAAAAAGTTTCTCCTTAATTGGAGGACAATTTTAAACTTTTTTGATCTATTTGTAAAGACTTGACAATCTTAACCCATATATCTTTACTATAACAAAGATAGACTAAATGTATTTTTATGAAATACAAATCTGAAATATAAACTTTTTTTTGGTAAATTACTCCTTGATTCCCTTCCACTTGAGGTTTTGATACCGGACTGAAGGCAGCAGGTCCCATTCTTGTTGCAGAGTTCTAACCCGGAAGGTATTACGACAGACAAACCCCAAGGAATTAAAATCTTTAAACAACTTCGAGGAAATTTTCGATGAATGTAAAAACTTTCAGAGTTTAGTTTACTTCAATCTTTAAGGGGTTTGCCCCTATATCCTGAGGTGTCAAGGTTAAATGGTTTGCGAAGCTAGCTTTTTTCGACTATTAAAAGGTAAAAGTGGGCACCGGCCCTCCCTGTCAAAGAATGGATATTTTTTCTCAAGCGGCAAAGGCAAAGCCTGAAGCCTCCTTTGCAAATCTATATTGATAGCAAAATAAAGCGTAGAAATCTTTGGAGTCTTTTTTCGACAGTTCCTTTGAAGTCTATTGTGTGGATTTATTTATTCTTGCTTTTTGTTTTGAAAATGCTCAAATTGCTGACCATCTTGAACCCAACTTATTTGAAGTAAAAATTTTAACTGAAAATGCTTTAAAAGCATACTTACCAGCCGGGTAACTAGGATTTCATTCCAAGATTTGTAATTGTAGCTCTTTTGTTCAGAGTGACAATTTCATCCGTAAAGACACTTACATTTAAGAGTTTGGAAGAGACATTTTGGCACTTGAAAAAAGACTTATTTCTTTGTTATTAGTTTGTGATTATTTAAATTGACAAAGAGAAAATGTTGGCAAGTTTTCGATCTTCAAAACTCTGTGGTTGCATGCTGAGAGCAAACCCTGGTCTTTTGAATGCTCAGGTCTCTTTTACCTCAAAAAGGTCATTTCTTACAGATGGTGCGACTGTTATTGGTTCAAATCCTGACAGAAACAGCGTTGATTTCCAGGTAAATTCTTTTTAATAAGAGCTTTTAGGTTGAAAGTTTAATTTGATGATTTTAGGATAATAATTCTCGAATGACGAGACTTGTGGAGGAGCTTAAAGGACGTGTCGATCACATTGTTAAAGGAGGAGGAGAAAAAGCGGTCGAAAGGCATACATCAAGAGGTAGAAAGCATTCTATTGTTTTTTCTAACATTTAAATAGTTTTCACTTGGCCTTGAAAGGTCGCTTCTAATTCTAACACTTCGTAAAAGCCTTGAGATTTTAAGAGTTTTTGTCCCAGCGTAACATTAAAATTTTCAAGGACTTTAAAATTATCGAAAGACAACTAATTAAAGAAAGTAATTTGTTGTTTAATGATTTTTGTATTTATAAAGAAAACAGAAATGACGAATTGAGTAATGTTCTAGGTAAACTTGTGGTACGTGACCGCATAAATAGGCTGTTGGATCCAGGTTCCCCTTTTCTTGAGCTCTCGCAACTTGCTGCCTTTCAACTTTATGGAAAAGAAGATGTTCCTGCTGGGGGTATAGTAACTGGAATAGGACGTGTCAGTGGGTACGACATTAAAATTCTTTACAAAATTTATACTAGAAATTGCTTTCAAATTTTAATCTAATACATCATTAAAGCTCTGCTAAAAATTAAGACCAAAAATTTACATGTATAAAAAATATTTAGGTCTGAATGCATGGTAGTGGCAAACGATGCCACTGTCAAAGGTGGGAGCTACTATCCCATTACTGTAAAAAAGCACCTTCGTGCCCAAGAAATTGCTAATGAGAACAGGTATTTTTGGGATCTATTTTGTTTTGTTTAAGTAAGGCTGTCCTTATTAGTTTCCATTAATACTGCTTCTTAGACTTCCATGTATTTATCTTGTTGATTCTGGTGGAGCTAATCTGCCACGACAATCTGAAGTCTTCCCAGACCGAGACCATTTCGGCCGTATTTTCTTCAACCAAGCCAACATGTCATCAAAAGGCATAGCTCAGGTAGTGCTGGCAAACAACATTACAAAGTCAGAAGAATAAAACATTTAAACCAACTAGATTGCAGTAGTGATGGGATCTTGCACAGCAGGAGGAGCTTATGTACCAGCAATGGCTGATGAAAGCATTATTGTCAGAAAGCAAGGAACAATATTTTTGGGTAAATGTTTTCGTACCACCAAACATTTCATAAATATTTTTGAATATTAATTATCTTCCATGCGATTACGCAAGTATCTACATAGATAAAAACAGACTGTATGTACCTGTAATGTCCCACCATCATGCAAGAACCACTCAACTAAACTCCACAAAAATTTGAGTGAACCTTTTGTCAAGGAAATTTTATTCCTCAGTGCTCCTGGAGACTTGCTAGGCTTCTATTTAATTTTTTTATCCCTTCAAGGTGGACCTCCACTTGTTAAGGCTGCCACAGGAGAGGAAATCTCAGCTGAAGAACTTGGTGGAGCTGATTTGCATTGTGGGAAGTATGAAAATGATTAATTTTGATTTATAGTTTATACAATTATCAAAACACAACAAGAGATAAACTCTTACTTCTTTGATTCAAATTGATGGCTTTCAGGTCAGGAGTTACAGATCATTATGCCATAGACGATGAACATGCTCTTCACCTTGCAAGAAGGGTTGTAGCTAACCTAAATGTGAAAAAGGTAATTATGCCTGAGCAATCATTTTTTATTCGAATAATTAGGCACATAAAAAATTTAGACCCCGTCAGTCACCTTGTCATCTGTGGAAGAGCCTCAGTATCCTCTTAGTGACTTGTATGGTATCGTAGGGGAAGATTTGAAAAAGACTTTTGATGTAAGAGAAGTGATTGCCAGAATTGTAGACGGTTCAAAGTTTGATGAGTTTAAGGTAACAAACTACCTAACTGGAAGCTACAACTTTGGTTTTCCCAATACAGCGCTCTATAAATTCTTACAGGCAAAATATGGTGAAACACTAGTGACTGGTTTTTCAAGACTTTATGGAATGCCACTTGGAATTATTGGAAATAACGGCGTCCTTTTCTCTGAGTCCGCAATGAAAGGAACCCATTTTGTTGAGCTTTGTTGTCAAAGGCGGATTCCAATTCTTTTTTTGCAGGTTGCTAAATTTAAAATTGCATTTTAGAGCTTTGAGTCAAAATAAAATTTGGCTTTGTTAACAGAATATTACCGGTTTCATGGTTGGTCGTGATGCTGAAGCAGGTGGAATTGCCAAGCACGGGGCAAAACTTGTGACTGCTGTTGCTTGCGCTCAGGTCCCAAAACTTACCTTAATCATTGGCGGCTCATATGGAGCTGGAAATTACGGAATGTGTGGGAGAGCTTACAGGCAAGAAAATATTGCTCATTAGTTATACATTTACAATTAACATTTAATCTGAAATGAAAATGTTGATTTTTTTTATTTTTACTAACAAAAGCCCAAGATTCTTGTTCATGTGGCCAAATTCACGAATAAGTGTGATGGGAGGTGAACAAGCTGCTGGAGTACTTGCCCAAATTACAGCAGAACAAAGAAAACGAGAAGGAAAAGAATGGACCGCAGTAAGTTAGATGACAAAAGAAAAATGTGTAACAATCCATGATTAAATGTGAAATATAATCAATAGGAAGAAGAAAAAGCTCTCAAAGATCCCATTATTCAACGTTTTGAAATGGAAGGAAGCCCATACTTTTCCAGTGCCCGGTGAGTTATAATTCATTCACTCCTAACAAAATATTTACTGCTTTTTCTGCAGTTTATGGGATGATGGTGTTATCGATCCAATTGATTCAAGAAAGGTTCTTGGACTCAGCTTAAGTGCTAGCATGAATGCTCCAAGTCAAGAAACTAAATTTGGTATTTTCAGAATGTAATTTAAAAGAAGCAACAAATTACCTAAAAACCAATCGTGTTCATTCCAACAATAAAGAATCCATCATTAAAGCTACTTGTTCAAAATAATTCAAGAAAATCTTGTGAATTTTTGATCTTTCACCTATATGGGCAAATTGAAGAAAAAAAGAAAAAATTTAAATATGATTTACCTCTTTTATATAATTTTTCAGGAAAGAATATTTGAAGAATCACTGAACTCTTTTACTAGAAGGCAAAAAATACTATGAAATGATTGACTGGTTTTTTTTTGAAGAAAAAAGTTGATCTCACAATTATTGAAAGTAAGAGTTAAGCGTTAAAATTAGGATTTGGTAGAAATGGGTTCAATAGATTTGTTAAACATAATAGAAACTTGATAAAAATTTTGAAAACTTCACCAAATTTCGAATTAAATACAAATTTAATACTTAATTACACCCTTTTTATGACATATTTTCTGAAATAGCTTTTATTGAAGTTTTAGACTTCAAACCTTCCCCCATCCCCTACCTAATATCCTGTTGTTACCTGAAGACTGGTGAGAACAATGTGAGACTTCAAGGGGACTTACAAAAATTTGAAGTAGATGCCCCTGAGCAGATTTCTGCAGCTGAAATCTGGGGATCCTCCCTCCCAAAAACACATATGGCCAATGCTGGGTACAACCAAACTATAAGTAGGGACCCACCCACAATGTGCTATATTCCTGGGAGTATGTAGATCAAGGCCTCTAGCTGCTGTTAATCCCACAAACACTATTGGCCAAACTGGTTATTGCATAAAGGCTGGTAACCTCCTTCCGTCTTGCGGGCTGGGAGCAATGGACGGTAGATTGGTCAGAAAAAATAGCGAGATGATATAAATATTTAATACTAGCCAACCGGGCCCGGCGCCGCCCGGGAAATTAACTAAACAGTATAAGGGTACCCATCTGGACATTTTACGTTACACAAAGTTTTCTCTCCCGTGACCCATTTGGGTTTTGGAGTTTGGAGTACCCCGGGGTCCAGGGGTGGAGTTGGCGGGGTCATGCTTGTCTTAAGAACATTCCCTGAGTTGGTGGGGAGGCCTGTACATAATCTGACAGTTCGGGCGTGAAAAGGGGACTTAGAGTACACATGTGCAAACAGTCTCTTATATATATTTTTTTTAAATATTTATCACCTCTGCGTCCTCTGGTAAAAATACTCCTAACTTTTGGCCAAATGTCATTGAAATCTGTGGTAGGTTTTCTTGACCTTGGTGTGTATAATAACTTGACGTAGCTGTTTCAGAGAAGGTAATCCTTTCCCGGTATTTTTCCTGCCTCCTTTTCAAATAAAACGAGCTAGCTTTTTTGCAACACCATGCACGGTGTAGGCTCTTTGGGAGGAACTATAGTTTACTCTGCGCGTCAGCTCGAGCGTTGTTACTAGCCGCGTGCACCAACTTGGCTGTGCGAAGCAATAGAAACAGCGAGAATAAATTCTCAATCGCTTGATTCGCTTCAACAAGGGACTGATGGGCTGCAGGAGGAACGCGTTTACAAGACATCAACTTGGAAAACGTTTCACACTATTTTGCTAGGAAATCTGCATATTAAGATTTTGTTTCAGAGTTTTCCGAACATCTTTCGTCAGAGATCAGATTGAGTTCTATTTCAAGGCTCTAAATCGTTCAAATCCTTTGTTCTGTTTAACCTAGATTCCAGAATCAAAGATGGGTGACGAATTCGACGTGGATGCTCTCTTGGAGGAGCCCTTCAACAAGGTACGTTTTGTGCTACGTGGCTTCTTGTAATATTTGTCCTTTCAATTTATTTTCCTCGATTGATTTATCGCTTTTTGCCTAGAACGGCGAGCAAATCTACCTTGTGGCTGTTTGCGTTGCCCTCCACAATCATTTCTCTTCAAAAGCAAGATTAAACACATTAAATAATTAAGTCCCAGTAATATGTATCCCCAAATTAGGGTAGACTAACTGTTAATATTTATATTTCCGAAAATGACAGTTTCTGATTCTTGTAGATGCTTGAAAAAGTGTTTCATCTATCGAACAGAATGTTTCCTCTGGAGTAAAGGTACCTGGAGATTGGTTTCATTTCAACAGATATAATATAACGTCAACATGATAAGGAAATTTTGAATCTTATTTTGCTCAAGTTAAGCAGTTGTGTCTAAAACGAAGAATTTGACAATAGTCTTTTGAAGCTGTGCTGGCGACTGTCTAATCTGAGCAAATTCATAAAGCATAAAGTTCATTCCTAATTTAAGTCTTGTTAGCATTGAGTCAACCAAAGCTAGAGGGGGCGGGCTGTAAACCATAAATGTTAGATTAAAGGTTATTCAAATATCCTGAGTCATTTGAACATACGGCAAATTTTTATTGTCCCAGGTCAAAAATCTGAGGTTTGATTGCTTCGGAGTGTCGTGCAACTTCAATCAACTGTTGTCTTACTTGTCAGAAATCTGAAATGGCTGTTAATTTCATAAAAGAAGCCTCTCAGGCTAACGTCAATTTATTCTTAGGCATTCACTTAAGTGAAAGAGCATCAACAGTCAGTAGATGCTTCTCTTAAAGCAACGATTTTATTGCTACTTTTGATGCTCAGCCAAGAATGTAAAGGTTAGGTTAACGGTTACGGACTCGAACTATTTGGACAGAGCTCGCTTTTCTTTAAATAAATTTCCACGGTTTCTAAACGTTCCAATCTCTATTTTGCAGACTAAGCCAGCCTTCCACTCTTCTACTGCACACCTCATATGTCTAGAACGTAGTTTTAAACTTGCCGTTCTTCAAAATATGGAAAGTGTTATCTGAATTCAGGAATACCGAAAGCAGTAGATTAGAGTAATAGTGTGTTGGTTTGATTCGATTTAAACGCTTGACAAGTTTTGAGCTACTGCTATTTCCAATCAGTTTATTCTTGAGAATTGATTTTTAATGTGTTCTCAAAATGGTTCCTATCTGTATCTTTTACAGATGCTCGACGTGTAACAATGTAGAGGAATGAAAAATACAAACGGCAAGTAAAGGTGTCGGTTAAATTGTAATACCGACCTTTTGACCTGAGCTTTGTCCAAACTAGTTCGAGTTCATTTGTAAAATGGTCCAGAACCAATTTTTTCTGCTCAAAATTAATTCTGATCCAATACTAATTTTTATTTTCTCTTTTTCATTCTTGGAAAATCAGGGCAACGAGAAGCATGATAAGTCCAGGTAATGGCAAAACTATTCATTTTTAAATTAGTGTGTCTATTATTGAGTTTGCTTTATTAAATTAGCCGTACCCCGGACCGCAAGGGCAAAGAAAAGCGATCGAGGTCTCGAGACAGGGATCGCCGAAAGAGAAGTCGTTCCAAGTCCCGTGACCGTCGCAAAGAAAGGGACCGCAAGCGCAGTCGGAGCCGCGACCGTAAAAGGAGCAAGAGCAAGGAGCGTGATCGAGAAAGGGATCGCAAGAGGAGCCGCAGTCGCGACCGCAGACGTTCGCGTTCCAGGGACCGCCGTCGTGAATCCAAATCCCCTCGCAGAAGGTCGCCTGTGAAGGAAAGATCTCCCCTTTTGACCATGACACCAGAGGAGCGAGACGCAAGGTATGAAATTTGCTAAAAAGTGTAAATTGTTGCTAACCTCTCATTTAACTTCTTCTCTTACAGAACGATCTTTGTTATGCAGTTGTCTCAGAAGTGTCGAGCAAGGCAAGTTATCTTGACACAAATTTTGCACTGTCAAAGATTTGACAAAGAAATACTTTTCCTTTCAGGGATGTTGAAGAATTTTTCTCCTCGGTTGGCAAAATTCGAGACGTTCGCCTCATAATATGCAACAAGACTAGAAGATTCAAAGGCATTGCTTACGTTGAATTTAAAGACATAGAGTCAGTTGCGCTGGTAAGTAGAGAAAATTCAGAATTTTATCCTTGATATCTTTTCACTTTGTTTGAAACATGTTAAAGAAGTACTTTTTTATAGGCCCTCGGATTAAATGGCCAGAAGTTGCTCGGTGTACCTGTTGTAGTGCAACCGTCCCAAGCCGAGAAGAATCGCACAGCTCAGGCCGAAGCTGAAAGACTTGCAGCTTTAAGATAGTAAGATTTTAGTTCTTTACGATGCTTGAGTTTTATTAAAAAGGAAATTATTTCAGTCGTCCCGAGCGAGGGCCAATGAAGTTGTACGTCGGCTCTTTGCACTTTAACATCACGGAAGAAATGTTGAGAGGAATCTTCGAGCCCTTTGGAAAAATCCAATCAATTCAACTTATAATTGATCCAGTGAGTGTCATAACCGGATCCAACACCAATTATATTTTGCAAAGTATTTTGTCTTTATAGGATACCAATAGATCGAAAGGCTATGGGTTCTTAACTTTTAATGAGGCAGAGGATGCCAAGAAGGCCCTGGAGCAGATGAATGGATTTGAGTTGGCCGGAAGAGCCATAAAGTAAGAAATACATGCCCATTTCATTCGAATCCACAAAACTCATAAATATTTTCAACAGAATGGGTCATGTTACTGACAGAACATCAGAGGCTGCCCTTCAACAACTCGTAAACGGCGCAAATGGCTTGGTGAGTCATTTTGTCATGGGTTTTTTTAACTTTTTCTTAGTGTGTTGCTTTTATAGGATACAGACGAGCTCGACCGGTCGGGTGTCGACCTTGGAGCATCTGGACGTTTGGCATTAATGGCAAAGCTTGCAGCTGGAACTGGTATGAAAGTCCCCGAGGTTGTTACCCAAGGCATTACCCAGGTACCCATGATAAATAATTAGAAAAGCTTTCAGCCATGATAAAGCGTGTGTTAAATTTTATTTAACATACTTCTTTGTTATGAGAGTCTTTGCTGTTGTTCAAGGTGTGTTTAAGATAGCTTTTCAAAATGCAATCTTTAAAACTCTTTCTAGGCTGCCATCATGCCTGGTGTTTATCATCAACAGCAGGTATCAAACGGTGCTAATCCACCGATCGCCACGCAATGCTTCTTGCTCTCAAATATGTTCGATCCTGCAACTGAGACGCAACCGCAGTGGGACTTGGTAGAGCTTTAAATTTTCATCAGGGATTTTATGTATAACTAATCCAACATTTTTCCAGGAAATACGAGATGATGTCATCGAAGAATGCAACAAACACGGAGGAGTTCTTCACATCTATGTTGATCCTAGGTCTCCTCAAGGTTATGTGTATGTTAAATGCCCATCGATTTCTGCGGCTGTTGCTTCGGTCAATGCCTTGCACGGGAGATGGTTTGCAGGTTTGAAATTTAAGCAGTTATACCCAAATAGAAAAAGTGGATTTTTTGAAATATTGCGATCTCACCTTTTGTGTTTAGTAAAAAAATTTTCATGAATAGGTAAAATCATAACTGCTGCATATGTTCCGCTTACAAATTATCATGCACTTTTCCAAGAGGCCATGACAGCATCAAACCTACTTCAAACACGGTTTGTGACTTAAGAAGTTTTGTAATTTGTTTGCAACTCTAATATTTTACTGTTTTTTTCAGACGATAAGTAGATTCACCTCTTGCCCAGATCGTCTCTTGTCCTCTAACTTGAGTTTTCTTTGGCTTCTATCTGAGATTGTTCCGAGGTTCAAGAGAGTATTTTTTCTTGAAAAAAAGCATCCAAATTTCTGATCTTGTAGTTGTAAAAACTTTAAAAACTTTTGTAAAGAAATATACATTCTTTAAAAAAAACCCTTTCCTTTTGCACTTGAACGTTAGGTGTAGGGAGGGTTAGTTAGTCCCCAGAGGTAGTTGACTAAAAGTCTAACTGGTTATAACAGTTTTAGGATCTTTTGAACTTTCATAATGGGTATATAACCTTCAGAAAAAGTGGGGAATTATTAAACAGGTCCCTCTGACGAGATGATAGATGATGTAGACCCTGTTCTGCATAAATATGGCAAAAAAAAATTTCGAGGTTGAATATTTTGATTTGAATTTCACGATGCTCCCAAAAATTAAAAAAAACAGGAACATTTTTTAGCTGGTTTTAATAATTTAATCCATCCAATATTTTTCCCGTTCTTTCTCTTACACTTACCGACTTATCAACTGGTGAAAAAAATAGAACTAAATCGTAGGTGCAAAATGCAAATAAAAAATTTCAAGATTATATTTCTACACACGAGATTTCCTCTCATATTTTCCATAGAAGCCTATGGATTTTTAGAACATCCAATTAAAGATTAGTACAAAAAAGTGGCTCTTTGTCACAATGAATTAAAAATTTTAGAAAAAAAGCTTACTTATTTATTTTCAATCGATTTTCAGTATCTAATTCATAAAAGCCATTTTCTATCAATTCAGTTGACTAGAATAAAAAACTCGTTTGCTTGAGGTTTGTCTGGGTTGGGGCTCAAATTCAGTTCACGACTAAAATATTTTATTTACAACGTCAGCTATCGACATCCTCTTTCACGACGTCCTTTAAGGTAAGAAGTTGTTGTAAAATTATATTTTCTCACTTAAATTCATTTCGTCTGATATATATTTTCAAAATCTAGTGCTTGAGTTACATCAACTTGTAGGCGGCCCATTTATGACCGTTTTGTTGAGATTTAGACTACACATAATATTGAAATTTTGTACCAAAGAGAATCAATTTTTGTAGTAATTAAAGCCATTTAATTTAGACAGGGTTATTTCCCCTGCAAAAGTGATCAAACTGTTTTGAAAAGTTCGATATTTTCAGGACACTCAAAATGCAGATTTTCGTTAAGACCCTTACGGGCAAGACCATCACCCTTGAGGTGGAGCCATCGGACACGATCGAAAATGTAAAAGCCAAGATTCAAGACAAGGAGGGAATTCCCCCAGATCAGCAGCGTCTTATATTTGCGGGCAAGCAGCTTGAGGACGGACGAACCCTCTCTGACTACAATATTCAGAAAGGTAATGAATGGTCTTTTCTGTCTACCTTTTATCACGTAATCAATCTCTAATTTTACTATCAGAGTCCACTCTTCACTTGGTTCTGCGCCTCCGTGGTGGTGTTATTGAGCCCACTCTCCGCCTGTTGGCTCAAAAATATAACGCTGACAAGATGATTTGCAGGAAGTGTTATGCCAGGCTTCATCCCAGGTAAACTATTAGTTTTGAGTGAAATCCTCTTGACTAAAAGCCATTGTTTTCTTTTTATATTCCAGAGCTACTAATTGTCGCAAGAAGAAATGTGGCCACACTTCAAACATCAGACCCAAGAAGAAGCTAAAGTAAACTTTTGATTCTATCAAAATGACAGTTCACTGTTGATTGGTCAATAAAGTTGAAATATCAAAGTTAGAAGACAATCTTTTGAGTGAGAATTTCTATAAGGGAAAAGGGTGGGGCGAAAGTTGATAACACTAGGGGCTAGTTATGGGGACGAGCCAAATTTTTGAATTTGAGCCAAGCCAACAGCGAAACACAGCGAGCCTAGTCAAGCTGGATAACTTTGTGTCCAGCTTTTTACTTTAAAAAGTATACCTTTAAAGCCCCAGTTTTAATGATGGGTAAAAAGTGGTAAATAAAGAACACATTTGTTAAAAATCCAAAGAAATCTGTAAATAAAAGTATCAAAAAATATTGCCATTTTTTTGCCAGCTCTCGAATTTAGGCGAGCTGGAGTGCCTGTTTTGAGTCGAGTCAAGCTGGAAAAAATCTTCTTAGCTCGAGCCCATCACCACTAGGGACTAGGGAGACAATCCGTATGATCACATAGGAACACCTTGGAATCCTTTACTTTACCAGAGTTTGAGGCTGGTTGAAAACCGTGTCTGGTAGGAAGTGGAATGAACTTATTTTTGTTGATTATTGATCCAATTAACCCTGGTGGTTCCTTTCAACATTTTAAAACTAGAAAGGTACGGAGTTTTCTAAGTTTTACTTAGCACAACCTTTTCATCTGCATATGTTTGATCGATTCAAGCTGCAACCTCGCGATCCCCTTGTCATCCCTAAAAACTCAAATTTTCAAAATGGCATTCTTTTAATGATGAAAAGAAACATTTAATTTTGTGTTTAAAAGTCTTTATAAAATGAACCATGAATATTGTATTATTATTCATCCATTTTGGAATGGATTCCAGTTTAGTGTGAGGTTTGGGTGATGGGGATGAGTGGCAACCTGACGCTGAAGGCAAAAAGTTATTTGTTTTTGACGGCGATTTTTAGATTTTAAAACCTCTATTATTATCAAAACAAAAACAAATTCATTGTTAATTTTTGTTATTTGTTCGAAATTCGAAACCGTGGTCCGCAATAATTACATTAAATTTTTGATATATTATAGTTTCGATCAATTAACCAGGATCATTTATCACGGAACTGTATAAACATTTTTTGAGCCTGAAAGCGTCAGAATTGATCAAGGGAATCTTCACACATCTTTTTAGAGGTACACAAAAAAGTGGAGTTGATTTATGAATTGTTTTAAGATAATCTTTTAGAATAACAATTATCTTTATAGTGTGAAATTTTAGAAGTTATCTTAGCTGCAAACATGTCTCTGTGGTTCAAAAATGATTATGATGACCTTAGCTTGGGTCCTGTCCTTGGTGTAAGTGATGATGGGGAAAACATTGATGAAGATCATCCTCCAGCTACTGCAGAAGAGTTCCTTCGTAGATGCATGAGAGAGGCTAAAAGCTTTAACTTCTGTGCAGGTTTTGCTGAAATCTCATATTTATGTTTTTAACTTGACGCTTCTTAAAATATTGCGTATAAATAAGATCCTCAAAGAGATGAGATGAGACGGTTGTGGTCTATACCTCCCAAACCCACTCATTACGAGCGATGGGTTGCACCAGCTCCCAAGGTGTGTTTACCGTCAAAAGAATGGGAAATTGTCCAGGTAAAAATCTTTCCGCTCAACCATTTTTTCGTTCAAAAGACTCAACTTAATTTTACCTTTAATTAGCTGAAAGAATTTTCAAAGTTTCACCGAGCTCTCTTGAAAAATAAGCCTAAATCTTCTGTTCAACTTCCAAAAACGGAGAGGGGTATTCCAAAAATTATTTATCTGATTGCCTTGGTCAAAAACTTCATTAGATAATAAAGGCTTTACTTACATAAGAGTGGTGCCTGCTGTGCTTTGGGAACCAATTCTGGCAAGACCTTGAATCATCTAAGAGTTTATCAGGTACTTAATTTTTGATTGACGTAATGTCATACATTTTGACAACTTGATAATTTTAATCAGACAATCCTACCAAGCTTAGAAGACGAACATTAACGACGAAGCAGGTACAAAAATGATGATCAGATCAGCAGAGTTTTTATCTATAAATTGGTTAAGGCAAAGAGGCTTTGAAAATTTATGTATAACCAACTTTTTATTAAGTTTAATACTGGTGAAAAAGAGTATGGTCTTTTCCTAGTGGTCTCAAAACTTATATTTGCTTTATTCAAGGTCAACCCAACCCCTGAGTTGCTCTCACAACTCAGGGGACAATTATGTGCCATGCTGATTTCGATGCATCTTGCTTGGGCAGAGGAGTTGGGAATAAAGTCACGACACCAAGCTCTTTGGATTTATTCTATTTTAGGTGTCTTGGAAAAGCCAATATCTTCAGACATTGCGAGGTTATCTTTAATATATTCCTTTTTTCCTTTTTCAATGTCTGACAAGAATTATTTTCCAGTGATCTTCGATCCATAGTTTTGATATGTACCAAAGAGAGAAACGTCTTAGCCGAGCAAAATCCAAACATGAGATTTGATGATGACATGATGACACACCTTAACATATTACACACTGTAATAACACATTACTTTCAACAATTTGACCTTGCCGATAATGAAGCTTTAGGCGATGATCCTAATTGGAGGTGGCAAGATGAAGATGACATTTAGTGTAAAACTTTTATTTTCATAAATAAATTGATATAATATTTGTCATTAATTTAGCTTCATATGTTTTTCCAATAAACAACTACCTCAACTTGCTTCGCCTTCAGGTGTAGGAGGGATAACCGTGTCTGTGAGGCTAAGTCTGTTTTAATTGTAGGTAGACACGTGCAACAGCAACGGGGGGGGAGTGATAAACAAACAAAGAAGTCAATAAACATTTAAAAACAGAGGACTAAAATTTTAACTTAAAATGCAAATATCTTAAGCAAATCATGCTGTCACTCAAAAAAGAAGCCATCAATAA
>Ga0194133_10004035_pt1 | contig 20190 bp, 17 predicted proteins | sample TA2KigOf40mmetaG_FD_155448 | JGI IMG/M metagenome (GOLD analysis project Ga0194133, IMG submission 155448) | Freshwater microbial communities from Lake Tanganyika, Tanzania - TA2015055 Kigoma Offshore 40m | ecosystem: Environmental > Aquatic > Freshwater > Lake | place: Tanzania: Lake...
GTTGCGTCTATTTCTGGCAAAGACATCGGGCGTGAAGTTGTACTAGCTGGCTGGGTGGCCAGAAGGCGTGATCATGGTGGGGTTGCGTTTTTCGATATTCGAGATTTCTCAGGCCTTGCGCAATTGGTTGTGCACGATGAAGAGCTGGCCAATCAACTTCGAATCGAAAGTTGCGTAAGTGTGACCGGCGTCGTCAAGACCCGCCCCGCTGGTAGCGAAAACACCAAGATCCCGACTGGAGCCGTTGAGGTTTGGGTGACCGGGGTTCAACGCTTAAGCGATGCTAAAACTTTGCCATTCGTTCTAGACGAACACGTCAACGTAAATGAAGAGACGCGCTTGCGGTATCGGTATCTAGATCTAAGGCGCCCTGAGGGCCCAGCAAGTGCCTTGCGCCTTCGAAGCCGGCTGAATCAACTAACGCGAAATCATTTGTTGGCAGAGGGTTTCACTGAAATCGAAACCCCGACAATGACACGTAGTACCCCCGAAGGTGCTAGAGACTTTCTGGTTCCGGCGAGGCTGCACCCAGGCTCGTGGTACGCGCTGCCGCAGTCACCTCAGCTGTTTAAGCAATTGTTGATGGTGGCTGGCTTCGATAAGTATTTTCAGATTGCGCGTTGCTATCGCGATGAGGATTTCCGTGCTGATCGCCAGCCGGAGTTCACCCAACTAGACATCGAGATGTCATTTGTTGTCGCAGAAGACGTGATGAACATGGCTGAAAAATTGATAACGATGCTGTGGCGAGAGCTGATTGGCGTCACGATCGAGCCCATACCAAGAATCACCTATCAAGATGCCATGAGTCGATTTGGTTCAGACAAACCCGACATGCGTTTCGGGCTGGAGCTAATCGACCTAACAGAGTTCTTCTCACAAACCCCATTCAGGGTTTTCCAGGCCGAATACGTAGGTGCCATCGTCATGCCTGGCGGTGCGGCACAACCAAGACGTGCCTTCGATGCGTGGCAAGACTGGGCAAAAGAGCGAGGTGCGCCTGGTTTGGCCTGGGTTACCGTCGAAGAGGGCGCGTTATCGGGCCCGGTGGCAAAGAACATCTCTGAAGCAGAGCGAGATGGGCTTGCTGCTGCGGTTGGCGCCAATGACGGCGACGCCATCTTCTTTGCTGCTGGCGAGCCAAGAAGTGCGCGCGCACTCTTGGGTGCCGCAAGGGTCGAGGTGGGTCATCGTCTCGGTTTGATAAACGAGTCTGAATGGAAGTTCATTTGGGTCGTGGATGCGCCCATGTTCGAACCGGTTAGCGATGAGGTGGTAGCTCTTGAGGTTTCGGCAAAAGACAAGACACCGACTTGGGCTGCAGTGCATCATCCGTTCACCGCGCCGCAAGCCGAGTGGGTGAGTGATTTCGATGTCGACCCTGCGAAGGCACTCGCTAGCGCATATGACTTAGTTGTCAACGGGTCTGAGATAGGTGGTGGTTCGATCCGTATTCATGACTCATCAGTTCAGACTCGAGTGTTTGAGGTTTTAGGCGTGGGGCGCGAGCAGGCGAAAGAGAAGTTTGGTTTCTTGCTAGACGCGCTCGAATTCGGGCCGCCGCCCCATGGTGGAATCGCGTTCGGTTGGGACAGAATCGCCATGCTGCTGACAGCTTCGAAGAGTTTGCGCGATGTAATCGCCTTTCCTAAGACTGGTGGGGGTTTTGACCCATTGACAGGTGCCCCAAACCCGATCTCTGAGCGCCAGCGAAAAGAAGCAGGTGTTGACGCGAAGCCGCGGGCAAATTGAAAAACAGCACTCAGTGAACTCAAAAGCAACGAAGGCCAAGACCTTCATGGACTCTGCTGAGATTCGTAAGAGGTTCTTGGATTTCTTTGAAGAACGAGGCCACACGGTCGTGCCGTCGGCATCGCTCATTGCAAAAGACCCGACACTTCTTTTGGTAAATGCCGGCATGGTGCCGTTTAAGCCATTTTTTCTTGGCGAGCAGACACCCCCGTACAAGCGGGCGACCAGTGTTCAAAAATGCGTGCGAACTATCGATATCGAAGAAGTCGGTCGAACTACCAGGCACGCGTCCTTCTTTCAAATGGCTGGCAATTTTTCATTCGGTGACTACTTCAAAGAAGGCGCAATCAAATTCGGTTGGGAGCTATTGACCAATTCACCTACCGACGGGGGTTATGGCTTCGATGCCGAACGCCTCTGGGTGACCATCTTTGAAAGTGACGAAGAAAGTAACGCCATTTGGCGAGATGTAATCGGGGTGCCTAGCGAGCGCATTCAACGCAGAGGCATGGCAGACAACTTCTGGTCGATGGGTGTCCCCGGGCCATGCGGGCCGTGCTCAGAGATCTATTTAGATCGAGGCGATTCGTACGGCTCACCCGGCGGGCCCATCGTTGACGAAGAGCGCTATCTAGAAGTTTGGAATTTGGTGTTCATGCAATACGAACGAGGTGCTGGTCAGGGTAAATCTGACTTCCCAATCTTAGGCGATTTGCCCGCTCAAAACATAGACACCGGTATGGGGCTTGAGCGAATGGCTGCAATCTTGCAAGGCGTTGACAATATTTATGAAATTGACACAACCAAAATGATTCTAGACAAAGCCGCTCGACTTTCGGGTGTTACCTACGGTGCTGATAACACTTCAGATGTTTGGTTGCGCGTGGTGGCAGATCATTCGCGTACCGCTGCCTTCTTGATTGGCGACGGGGTGACGCCAAGTAATGAGGGGCGCGGGTACGTCTTAAGGCGCATGCTTCGTAGGGTCGTTAGAAACATGCGGTTGTTAGGTGCCACCGGGGGTTCGGTGGGAGAGCTCGTTGACTCAGCGATCGAGGCCATGGCCCCGCAATACCCAGAACTACGACAAGAGAAACCGCGCATACTCAATGTCGCTCAGGCCGAAGAAGACTCATTCTTAAACACGCTTCGGTCAGGCACGGTGCTATTCGAAGAGGCGGTCGCGCGCACGAGGGCTGCTGGTTCAAAAACCCTGCCGGGCAAGCAAGCGTTTGTTTTGCACGATACCTATGGTTTTCCTTTAGATCTCACCCTAGAAATGGCGACCGAGCAGGGCTTAAGCGTCGATGAATCCGAATTTCGTGCGCTGATGTCAGAGCAACGCTCAAGAGCTCAAGCTGACGCGAAAGCCAGAAAGCTGGGGCTGGCTGACCCAAAGGCATACCAAGAAATGTCAGGCCGATTGGGGCCTTCTAAATTCGTAGGACACGACGAACTTGCTACTCAAAGCAAAGTTGCGGGGCTCTTAGTCGGCGGCGAATCCAAAACGACGGCCAAAGAGCACGATGAGGTCGAGATAGTTCTTGCCCAAACTCCTTTCTATGCCGAATCTGGTGGGCAGCTAGCCGACACCGGTCTAATCGAGCTGTCTACCGGGGCTGTGGCAGAGGTTCATGACGTACAAGCCCCCGTCCCTGGTCTGATCGTTCACAGAGCGCGTGTTGTCTCCGGTGAAATTCAGGTGGGTGACGAAGTGCTCGCTCGAGTCGAGGTAGAGAGAAGAAAGCAAATCTCGCAAGCACACACTGCTACTCACTTGATTCATAAAGCCTTTCGAGAAGCACTGGGTGAGACAGCACATCAGGCGGGTAGTGAAAACGCACCAGGGCGTTTGCGATTCGACTTTCCCTCGCCCAAGGGTGTCGGTAGAGGCCTTTTGTCTGAGATCGAGGCAGTCGTCAATGAAAAATTAGATCTTGACTTACCCGTTGCTACTCGAAACATGGCTTTGACCGAAGCGAAGGCGATGGGTGCCATGGCGCTGTTCGGTGAGAAGTACGGCGATGTGGTTCGCGTGGTCAGCATCGGTGACTGGTCTCACGAGTTGTGCGGGGGCACCCACGTTTCCAAGGCGAGTGAAATTGGCGTCGTGTCACTAATTAGTGAGCAGTCGATAGGGGCTGGTGTGCGAAGGGTAGAAGCACTTGTTGGCAATCGGGCGTTTAGGCAATACGCGCAAGATCGTCTGCTGGTTGAGGAGCTCACCCAAATATTGGGCAAACCCGCGCCTGAGATTGCGTCCCAGGTGAAGAGCCTGGTTGACAAAGCGCGTGCTGCCGAAAAGCATCTTGCCAAAGCCAAGACATTAGAGCTGTCAAAAAAGGCGGCGCAGATCGCCACGGCGGCGAAAACGGTAGGCCCAGTTTCGGTAGTGGTCTTTGAAGAGGCTGACATCGATTTGAATTTCCTGCGAGAGATGGTGACGGCAATTCGCGGTGCGAGCTCTACAGAAAAGCCGCTACTGGTAGTCGGGGCTAGCGGTCTTGAGCAACAAACCCAAACAGTAATTGCACTAAATAAGGGTGCTATTAACGAGGGTCTAAGCAGTATCGAAGTAATCAACGAGTTGTCGGCCAAATTTGGTGGAAAGGGCGGCGGTAAGGCAGAGATGGCTCAAGGAACCATCGCCCAGAATGTGAATCAAGCCCAGCTAAGCAAGGTGGTGACCGACTGGTTGGAGTCTTCGATTCTGCGCAAGTGATTCAACAAGAGCGACTAGCCGACTGGGTTGGCGTGGGCGTGCGCGTTGGCGTTGACTACGGGTCAGTGCGCTTAGGTTTCGCTAAGTCTGACCCATCGGGCCTACTCGCCACTCCTTATGAAATCTCACCAGCGCTTTCGCCTGACAACTTAGAAGCGGCGCTAAATCTCGTTATGGGTCTTGCACCTGTCGTGGTTTACGTGGGTGAACCCGTGTCACTAAGGGGCGAAGCGACAGAAACGACTCAAGACGCAAGGGCTTGGGCTAGTGCGCTTTCGAAGTTGGTTGGTGACGTGCCAGTTCGAATGCTCGACGAAAGACTTACTTCAACCCTGGCGGAAGCACATATGAGAGCTCGAGGGCAGAAACCCTCTCGGTCTAAAGCCTCAGTTGATTCGAATGCTGCTGCCGTGTTGCTGCAAGGTGCTTTGGATTTCGAACGCAGGCATCAGCTTTGGGCCGGCCGCCCACTCGAAGCATGAGCATGTCTCGAAGCATGAGCATGCCTCGAAGCATGGGCATGAATGGTTAACCGTTGACTAGGCGCGCAAAGTTGCTGGTTTTGATCTTCGGTTTGGTTGTCGTAGTTGGTGGTGGCCTGCTAGCCGGGGCGTGGCTGGTACGCGAATTGAGCCAACCGCCGTTGGATTACCAGGCTGGCCCAGGTGTGGGCGAGGTGACGTTCGTCGTTGAACAAGGTCAGGACTTGACCCAGGTGGGTCGAAACTTAAGCGACTTAGGCGTTGTGCTCACGGTCGAAGGCTTCATAAAAGCAAGTTTGCGAAATCCGAACTCAACCCAAGTGACCCCCGGAACTTACGTGTTGCCGCGTCAAATTACTTCTGATCGGGCGATCGAGTTACTTCTCGACCCAGCGAGCAAACGGACTAATCAGGTCGTGATTCCCGAGGGGCTTCGCTTATCGCGCGTCATCGAGCTTCTAGCCGAACAAACAGGAATCGAAAAGACTCAGTTTGAGGCAGCTGTTGCGAAGGCGCCAAGTCTTGGTCTGCCTAAATGGGCTAACGGAAATCCTGAGGGTTTCTTGTTTCCGGCTACTTACACATTTGATGAAGGTCAATCTGCAGAATCGATGATCAAGGCGATGATCGAGAGGTTCAATCAGGCTGCTAGCGAAACGAATTTAATCGAAGGGGCAAGCGCCCGCGGTTATACCCCTTACGAAATGGTCGTTATTGCCAGCCTGCTCGAAGGTGAAGGGCAACCAGAACACTTCGGCAAGGTTGCACGCGTAATTGAGAATCGATTCGAACAAGGGATGCCACTGCAATTTGATTCAACCGTTAACTATGGCCTGGGCACGAGCGAAATTTCACTTACTCAAAGCCAACTTGATACCAACACCCCGTACAACTCTTACTTAAACCCCGGGCTTCCGCCCACACCAATTGGTAGTCCAGGTGAGGCCGCTCTTAGGGCCGCCCTAGATCCACCGCCAGGTGATTGGTTGTATTTCGTAACCGTTGACCCCGACACGGGTGAAACGAGATTTTCGAAGAGCTACCAAGAGTTCTTAAGAAACAAAGCAATCTTTACAGAATGGTTAAAGAAGAACCAATGACGAACAAGCGGGGCTATGTCGTTGGTAGCCCAATTCGACATTCGCGCTCCCCAGATATTCACAACAGCGCTTATCGAGCTCTAGGGCTTGACTGGGAATACGAGGCAATCGAGGTGCCGAAAGATGGCCTTGGGGCTTTTCTAGCGACCATCAAACCCAGTGAGACCTCGGTGATTTCTGTGACGATGCCACTAAAGCTAGAAGCCGCGGCTTTAGCTAACACTCGTTCACCGCTAGTTGACGAACTAGGAATAGCAAACACGTTGTTGCCACGAGATGGGAGGTGGTTTGCCGACAACACTGACGTTGCTGGTTTAGAGCGAACGATTACTTCTACCGAACATGAATTCGGGTCTGGCGGGTCTGCAACCGTTTTGGGGACGGGGGCTACGGCGCTTTCGACCATACGCGCGTTATCTAATTTGGGTTTTGGGCAGCTTCTAGTTTGCGGTCGCGACCCAAGTGCTCTTAAGTCGTGTGCCGAGTTGGCTGGGTCGCTAAGAATAGAAGTAGAGGTATTTGACGTGTCACGCTTAGGCGGTCTGCTTGATTCAAAACTAGTTGTGAGCACCTGGCCTAGTGAGGTGGCAGGTGAGCTGGCAGCCCCGCTATTGGGTAGTCGTGCCGGGGGCCTCGGCTTACTGGTTGACGTCACCTACAGCCCTTGGCCAAGCTCGTTAGCGTCTGCATGGTTTAGCGCAGGTGGTGATGTGGTGGGTGGCTTAGAACTGCTAGTAAATCAGGCCATTGGCCAAGTTGAAGCCGCTACCGGATCTTCGGCCCCACTGCAAGCAATGAGAGAGGCAGTCGACTTACCTCGTCCTTCTTAATTGACAGCGCCTCAATTGCTTTCGCAGCGTTGTTGTGCTGGTTCATCGTGACAACTCTTGGGCTCGCTTTCGTAGATATGAAAACCCACACTTTGCCTAACAAGTTCGTCGCTGCGGCACTGATTGGGCAGCTGGTCTTGATAACTGTTTTTCTAGCTGTAGCAGATTCGAAAGGCTTTGCTGCCAGAGTTGGCGTGGTTGTTCTCGGGGCAGCGGGCATGGTTCTTGTGTACTTGCTAGTTCAGTTGGCATCTCGCGGCAAGTTCGGGCTAGGTGATGTCAAATTCTCGGCTCAATTTGGGGCTGTCGGTGGCCTTTTGGGGTTAGACGCGTGGCTTTGGATGATGCTCACGCCATTCGTCTTGGCGGGTGCTTTTGCGCTGCTGATGTTGGCGACCAAAAAGATGTCGCTCTCAGATCACCTGGCTTTTGGCCCCTTCATGTCGCTTGGGGGTCTGCTTGTGTCTTTAAGTGCTGTAGGGGCATTAATCGAGAAGTCAACGTGAGAGAATTGTTCATCATGTTGCGATGGCTAACTGCGGGTGAATCACATGGGTCAGCGCTAATTGCGATCCTTGAGGGCCTTCCTGCGGGCGTGAGCGTTAGCACCGACGCCGTCGCCGAAGCTTTGGCGCGCAGGCGATACGGGGTTGGGCGCGGGGCTCGAATGAGTTTTGAGCAAGACGAAGTGACCCTTGTCGGTGGCGTTCGTCACGGGCTAACCATTGGGGCACCCATCGCGATACGAATCGGGAATACCGAATGGCCTAAGTGGCAAGTCGTGATGTCACCAGATGTTGTTCCGGCCGAAGAGTTAGCTGAACTTGCCCGAAACGCGCCGCTGACGAGACCTCGTCCGGGCCATGCAGATCTAGCCGGCATGCAGAAATACGGCTTTAGCGACGCGAGGCCCGTGCTCGAGCGGGCAAGCGCTCGAGAAACAGCCGCAAGAGTGGCAGTGGGCGAATTCGCCAAACGTTTTTTGAGCCAGGCCGCAGGCGTTGAGGTTTTTAGCCACGTGACTCGCATTGGTTCGGTCGCTACACCAGAAGAGTTCGTCCCGGCAGCAGGTTCATCGTCGGTGATTGATGAAGACCCTGTTCGCTGTGCAGATCCGAGCATCAGCAAGAGAATGCAAGATGAGATCGAGGCAGCCAAAAAAGACGGTGACACTTTGGGCGGGGTAGTAGAGGTGGTGGCGTTTGGTCTACCCCCGGGGCTTGGTTCCTATGTTCACGCAGATCGCAGACTCGACGCCCGGCTCGCAGGTGCCGTGATGGGAATTCAAGCGATCAAAGGTGTTGAGATAGGCGAGGGTTTTGCTGGGGCAGGGAGACGTGGCTCTGTCGCCCACGATGAAATGGTTAATACACCAGAAGGAATCAAGCGGTTGACTTCGCGTTCGGGTGGCACCGAGGGCGGCATGAGCACCGGTGAAGTTCTTCGGGTAAGGGCAGCGATGAAACCAATCTCAACTGTGCCGAAAGCCCTTCAGACTGTGGACGTTGCCACCGGCGAAGCAGCCAAAGCCATCAATCAGCGCTCCGATGTTTGTGCTGTCCCAGCTGCCGGGGTTATAGCTGAGGCCGTGGTCGCGCTTGTTTTAGCTGATGCGATTTTAGAAAAATTCGGTGGTGACAATGTCACTGAGACGAGTCGTAATGTCGAAAGTTACCTCGCAAACCTCACGGTTTAGCGCGCCCCTAGTTGATGTAACAAGAGAACCAGCAGATGTCACGCAAGCCTGGGTTATTGGTTCTAGTCGGTGTGCCGGGTGCAGGTAAAACAACAATCGGTAAAGAGTTGTCGAGTCAGACAGGCGTTGATTTCTTTGATAGCGACGAAGAAATCGTCGAACGCACGGGGTCAAGCGTTTCGCATTTGTTCATAGAAAAAGGCGAGCCGTTCTTTCGTCAGATCGAGCGCGATGTCGTGGCAGAGGGTCTTAAGCGCTCGGACGGGGTCTATGCATTAGGTGGGGGGGCAGTTCTTGACCCGGCCACTCGGGAATTGCTAAAAGGTGTAAACGTTTGCTGGCTCAAGGTCTCAGCCCCGGTCGCAGCCAAGAGAGTGGGCCTTGATCAGCCCCGCCCAGTCCTATTGGGAAACGTTCGTTCTCAGATGGTCAAACTGCTAAATGAGCGTGAGCCTTTCTATAAAGAGGTGGCCACTTTCAGTGTCGATACGGATGAGAAGGCACCTAGCGAGGTAGTACTTGATGTCATGGCCAAGAACCAATGAATATCGAGACTCTCGGGTATCCGATCGTGGTCGGTCAGGGGCTACTTGGGTCTGTATCTGAATACCTCCATACCGATACCCAAAAGGTGGCGCTCTGCTTTACACCGGCGACTAGATCTCTCGCCGAGCAGGTAAAAGCCGCGCTGCTCGATAAACAGTTCGAGGTACTAGATGTCGAACTTCCCAACGGTGAGGCTGCCAAAGACATAGAAGTTGTTAAGGCGGCATGGACGCAACTCGCAGATGCAGGCTTTACACGCAGTGATGCGATCGTCTCGGTAGGCGGTGGGGCGACCAGTGATTCTGCGGGCTTCATCGCGGCCACCTGGATGCGAGGGGTAGACGTCGTTCATGTTCCTACAACGTTGTTGTCGATGGTTGATGCATCAATTGGGGGCAAGAGCGGCATAAATACCGCAGAGGCAAAGAACTTGATCGGGGCTTTTCACGACCCAATTGCTGTCATCTGTGATGTCGGCGTTCTCGCGGGGTTAGAAAGAGACGAAGTCATCAGTGGTATGGCCGAAGTCGTTAAGTCTGGATTCATTGGTGACTCTGAGCTTTTGCAGCTCGTCGAGAACAACTCGGCCGATTCACTAGTGACATCAGGGGCGCTCTTGATTGAGGTCATCGGCCGGGCAATAGCGGTTAAGGCAGCGGTGGTAGCTGCAGATCCGTTTGAGCTATCAGTTCAAGATGTTGGGCGCGCAGCGCTTAACTACGGGCACACCATGGGTCACGCGATTGAGCGCTACGAAAGCCAAAAGATGCGCCATGGTGAGGCAGTTGCTCTTGGCATGATCTACGCCGCTGAGTTGGCCTCGATTCTTGCCATAGCGCCACCAGATCTCGTTTCACGTCACCGGGTGCTTCTTAGCAAAGTTGGCTTGCCAACGAAGTACTCAGGTGGCAAGTTTGAAGAAATCAGAAAATTCATGCGCTTAGACAAGAAGGCCCGGGGTAAGCAGGTAAGATTCGTTTTGCTGAGCGCGGTCGGTGAACCCAAGTTGTATGACCAGCCAAACGAAGACGTGTTGGTTGAAGCCTGGCAACGGCTGACGAACTAATTCCAAGCATCCAATAGCGGCGTAAGAGAGGTCACGGTGTCAGGCCAAGAGGTTTTGGTATTAAACGGGCCAAACCTCAACCTGCTTGGGGTTAGAGAACCCAGCGTTTACGGTGAAGCCGACTATCAAGCTTTGGTCACTTACTGTGAACATTCGGCTAAAGATCTGGGGCTGGTAGTCGAAGTTCGACAGACCAATTCTGAAAGTGAACTTGTTGAGTGGGTGCAACAAGCAGGCGTTGCCGGCCGACCTTTGGTTATTAACCCTGCTGCTTTCACACACTATTCATATGCTCTGCGCGATGCCTTAGCTGCGTGCTCTGCCCCGGTGGTAGAGGTTCACATTTCTAATCCGGCAGCGCGCGAGTCATTTCGCCACCACAGCGTGGTAAGCGCGGTAGTCATGGGCAGTATCGCCGGGTTTGGTTTCGCTTCTTACGGCTTGGCACTTCGGGCAATCAAGGGGGCTCTCGATGGCGACAAGTAACGACCTAAAGAACGGCATGGTCTTAAATCTTGACGGTCAACTTTGGGCGGTAGTTGAGTTTCAACATGTGAAACCAGGTAAAGGTGGGGCGTTCGTACGAAGCAAGTTGAAAAACGTACTTAGTGGAAAGGTCGTTGATCGCACCTTCAACGCCGGGGTACCAGTTGAGGTGGCCACCGTTGATAAGCGAAACATGACTTACCTTTATAGAGACGGTGATGCTTGGGTCTTCATGGACGTCACGAGCTACGACCAGCTGCCTGTCGCTAACTTAGTCGTCGGTGATGCTTCGAATTACCTTTTAGAAAACCAAGAGGTCGTGTTAGCCCTTAATGAAGGTGAGCCTCTCTACCTCGAGATGCCTGCCTCGGTAGAGCTAACAGTTGAGTACACCGAACCAGGCCTGCAAGGTGACCGCGCAACCGGTGGTTCGAAACCTGCTCGTGTTGAAACCGGGTTGGAGGTGTCGGTGCCCCTTTTCATCAAGCAGGGCGAAAAGATCAAAGTTGACACCCGCGACGGAAGTTATCTTGGCCGCGCAGGTTCGTGAGGGCGCGCACCAAGGCCAGAAAGCTCGCTTTAGACGTTCTTTATCAAGCAGAGTTACGCGGGGTTGCAGCAAGTGTCATTCTTGACGAACTTGGGGAGCGCTCAGGGCCTGTAGGTAGTTACGCGCGCGAACTTGTCACTGGCGTCTCTTCAAAGAGCGACGAGATTGACGCAACCATTGCCAGTTTGGCAAAAGACTGGTCGCTTGATCGAATGCCCGCGATAGACAGAAATCTGCTGCGAATTGCAGTATTCGAGATAGGCGAGCAAGACGAGATCCCGCCAGGGGTCGCCATATCCGAATCAGTTGCGCTCGCAAAAGAGTTGTCAACTGCAGAATCACCAAATTTCATAAATGGGGTACTGGGGGCGTTGGTCAAGCAGTCTTCTTAGTCAGTTGAAGATGTGCCTCGGGTGGGATTCGAACCCACACGCTTTAGGGGCACGGGTTTTTGAGACCCGCGTGTCTGCCAGTTCCACCACCGAGGCGTCGCCAAACCGTATTACCTGCAATGCGATTATCACGATTTGGTTACGATTGAGCTCTAATTCTAGGTGAAAGTGCAACCACCCCTAATCCGCCCTTAAAATTGCGCCGCTTAGCTAAGCAAGTCAGGCACAAGGGCCTGACGTAAAAATCAAAGTAGCGAAAACAAAGGGAGATCAATTGATTCGCTCCAGATTCGCGGCTTCGATGGTGGCCATCGGTGCAGCAAGCTTGGTGCTTGCTGGCTGTGGCAACAACGACACCGCAACTGAAGAAGAGGTCGCCACTGAGGAGGTTGTCGCAGCAGTTGAACCAAACTGTGCAATCGGCACCCTGCTACCTCAGACCGGTAACCTCGCATTTCTTGGGCCACCTGAATTCGCAGGTGTTGACCTAGCCGTCAAGCAGATCAACGAAGCTGGCGGAATTAACGGCGAAGAGATCGTTCACTTGGTCGGTGACTCAGGTGACACCTCAACTGACATCGCCTCGCAGACGACTGACAGCCACTTGGCCAATAACGTCATGGCCATCGTGGGTGCGGCATCTTCGGGTGTGTCGCTCACTGTGATCGACAAGATCACTGGTGCGAACGTCGTTCACTTCTCACCAGCGAACACCTCACCGGCTCTAACTGAGTACGAGGACAACGGGTTCTACTTCCGTACCGCTCCTCCGGACACCTTCCAGGGTGCCGTGGTCGGCGGTTTGGTATTCGATGACGGCTACGACTCGGCTGCCATTTTGGCGTTGGATGACGCCTACGGCATCGGTCTTGCTGACAACTTCGAAAAGAACTTCGTCGAAGCTGGTGGAACCGTCACTGAGAAACTCATCTACAACCCACAGGCTGCTGAATTCAGCGCTGAGGTGACTGCAGTTAAGGGCTCAAGCCCGAAGGCTGTGGTTTTGATTGGTTTCGAAGAGACCACCAAGATCCTGCAAGAAATGATCAAGCAGGGTGTGGGCCCGGACAAACTTCCGGTCTACTTGGTTGACGGAAACCTCTCATCTGCCGCTTACGCAGATTTGCCAGAGGGCATCATGGTCGGCGTCAAGGGCACTTTGCCTGGCACCGCGACTCCAGACGCTGTGAAAGAAGCTCTTCTTTCGGTCAACCCTGACCTCGAAGACTTCTCTTACGCACCAGAGTCATGGGACGCCGTCAACTTGATCGCACTTGCTGCAGCAGCCGGTGGCTCCTGCGATGGTGCGACAGTTGCAGCCAACTTGGCAGCAGTCTCAGGCGCTAACGGTGGCGAGAAGTGCACCGATTACGCCAGCTGCAAGAAGTTGCTAGACGAGGGCAAGGCCATCGATTACGAAGGTCTGTCTGGTCCGGTCAACTTCAACGAGTTCGGTGACCCGAGTGTTGCCACGATGGGCATCTACGAGTACACCGCAAACGACAAGTACGAGCCGATCGACTTCATCACGGGTGACGTGCCGAAGCCGTAAGTTCGTTATTCGACTCTTTATTCAAGGGTCAAAGCGAGGGCCGGTCTCTTTTGAGGCCGGCCCTTCGTTTGTTCGTAAGTTCTTAACAGCTAAGCCTGAGACAAAGTCCCTAAGTACAGTTCGATCACTTTTGGATCGTTAGCTAGTTCGCTTCCCGTGCCCGTGTAAGCATTCTTGCCTTGATCCATGACGTAGGCCCTATCGACGATTTGCAGACACCTGCGCGCATTCTGCTCGACCATCACGACCGTTACGCCGGTGGCGTTGATGTCACGAACGCGAATGAAGACATCATCTTGCAGGGCGGGCGAAAGGCCTGCACTTGGTTCATCGAGCAAGAGAACCCTCGGCTCCATCATTAATGCACGCCCCATCGCAACCATTTGGCGTTCACCCCCTGAGAGTGAGCCAGCGCGTTGAGCACGCCTTTCATGGAGCATCGGAAACAACTCGCCAACTCGCTGAAAGCGAGCAGCAAACTCTTTTGGCTGTTGGTAGGCACCCATTTGAAGGTTTTCTTCGATGGTCAACGATGGAAAGACATTTTCTGTCTGTGGCACATACCCCACGCCTAGATGCACCAACTCGTCGGCGCGCATATTGGTGATGTTCTCGCCCCCGAGCATGACTTGACCAGAACTCACCTTCAAGAGCCCAAAGATCGCCTTTAAGAGGGTTGACTTTCCAGCACCGTTGGGCCCGATGATCCCGACGAGTTCGCCTTGGTCGGCGTGAAGGCTTGCACCATTCAAGATGTTCACACCCGGGAAGTAACCGGCAACGATGTCCTGGGCCTGCAATAGAGGGTTCAAGTTGATTTCGCCTTCTTGTTTTGCGTCAAAGATTCACCTGACTTGGTTAGCTCTTCATCGTGATGAGCACCTAGGTAGGCGTCGATGACTGCTTTATCACGCATCACACTCGCAGGGGGGCCCTCCGCGATGATCCGCCCTTGGGCCATGACTACGACCCAGTCACTGATGTCTCGAACTGCGTCCATGTCGTGCTCGATGAAGAGAACCGTGAGCCCCTCTTCTCGAAGTTCTTTGATGTGCCCTAGAAGTGATTGGGTGAGTGCAGGGTTAACACCAGCCATAGGTTCGTCCAACATGATCATGGTTGGGTCAGTCATCAAAGCTCGAGCCATCTCGAGAAGTTTTCTCTGACCACCTGACATCGTGCCGGCAAAGTCGTCCTTCTTTTCATAGAGATTGAAGCGACGCAAAAGAGTAAGTGCACGTTCGGTTACCTGTTCTTCTTGACCAGACCACGCGAAAGGAAAGGGAGCGGCCAAAATGCGCTCACCCAATTGGCGTTGCGCACCCAGGCGCATGTTTTCTAGCACCGTCATTTTCGCTAACACCTTGGTCAATTGGAATGTCCGAACCATGCCTAGCTGGGCGATTTTGTAGGCAGCTTTGTTTCTTAATTCGTGGTTCTCATAACGCCATGTACCTGCATCAGGTGTGTCAAAACCGGCCAAGACATTGAAGAAAGTTGTCTTACCGGCACCGTTTGGGCCTATCAGCGCGGTTATGGATCCGCGTTGTACTGACAGTCGATCGACGTCAACTGCGACCAAACCGCCGAAGTGACGGTTTATGTTTTCGGCAACCAGAATCTCGTCGGGTTTGGTTATGCCTGGCTCGGACTTGACGCCAGAGAGTGCTGCTACTGCTCGTGCAGAGACTGAGTCGCTAGCGCTTGTCGCAGCTTTAGCGGTCATCTAAAGCCAATTCGCGTTTGTCGCCGAAGATCCCTTGTGGGCGGTACACGATCAAAAGCATTAGTGCTAGCCCGACCAACATGAAGCGCACTTGCCCAATCTGGTCACTACGCAAGATCGTGTCGGGAATGATCCCTGTTGCCACTAGCTGTGTGAGTGACTCACCGATGAAGACCAGGATGAACCAAAAGATGATGCTTCCGACCACCGGGCCGAAGACGCGGGCTGCGCCACCGAGAATCAAAATGGTGTAGGCGAAGAACGTAAACCTCGAGCTGTAGTTATCTGGCTGAACCGACTGTGCATCGATTGCCCAATAGATGCCTGCTAGCGAGCCGACTACACCGCCCAATATGAGCGCTTGCATTTTGTAGAAGTAAACGTTCTTGCCGAGGCTGCGAGAGGCGTTCTCGTCTTCTCTAATGCTCTTGACGACTCTTCCCCAAGGTGATCGAACCAGTAGCCAAGTAAGCAACACGATCAAACCGATTAGTACCCAACCCACGACGGTTATCCAAGAGGCTTGTGCACTGTTAAATTGAATAGGGCCCCACGAAATGGCTTGGTCAAACGGGTTAAACGAGTAGAACTCTCTTGCATATTTACCGGTGATTCCGTCAGAGCCGCCGAAGTACTCATTGAGGCTTACTGAGCGGACAGTTTGACGAATCACTTCGGCAGCAGCGATGGTGACTATGGCGAGGTAATCGGCACGAAGTCGAAGCGTGGGAATGCCCAAGATCAAACCGAAAATCACAGCCCCGATGAGGCCTATGAAGATTGATAGCCAAAGCGATTGGCCGAGAGTGGCGGTTACGACCGCCACCGAGTAGGCGCCAATTGCAGCAAAACCCGCCTGGCCGAAATTCAAAAGGCCCGTGTAACCAAATTGGATGTTTAGCCCTAATGCCGCTAAGGCATAGATGATTGTGGTTGAGCCCACCATGGCCGTGATCGAGATGACGAATATCTGACCCCAGTCCATCTAACCCACCCGCTCTTTGCGACCGAGGATTCCCTGCGGCCTGATTAGCAACACGATTATCAATACGACGAGAGCGCCAACGTATTTAAGTTCGGATGGAATGAATAAGACCGAGAGTTGAATGAAGACGCCGACTATCAAAGAACCTATGAGCGCGCCCGTTGCGGTACCTAGACCGCCCAATATGACGCCTGCAAATATCAAGAGCAGCAGCTGCACCCCGAGTTGCCAGCTCACACCGTTACTAAGCGCAAACATGATTCCGGCGTATCCGCCGAGGCCAGCTGCAATCACCCACACAGTGGTGATCACCTTTTCAACGTTTATGCCCGACGCAGATGCGAGCGCGGGGTTATCAGCAACTGCGCGAGTGGCCTTACCTGATTGAGTCTTGCCTAGCCACCAGAAGGTGAGTGCTAACAAAACCACGGCACCTACCGCTGCGATCATGTCGCGAGGGGTGACAGCTATAGGGCCGATGTTTATTCCGGCCTGGCCGGCAAAGCCCGGCAAAATTCGAGTCCTTCCCCCGAATAGGAACAAAAATAGATACTGCAAAAACAGGGCAAGGCCGATGGACACAACCAAAAGTGCGGTTAACCCCGTACCCCTTTTTCTTAGTGGCTTCCAGACCACCAAGTTCTGTACGTATCCGCCTAGAAATGCGCTGGCGAGGACTGCCACCGGTATCGCCACCAAGATTGGAAGGCCAACAAGAACGGAGAAGAAATAGGCGAGTAGCCCTCCGAGGGCAAGTAACTCACCGTGTGCGAAGTTCACCAACTTCGTGGTGCCGTAGACAAGGCTCAAGCCCACTGCCCCTAGCGCGATAACAAGACCGAATGCCAACCCATCGACGGTTAGTTGCGCAGCTTGTCCCCAAAACCCAGCGCCACCGATTGTGCCGCCGCCGCCAACGGCTGCCGGGGCGTCACCTTCTACTAATGGGAACCCGATTCGCTTAGGGCGCTCTCTCGAGATCACTGTGGCGCTGGTGACGGCACGATCTTCGCTGGTAAGGGATATTCCTTCTGGCAGTGTGGAAACGTCCAATGTGACTTGGTAAGCACCGGTATCAGGCAAGATCACTTGCCATTCACCGGCTTCGTTCGACGTTACGGTTTCAGAGAATCCGTTTCCTTCGACAGTGATTGAGACACCGGCAAGGCCTTCACCACCGGGGGATTCCAGTGTTCCGGTTATTGCTGGGCCCGAAGGCGCATCTTGGGCAACGGCAGGGCTTAGTGAGAGCAGCGGTGCTATTAACAAAGCCAAGAGGGCCACTCGAACTCTCTTAATCATGTGAGCAAGAGCCTAAACGCCGGTAACGCGTCTATGACCAGCAGGTAAGTGCGGTTGTTTTCTAGCGCCAATCGCGCAGCAGGCAGGTGAGCTGCCCGGTGGCGATTCGATCACCCGATTCATTGGTGATTACGACCTCGATGGCCGCAATGGTCTTTCCGAGGCTCATGGGTGTGGCAACCCCAGTTACTAGACCACCCGTGGCCGATTTGTGGTGGGTGACATTTATGTTCAAACCAAGGGCTTGCTTATTTGGGCCACCGTGCAGCGCAGCGGCAAGTGACCCAAGTGTTTCAACAAGCACGGCGTTGGCCCCACCGTGTAGCAGGCCGTAAGGCTGGGTATTGCCCTCAACAGGCATAGTCGCGACTACTCGGTTAGCACTTGCTTCGAGCAAAGTTATTCCCATTCGATTGGCTAATGCACCGCGACCCTGTTCGTTCAAAACGGCGGCCAAGTCTTGTTCTTCAGTCACGGTGTTAAGCCTAGGCTGCGAGCACAAATGACCGCTAATTCGAGACTGCTCTTAGTTGATGGGCATTCGCTGGCATATCGCGCGTTTTACGCGCTACCGGTAGAAAGTTTTCAGAATTCTGCAGGCGTTCACACCAACGCCGTATTTGGCTTCACATCCATGTTGATCAATGTCTTGAAGGCTGAGCAGCCTGACCACGTGGCAGTTGTTTTCGACGCATCTGATACTACGTTTAGGAACCAGATCTACCCTGAATATAAAGCTCACAGAGAAGCCTCACCGGTGGAATTTCCGCCTCAGATCCCCCTGATCGAAGACGTTTGCACAGTCTTGGGTCTTCGACATGTGCAGTTAGTCGGGTTCGAGGCTGACGACATCATTGCGACACTCGCTAAGCAGGCCAGCTCGGCTGGGCTGACGACACTCATCTTGACTGGTGATCGAGATTCCTTCCAACTGATCGATGACGAAACCACCGTTCTTTACGCGCGCCGCGGGGTTTCAGATCTAGCTCGCATGACACCTGTGGCCCTGCACGAGAAGCTGGGCCTAACACCTTCGCAATACCCGGACTACGCAGCTCTGCGAGGTGACCCGTCAGACAACTTGCCTTCGGTACCGGGTGTGGGCGAGAAGACCGCCGCGAAATGGATCATCGAATACGGCAACTTGAGCAACTTGTTAGCCAATGCAGAAGAAATCAAAGGAAAAGTGGGGGAATCTCTTAGGGCTCACAGGGCTGAGGTGCAGCGTAATTTAGAGCTAACTCGGTTAGTAACCGACGTGCCGCTAGAAATCGGCATTCAAGACTGCACGCGAGGTGAGCCTCACGTACAGGAATTGAATCAACTCTTTGACGCCCTCGAATTCACGAGTTTGCGACCTAAGGCACTAGCACTTCAAGCCGCCCCCGCTACCGCAAGCAACCCCAAAGCTGTTAGTGGGTGGCGGAGCCTCAAACCACGGGGCAAGAACTTGCCTGCTTTCTTTGATCGTTACGCAACAACACCGCTGGGAGTCTCGTTTCGCGGCCAGTGGGGTAGCGGCACGGGTGAGATTTACGCAGTTGCAATTGCAGCACCAGACGGCGAAGGTTTTTCGTTCAATCTCGTCGACGAAAGTAAAGAAATCAAGAACACGGTCTTTGGTTGGTTAGAGACGAGCTACCCCAAAGTCATCCATGACTCGAAGGGCCCGTCACTTGCTTTAGCTGCCCACGGGGTCACCTTGACGGGTCTTTATCTTGACACCGCACTTGGTGCGTATTTAGCCCTGCCAGGGCAGCGGTCATTTGAGATTTCAGCACTTGCCGAGCGGCTGTGTGACCTACGAATTTCGGGTACGCAAGCTAACGAACAACTCGACCTCGGGCTTTCCGATGTTGTAGACGAGGAAGCCCTACTAGAAGTCGCAGGTGCGACTTTGCTAGTCGGTAAGCGGCTTTCTGAGTTGTTACATGAGAGAAACCTCTGGTCTTTGTTAACCGAGATTGAACAGCCCCTCGTCCCAGTACTAGTTGCGATGGAACGAGCAGGGGTCGCTGCAGATACTGCTGAGCTACAAAGAATTGAAAATGAGCTTGGACGCGACTGTGATCGCTTGCAGGCGACGGCCTATGAATTAGTAGGGCACGAGTTCAATCTCGGCTCGCCAAAACAGTTGCAGGTCGTACTTTTTGAAGAGCGAGGCCTTCAAAGGACGAAAAAGACCAAAACAGGCTGGACAACCGATGCTGACGCTTTGGCTGCTCTCTACGAAACGTCTGGTGACCCACTGCTCGAGGTTCTGATGAACTGGCGCGAGCGATCCAAATTGCGCCAGACAGTTGCCTCACTTATTCCGCTAGTGGCGATAGACGGACGCATCCACACCACCTTCAATCAAATGGTTGCAGCGACCGGGCGTCTTTCGAGCTCTGATCCGAATCTTCAAAACATCCCAGCCCGTAGTGACGAAGGTAGACGCATCAGACAGTGCTTCGTGGCAGGCCGCGATTTTGAGGCGTTGTTGACTGCCGACTATGACCAGATCGAACTTCGAGTCATGGCCCATATGGCTAAAGACCCTGAGCTGAAATCAGCTTTTGCTATGGGTGAAGACCTTCATCGCAGCGTTGGCGCAAAGATCTTCGATGTCGACCCAAGCGCAGTAGATGCTGACCTTCGACGGCGCGTTAAAGCCATCTCATACGGCCTCGTTTATGGGCTTAGCCCCTACGGTCTATCGCAACAACTAGGGATCTCCGTAGACGAGGCGAAGGACTTAACTGACGCGTATTTCACGCGGTTCTCTGGCATTCGCGATTACCTGCGCAGCGTTGTCGAACAGGCCAGGGTGACTGGCTATACCGAGACCTTGTTAGGGCGCCGGCGCTATTTGCCTGATTTACATAGTGATAATCGGCAGCGACGCGAGATGGCAGAGAGGATGGCCCTAAACGCCCCAATGCAGGGGTCGGCGGCGGACATATTGAAGGTGGCCATGCTTAACGTCAACTCCTCGCTTCGCAAATCGGCCTTACAGAGTCG
>Ga0194133_10004036_pt1 | contig 20189 bp, 11 predicted proteins | sample TA2KigOf40mmetaG_FD_155448 | JGI IMG/M metagenome (GOLD analysis project Ga0194133, IMG submission 155448) | Freshwater microbial communities from Lake Tanganyika, Tanzania - TA2015055 Kigoma Offshore 40m | ecosystem: Environmental > Aquatic > Freshwater > Lake | place: Tanzania: Lake...
AGAAACAGGACCAACGTTGCGCCCCAATGAGTAACAAATGTAGTTTCTTAGGAGCGACGGGACGAACAACCGGTTGGCAGATGGAAGCCGCATCCGCCTTTCGGTGCGGGTTGCCGGTTGGCAGCGATTCCAGCCCGCGCCCGCGGTGGCACGTCGTTCAACTCTAATCTTTCAACTTTCAACTGCATGAGTTCGGTTCAGGAAGACCGCTTTCCGGCGCGGTACCGGCCAGTCCTCTCCCAGAGCATCGTCCTCCACCCTCATTTTCTGCCCCCTCAAATCCATGAACACCTCCGCTCACCTCCGCCGAATGCTCCGACTGCCAGCGTCGCGCCGCGTGACGTTCTCGTGTGCGGTCGCGTCCGCCGCACTGCTGCTCGTTGCTGATCTGCCGGCGCAGGGCGCCACCTCGCTCGCCGGCGGGGCCATCGTGAGTGTCCGCGTCAGCAGCACCGACTCCGGCACGTTTCTCCAGCGCGCCCGCGTCGAGCTCGTTCCCACCGGCCGCGAGGCGGTCGCCGATCAGTTCGGCGTCGCGGAGTTCCTCGGCGTGGCCCCCGGCAGCTACAGCGTCCGCGTGGCCTACGAGGGCTTTCCCGAGACGGTCGTGCCGGTGCGCGTGACCGGCTCCGGCCGCGTCGAGGTCCCGATTGGCCTGAAAGCCGATGCACCGCTGCAACTCGACCAGTTCGTCGTTACCGCCGAGCGCGAGGGCAACGCCGCCGCCCTCACGCGCCAGAAGAACGCCCGCAGCGTGGAAAACGTCGTCGCCATGGACGCCCTCGGCGTGCTCGCCAATGACAACCCGGCCGAGGTGCTCATGCGCCTGCCCGGCATCTACGCCCTGCCATCCACCGAGGGCAACTTCGACCGCCCCGTCATCCGCGGCCTGCCCGGCGAACTCAACTCCACCACCGTCGACGGCGGGCTGCTCGCGTCGCAGTTCGCGATGACGCGCAGCGCAGTCTACACCAACATCACCGCCAACAATTTCGACGAAATCCAGGTCACCAAGGCGCTGACGCCCGATCTCCCCGCCAGCTCGGTCAGCGGGCGCGTGAACTTCAAGACCAAGACCGCGCTCAATCTGAAGACGAAGCGCGAGCTCACCTACCGGCTGGGTGGCAAATGGTCGCCGACGATCTTCGACTTCACCCCGCGAAGGTTTGCCCCTGAGGCCCTGCCCAATTTCTCGCTCAGCTACCGCGAGGTCTTCGATCTCTTCGGCGAGGCGCGCAACTTCGGCGTCGGCGCCAATGCCGTCTACAACGAGAACATCACCCAGCGCACCCGCACGATCGCCAATCTGGATACCTCCGCGCGCACGCCCCAGTTCACTGAGCGCTTCCAGCGCTTCGACGGCATCCAGGACCGCCTCCTGCGCACCGCCAACGTCCGCGGCGACTTCCGGCTCTCGCCCGATGCGCGGTTCTTTTTCAACCTCATGCGCAATCTCCAGGCCCAGCGCACGGCCCGGCCCGAAAACTACCAGGTCGACTACCTAGCCAACATCGCCGCGGCCGGCCGCGCCTTCGCCACCAGCGTCAGCCCGACCGGCGCACCGTTGACCGGCGGCAACATCAAGCCGGGCTCCACCGAGGTGCTCACCGAGGTCCTGCCGTCGGCCCGCACCACGTTCGTGGCCAACACCAATCCCTTCGAAGCCAACGACCAGACCACCTTTCACCAGTTCGGCGGCGAACAGCGCCTGGGCGCGTGGCGGCTCGACTACCTCTTCGGCTACTCGCGCGCCGAGCGCAACACCGCCCGCCGTCACCTGCCGAATGCCGGTCGCAACTTCACCGCCAGCGTCGCCAACGTGGGCTGGATCCTCGACAAGACCGGCGGGGCCGACTTCCCCAAGTTCACCCAGACCGCCGGCCCCAGCATCTTCGATCCGCGCAACTATACCGGGGCGGTCGTCAGCCAGGGCGGTGCCAACGCCCGCAACCACTCCTCGTCCGGCGAATTCAACGTGAAGCGCGACGTCATTCTCGGCGGCCGGGCGTTGCAGTTGTCCGCTGGCGGCGCCGGCACGCGCCAGTCCTACGCGCAGGACAATTTCAACCGCCAGTTCACCTACGCCGGCCCCGACGGCGTCGTCGGCCTCAATCCCGTCACGCGCGTCAACGACGACGATCTCACGCGCTTCGCCTCCTCCCCGCGCCTGGAGCCGAGGCTCGGCTTCGGTCCGCTGCCCGCCTTCGATCCCAACAAGTACAACCACTCGATCGACCACGAGCCGCAGCTCTGGCGCACCGACCCCTACCGCGAGCTGTCGACGGCGCGCACCACGTTCTCCTACGTGCAGGAGAAGATCCGCGCCGCCTACGTGATGGGCGGCACGCGCTTCGGCTCGCTCGGTGTGCTCGGGGGCGTGCGCTGGGAGGAGTCGCGCAACCTCTCCCGCGGCTACATCCAGCGGGGCACCTTCGCGTCGATCACGGACCTCCAGGCCCGGGTCAACGCCGAGTACGGCACCGACCCGATCGTGCGCCGCGGCCAGTCCGACGGATTTTTTCCCAGCATCCACTTCCGGCACAGCTTCACGCCCAACCTCATCGGCCGCGCGAGCTTCTCGACCGGCATCGGCCGGCCTTCCCTCGGCGATCTCGTGCCCAACTTCGCCGTCAACGACACGCAGCGCGAGGTCACGATCGACAATCCCTCGATCAAGCCGATGTATGCGGACAACTATGACGTGGCGCTGGAATACTACCTCCAGCCCATGGGGCGAATCGGCGTCACGCTCTTCCGGAAGGATCTCAGCGACTTTGTCTTTCGCCAGGAGGTCGGCATCGTGGCGTCCGGCGCCGACAACGGCTACGGCGGCCTCTACTCGGGCTACGACATCATCTCCAACGCCAACGGCGGCGGCGGCCGGGTCGACGGCTTCGAATTCGAGTACCTGCAGCAGCTGACTTTCCTGCCCGGTGCCTTCCGCGGGCTCACGCTCCTCGTCAACTACACCCGCCTGAGCGCGCAGGGCGACTACGGGCAGGAGAGCGGCGGCGCGGGCGGGCTGGTGGGTTTCGTGCCTGACACCGCCAATGTGCGCCTCAGCTACAACTACCGCTGGCTCGCCCCGTACGTGCAGTGGAGCTATGTCGGGCGCACGCTCGGCTCGTTCAACGTCCTGCCGCAACTGCAGACCAACCGCCTCGAGCGCCGCATCGTCAATGTGGGCGCCTCGGTGCGCCTGCCCCGCCACGTCGAGCTCTTCCTCGATGTCTCGAACCTGTTCGATGAACCGCAGCGCACGGCGCACTTCGTGACCGGCACCCGCATCAGCACGATCTACAACGGCCCGTTTGTCTCCTTCGGCCTGAACGGGCGGTACTAGGCTGTGTCTTCAAAATCGTTTCCTCCTGTCATTCTGAGCGCAGCGAAGAATCCACTTGAGCTCTCGCACCCAGGCAGCGCCGCATGACCGCTGCTGGATTCTTCGCTGCGCTCAGAATGACAAATCATTTGAAGACACGCCCTAGTCCGCCCGCTCGCCTGCCCATGAAAATCATTCCGACTTTTTTGCTCTCGTGTGCGCTGGCCGCCTTGGCGCCGGCCGCGTCCGACTGGGCGGTGCGCCCCCTGGCGGATGACTTCGTCGTGCTGGCCGAGTCGCCATCGCCCAAGGACGTCTACTCCCGGACGCCGGGCCTCGCGCGCCTTTCGAGCGGGCGCCTGGTTGCGACCTACCATTTCTCCGGCAGCGGGAAGGAGAGCGGCCGCGTGCTGACGTCGGATGATCGGGGCCGGACCTGGGCGCAGCGCGCCACCTTTGCGTTCGGGCAGGCGCGGCCGTTCGTCGCGGGACGCTCGCTCTACGTGCTCGGAACCCGGGGCGACTTGATGATCATGCGCTCTGATGACGGCGGCGCGAACTGGACGCCGACGGCGCGGTTGAGCGAGGGGCTCGCGTGGCATCAGTCGGCGTGCAACGTGTGGTACGCGCGCGGCAATGTCTATCTGGTGATGGAGCGCAAGGTGGGCACGGAGAACAAGGCCTGGCCGGTGGGCACGCTGGCGCCGGTGCTGATGCGGGCGCGGGAGGACGCGGATCTCACCCGACGCGAGAGCTGGACCTTTGCCAGCGAACTTGTGTTTGCCGATCTCATCCGCGGCTACCGGCAGAACCAGCCCGAGCTGGACTTCTTCGGCGTGCCGTTCTTTCCGCAGGCCTATCCGGAGCGGCTGCCGGTGGCGACCGCGCCCAAGCGGCGCACGAATTCTCCGATGGGTTGGCTCGAGACCAACGTCGTCCAGATCGTCGATCCCGACCACACCTGGTACGATCCGGACGGCCGCACCTTCCACCTCTTCATGCGGGCCCACACCGGCGGTACCGGCTACGCCGCGCTCGCGAAGGTGATCGAGCAGCCCGACGGCTCGATGCGGACCACCCTCGAGACGGCGCCCTCGGGGAAGAAGGTGCTCTTCCTGCCGTTGCCCGGAGGCCAGATGCGATTCCACCTCTGCTACGACGAGGTGACGCGGCTCTACTGGCTGCTCAGCTCGCAAGCCACCGATTCCATGACGCGCGCCGACCGGCTGCCGGCGGACCGCTACGACCTGCCGAACAACGAGCGCCACCGCCTGCAACTGCACTTTTCGAGGAACATGGTCGATTGGTGCTTCGCGGGCCTGGTGGCCAGGGGAGGCTCGCCGCGCGAGAGCCGGCACTACGCCTCCATGGTGATCGACGGCGAGGATCTGCACATCCTCTCACGCAGCGGCGACCAGCGCGCGGCCACGGCCCACGACGGCAACCTGATCACGTTTCACACGGTGAGGGACTTCCGCCGGCTGAGATACTGATAAACCCCTCCCGGATCCGATCCCCTTGAAAATCCAGTTTCCTTTCAGTTAAACCCCTCCCGGATCCGATCCCCCTGAAGATCCAGTTTCCTAGCAGCAGGTCGGTCGAGCCGTAGCAGTTTGCATCGAGCGTCCCCTGGTCGTCAGTGATCAGGATGACGACGTTGGGCCGGGCGATCGCCGGTGCGGCTCCGGACGCGATGGCGGGAGCCCCGAGGGAGACCGCGGGCAAGAGGGCAAGAACAAGGGAGGAGCGCATGGTCGGAAAAGGATGGGGCGTCGCGGCGGCGGAGGCGAGCCAGCCGAGCAGGGCGAGGACGCGTGAACGAGGATGGGGCTTGGTCATCGAGTTGGTGGGGGCATGGGGCGTAAGACTGCGCACGGAGCGAAGGTGGGACGAGTCGAGCGTACCCGGTTGTTGCGGCGGCGTCTTGGCGAAGATCTACGCCAGACGCGCAAATTCGGCACAATGGACCGGCAAGAGGTGGTCCAAGGGAATGACCATTGCCCAAGTCGCCGTGAGTGACTCTCTGTCGACGAGAGGTTCAGGGGAGTGGCGGGGCGTGGAGTCCCTCGGGGATGTCGGGCAGCTCCGGGCCGAAGGCCGCAAAATCGTGCATCGCGTGTCCCACGAGGCGCCAGTTGACGAGGTCGCGGCTAGGCCGTTCCGGTCAATCGATCTCCAGCTGCACTTTCAGCGCCGTGTTCTTCCCCGAGGCCAGGCGCATCGCCTGGTCCACCTCGGACAGGGGAAGAACCCCGCTGATGAGCCCCCGCAAGTCGATCCGCCGCGACTGCACGAGGCGGATCGCCTCGTCGAAGACGTTTCCGTAGCGCATGGAGCCGATGAAGTTGATCTCGCGCACCATGAGCTGATTGGCCGGCAGCGGAATGTCCTCGGTGCCCAGGGTGCCGATCTGGACAATCGTCCCGCCGGGGCGGACCAACTCGAACGCCTGGCGCAGCGCGGCGCGCGCGCCCGCGGCTTCGAACACGAAGTCGAAGCCTTCCCCGGTCAACGTGCGGACCTCCTCAGCCAGGGTTGGGGTCACCGGGTTGAGGGCGACCTCGACCCCGAGCCGGCGTGCGGCGTCGCGCCGCGTTTCCAGGACGTCGCTCACGGCCACCGGCACCGCCCCGAAGGCTTTGGCGGTCATCGCCACGAGCAGACCGATGGGACCGCCGCCGGTCACGAGCACGCGCTTGCCGGAGACGGCCCCGGCGCGCTTCACCGCGTGCAGCGCGACCGCGAGCGGCTCGAGCATCGCCCCCGTGGCGTCATCCAGATCCGGCGGCAGCACGTGGCATTGATCGGCGCGGACGGTAACGTACTCCGCAAATGCGCCATCGGTGGGTGGCCGGGTGCTCGCGCTGCCGAGCATGATGGTCGCGCGGCAGAGGTTGCCGCGCCCCGCCTTGCAGTAATCGCAGACCCCGCACGCGCGGGCCGGATTCGCGGTGACCCGCGTGCCGACCGGCAGGTGCTCCACTCCGTCGCCGACCGCGGCGACCTCCGCCGCGAATTCGTGGCCGAGCACGAACGGGCGGGTCGGCACAAACGCGCCGCAGCACCCGTGCTCGAAATAGTGCAGGTCGGAGCCGCAGATGCCGGCGCGGCGAACGCGCAACAGCACCATCCGCGGCTTCAGTTCGGGCGTGGCCCGGGCCTGGATTTTGATCGTCTGGGCAGATTCCAATACGGCGGCGCGCATGGCGGTGGAATGGTTCACTCCTTCAAGGCGAGGTAAACGATGGAGTTTGCCGTTCTTCTTTCGTTTGGTGCAGCGCAGAAACATCTTCTTGCGGCCGAGTATACCCGACGGCGCATACTTCCGGTAGAGGGTGGGTCTTCACTACAGAAGGGGCTTCCCTCGATGGGCAAAAATCCCCACCGATGCAGCAACGATTTACGCCGGAAAAATCTCGCCGGCATCTCCGAATCGGCGAAGTCGGGTTAACCGTCAGCAGGAGGTTTGCGGGCGGGCGGGACCATGGCACGCAAGCTCCAACTCGGGGCTTTCGGAACAGCCTGTCCCTTGCGGCACTCTCAAAGTTTGGCGCTTGGTGAGCCATTTATCCGCCATTTATCCGCCACATGCCCGTCGATCAGCCGCCACTTGTCCGCCGCTTGGCGTGCACGCGCCGAGAACGGCCGGATCGGCCCCAGTTCGGGGTTGTCGTCGCGGACTGAGGGCGGGAGGATTACCGGACGCCGTCATCTCCGGCCGGCGCCCTCCTTCGCTCATGGCTCACAGCAATCTCGTCCAATCCCTCGAACGCGGCATGATGATTCTCGATTTGGTGGCGCGCTCCGGCAGCGGGCTGACGCTCGCGGAGATCGCCGACGCGCTGGGGGTGAAGCGGCCGACGGCGTTCAATCTTACGCGGACGCTCGTCGCCAGTCGCTACCTGGAGAAGACCTCGCGTCCGGTGCGCTTCCTGCTGGGACCGGGCGTGCTGGAAGCGGCCGAGGCGTGGCGGCACCGGGCCATGGCGCGACAGTTCGAGGGCCTGGTGCGGCACCTGGCGGGGCGCTGCGACGCGACGGTGGTGCTGGCGGAGCCGCTGGGCGGCGAGGTCATCGCCGTGCACCTGATCGAGCGGAACCGCCCGGGCGTGGTGCAGCATTCGTCGACGCGGCGGCTCGCCCCCTACATCCATGCCTCGACGCTTTGCATGCTGGCTTTCTGGCCGCCCGCCGAGGAGGCGGCGTACACGGCGCGATATCCATTTCAAGAATACGGGGCGGGATTATGGGGCACCGAGGAGCGGCTGCGCACTTTCCTGGAGCAGGCCCGCGCGCGCGGCCACGTGGCCTGGGAGGCACCCAACTCCCGCTTCCTCGTGGGGGTGCCCATCTACTCCTCGGAAGGCACGCTGCTCGCGGCGGTGGGGGTTTCCGTGGCGATGACCCAGCCGTGGGCGGACGCGGCCAAGGCCGACCTCGTGCGGCTCGCAACCGAAGCGGTGGCCCGCCTCTCCGCCGGCGCCTACGCGGGAAGTTCGACGGACTCCGCCTCGCGCAGCGCCCCGGCCACAGCCTGAGCCGCCTCCCGGATCGTGCCCGGTCGGTCCGACCAGCCGTGGCGACGGAGCAGCGCCGCCGCGTTCTCATCCCGGCCCGGACCATCGGCGGGCGATCCCGCGCAGGGACCGGATTCGGCGGTTGCGACCCGCGCGGCGCCGTCATTGCCCTCGCCTTGGCCGGCGAGCCAGAGGGCGGCGAGATCCTCCCACGCGGTCCGCAGCGCCGCCGGGACGAACCGCTCCGGCTCCGCCCGGTAGCCGGCGAAAAAACCACGCGCGCCCAGGAACTGCACGTTACGCGTCCAGGTGTCGTCCCCTCCCAAGTCCACGTCGGCGAAATAGGTGGTGGCGATCCGACGCTGGAGCAGCGCCCAGTGCAGGGCCGCCGGGACGAGCGCCCGCGGCGGCACGTGATCGCGCAGGCAGAGCAGCGCGGCGACGGCCGCGGCCTCGCCGATATGGACGAACACGGGCTCGAGCCGCAGGGTGCCCCACCCCACATGGGTCGCGGAAAGGCAGACGGGCACGAGCAGGTTCTCGACCTCGTCGCAGCAGAGGCAGCGGAACGGCACCTGCGAGGGCAGCGTCTGCTCCGCGAGGATGAATTCGCCATCGTTGCCGCTGCCGGGCTGGCGCACCGGGTGGCAGTCGTGGGAGTCCATCGGCCACTCGGCAAACGCCACCGCGTCCGGATGGATAGGCGTGCGCGAGTGGCGGGGGTGGCGGCACGCATCGTGCTCGGTGAACACGTGCCGCCCGGCGAGTCGCCGCGACTCCCGCACGTACATCGCCGGCGGGAGGTGGTCGGACTCGCGGTACTCGTCGCGCGGGAGCCCCCAGGCCCCCACGTGGGCGCGCACCGCCGCCGGCACGGCGGGATCGTGCTGGAGAAAGTGCAGCAGGCCGAGCGCGTGGTCGGTGTGCGCGCGGAGCAACTCGCGCCGCCGCGCGCGATCGGCCGCCGGGTGGTCGTGGTTCCCGCCGACCAGGTTGGCGCCCAGCCAGTCCATCTTCCCGTGGGGCAGGTTGGGGGCGAGGCGGATGCCCTCGAGGGGCCCGTGCAGCAGGTGCGAAGAAAGCGGATACGATTGCAGGTGCGCCCCCGGGCTGCGGTCGAGCAGGCCGAGATAGCGCGCGCGGTCGTAGGCGGCGGGGCGCGGCACCGGCACGCGGTTGTCGTTTCGATCCGTGAGCACCAGGCGCACGCAGTACGCCTGCACCGCCCGATCCGCCGCGCCGTCGCTCCCCGGGAAGACCCGGCGCGAGGTGCGATTGAAGAAGTGGAGGTTGAGCCGCCGGGCAAGCGCCACCCCGGCATCCCCGATCGGCTCGATGCTCGTGAAGTGCCGGCCCGCGTGCGGCTCGCCGAACTCGGCCCGCCCCTCGCGACCACTGCGGAAACACGCGCCCGCGAGGGCCGCCAAATCGGCCTCGTACGTCGCGTCCACGAACAGGTCGGCCCCCACCCGCGCCGTCTCGCCGGGCGCGGCTCCGGCACGGAAAACCACTTCGCGGATCACCCCGTCCTCGACCGCCGCCTCGACCGGGTGCCAGCCGCAAGCCAGTCGCACCCCCGCGCACTCCGCCAGCATCCGGAGCAGAATTTCCTCCGCCACGTGCGGTTCGAAGCGCGGCCGTTCGCCGTGGCGCGAGGGATCGCCGAACCGCGCCATCGCATGCGCGGGCGAACCCTCCCCGTCGGTGCGCCGGTAGTAGTCCTCCAGCCGCGCGACGAACTCCGACAGCACCGGACAGCGGTGCCCGCCGTACCGCGTATCGAACACCTGCACACCGCTCGTCCACATGCCGCCGACGCGGCCGGAGGGCTCGACCAGGAGCACCCGCAGCCCTTCGCGCGCGGCCCGGAGGGCACAGGCGATGCCACCGGGATTGGCGCCGGCCACGAGCAGATCGTAATGCCCGGCAAAGGACGCCGCGGGCGCGTTGGACAGCGGCGGTTTCATGGGGCAGTCGTGGCGCATGCGGCGCTTCCGGCGGGGCTGGAGCCGCGCGCGCGGTCCCAGACGGTGAGGTTGGCGAGGCTGCCCCCGCGGCGCGGGAAGGCGAGCGCGGCGAGCGCGCACGTGGTGAACATCACGAGGTTGGCGAGGATGGAGGTGTAGTAGCCGTCGAACCGGCGCGGGAGGACGCCGAAGGTCACGAGCAGCGCGTAGGCGCTGAAGAGCATCGTGCCCGCGATGCCGGCCAGGACGGCCCGCTGGTCGCCCCAGCGGGTAAAAAGCCCGAACACAAACGCGCCCGAGACGCCGCCCCCGAGCAGCGCAGTGAGGTTGAGGATGAAGTCCAGAATGGTCTTCGTCGGGGCGAGGTAGAACAGCCACGCTCCGCCCGCCATGAGCGCCGCGATCACCAGCGAGGAGGGTCGGCCCGTCCCGAGATAGTGCGCGTCCGGTCGGTCCGGCCTCAGGTACGGGCGGTAGAGGTCGTTCACCCAGACCATGCTGGCGGCGTTGATACAGCTGCTGAGGCTGGCCATGGCCGCAGCCAACGCCGCGGAAATCACCAGGCCGGCGAGTCCGTGCGGCAGGACGGTGATGATGAAATGTGGCAGGATGTCCTCCGCCTTGCGCGCGCCGGCAAGGATCGCGGCGGAGACGGGCGTCGGGTGGTGCTGGAAATAGACCCAAAGGCAGGTGCCGAGGAACATGAAGCCGCACCAGATCGGGATCGCGCCAAACCCGAGGATGAACATCGACTTTCGCGCCTCGGCGTCGGAGCGGGCGGAGCACCAGCGCTGCACCGAGTCCTGATCGAGCTGCCCCGCGAGGTAGTTGGCCACTCCCACGAGCACGAGCATCACCGCCGTCTTCTCGCTGAGCGAAAAGCCCAGAGCCGCCGGCTCCAGCCGTCCGGTCGTCGGATCCAAGTCGCGCAAGGAGAGCTTCCCTGCCGCCCAAGCCTCCTGCACCACCTGCCCGAGCCCGCCGGGGAGCGCGTGCGCCACGCAGGCCACACACACCACCGCGCCCGACAGTAGCACCATCGTCTGGATGACATCGGTCCACACAACGGCCTCGAATCCGCCCTTGACCGTGTAAACCGCCGTCACGCCGGCGGAGAGGGCGATGCAGGCTGGCACCGGCAGGCCCGTGAGCGACGCCAGCAGCACCGAGAGCAGGTAGGTGATCGTCGCCGCCCGCACCACCTGCATGGCGAGGTAAATCACCGCCGCATACAGCGAAACCACCGGGCCAAACCGCAACCGGAGGTAGTGGTACGCCGAATGCACAATCCCGCCCCGGAAGAACGGGATGAACGCATAACAGGCCAGCAGCACCACGAACGGAAACGCCAGCGGAGGCAGGATGCGCAGCCAGGCCGTCTTGAAGCTGTCCGCCGGATACGCGATGAACGTGATGGAGCTGATGGTGGAGCCGAGGAAACTGATCCCGATCGCCCAGCCCGGGAAGTCGCGGCCGCCGAGGAAATACCGGTCGGTGGAGCGATTGCGCCGAGAAAAGCGCAATCCGATCACCAGCGTGAGCGCGGCGTAGGCCACGATCACGAGATAATCGATCGGATGCAGGGACATGCGGCAGGCGGCGCGGACTCAGCGATAGAGGGCGGCGAACTCGGACAGCGGGAGGACCGAGACCTCGATGTCCTCCTTGTTGACGGAGTAGATCGTGTAGAGCTGCCCACCGTGCTCGTAGCCGCGCATGTAATGGTAGCCCGCGCTCTTCGCCCTTCCCTCCCACCGCGCCTTGGTCGGCTCCGCCCGGACGTTGGCGATTCGGTCGTAGACGAGGCCATCCTTCGAGGTCGCGATGGCGAAAGGGACGCGGCCCTGCGGGTTCGGATTCACCAGCAACGCGTAGAGCCCGTTGCTCAACCGGAGCCCATGGTGACGGGCGCCCGCCTCGGGGAAGTCGGTCACGGCGGGGTCCGTCCAGGTCAGTCCGTGATCGACGCTGTACATCCGCATCAGGCGTTTCGGCGTGCGCGTGCGAAAGTGCGCCACGAGGTGGCCGTTGGGCAGCACATACCACTCCGCCTCCTCCAGCCGGCCCGCGCCCGGAAGATCGCGCACGGCCCATTCGTCGATCGCCTTCACGCCGCCCCGGGCGGATTTCATGGGCCCCCAGCTGCCGGTGCCGCCCTTGCCGAGAATCAACCAGTCGCCGGCCGGAGTGAGCTCGGGGATGTTCTGCGCGAAGAATTCGCGCGCGATGACGCGGCGCTCGCCGAAACGCCCCGTCGCAGGCTCGTACGGGAAGGCCAGCAGCAGAGGATCCTCGCCGGTCTTGCCGCCATCGGAGGCGTCGCGCAGCGCCGCCAGCGCGTACATCTCGCTCCCGCGCCTCCAAAAGCCGCAGGCAGTGTAGCGCCGCTGGGGATGGCGGCCGGTGAGATCGACTGGAGGGTCCCAGGCGAGGCCGTCGCGGCTCGTCGCGTAACGGACGCGCTGGCCTGCGAAATCCTCGCCGATGTAACCGTCGTTCCACAGCGCAAAGACCCGGCCGGCGTGCACGACGATAAAGGGATGATGCATGAACGCCGACTCGTTCTGGATGCCGCGGGCGACGAGGCTGGTCTGTCCCCGATAGACCGGCAGCTTGCTCCAATCGATCAGTTCGGGCGCGGCCGGCAGGCCGGGAACTGCGAACATGCGGACGAGCACTTCTGGCGGCGGCGCGACAGTGGCTGCGCGCCCCGGCGAAGGCGCCATGAGGCCGGAGTAAACCGCCAGTGCGAGAAGCAACGAAACCAGGGGAAAAGATTTCATGGATGGGGCAAGGCGGGCGGGACGGGGGCGCCGGTACGCTCCAACGATAGTGCGGCGGAAGGCAGCGGCGACGTGTTTCGACGGGGGAGCAGGAAGGTTTAGCGTGTCCGCACGAGTGCGAACATCACCCGGCAGGCGGCCGCGCGACTGATCCGGATGTCGCGGGCATACCAGGATTCCGCGACGGCGCGATCGACCGGCAAGTTGCTTCGCGTCTTCGTCGCGGCCGCATTCAGCACCGCCGCGAATTCCTCCACCAACAAGGGCGGGCCGGCCGTCGCGTCGACGGCCAGCAGGCGCCGCGCCCGCGCTGTCAGGTCAATCTCCCCGCCGCGCGCGTCCTCCACCAGGGCCGCTGCCCACGCCTCCGCCAGCGGCCGGGTCAGGGCGTCGAGCGGGCGCGCATCGTGCGAACCGAAGAAGCCGCGCGTCCCGAAGTACTGCACCGCCGGATACCAGGGCTCGCGCGGATCCACCTCGACGTCGTTGAAGAACGACACCATGACGCGGCGCTCGCAGAGGCGGGGCACCAGCTCCGCGCCGCGGATTGCCGCCGGCGGCCGGCCCTCGCGGATCGCCATCGTCGTCGCCACCGCCGCCGCCTCGCCGAGGCTCATCCAGGTCGGCTCCAGCCGGATGGCGCCCCAGCCGATGTGGGAGGACGAGGCGCAGACCGGCACGAGCAGGTTGTCGAGATCGCGCGGCAGGATCGTCCCGTACGCAATCTGGCCGGGCACGGTCACGTAATTCAGCAGCAACTCACCCTCCCATTCGCTGCCTTCGACGTGTTCCGGGGTGCAGGCGTGCGAGTCGAGAAACCACTCGGTGATACTGATGGCGTCGCCGTGCACCGGCGCCCGGGGAAGCTGGGGAGCGGGCCGGGCATCGTTTTCGGTGAAGATCGCGCGCCCGACCAGCCGCCGCGTCTCTCGGGCGTAGATTTCGTACGGCAGGTGGCCGTTGTCGGCAAATTCATCGCGCGGCAGTCCCCACTCGAGCCAGCCGCGGCGCGTCGCCTCCGGCACCGAGGGATCGTGCTGCATGAAGAAGATCAGCGCCCGCGTGAGCCGGGCGTGCTCGTCGACGATCCGCTGCCGCGTCGCCCAGTCGCCCTCCACGTAGGCGTGCTGGATGCCGACGATCTCGGGCAGATTGAGGTAGACCTTCTGGTTGGGCTGATTGGGGGTCGGCACGCGACCGCTCCAATTGATGTCGCGACCGACGCGCCGCAGGATTTCCGCGCGGTCGTAGCCGGGCGGCTGCACCGGCGGCAGGCGGTTGGCCGGATCGCGGGTCAGCACGGTGCGCAGGTTGTAGGCCTGCACCGAGCGATCCGCCTCCCCGGTACTCGCCGGACGGATAATCTCGTACCAACGGTTGTAGTGCACGAGGTTCAGGCGCCGGTAGTCGGCGAGCACCTGCGGGTCGACGCCCGGCGGGGGCCACGCGACCTTGCGCATGAAGATGCGCCCCGCGTGCTCCTCGTTGAACTCGGTGCGCGCCTCCCGGCCCCACCGGTAGGGCACGCGGGCGACCGCCAGCAGGTCGCCTTCGTAGGAACAGTCGGAGAACACCGCCGCTCGCACCGCAAAGGTGGCCGGGCTGTGGCGGTCGCGGAACGTTACCTCCTGCAACGCCGCCCCTTCCCGCCGCACAGCGACGGGGTGGAACGAATGCCGCACCGTGACGCGCGGCTCGGCGGCGAGCAGGCGGTTCATGATCCACTCGAACACGCGGGCCTCGACCTTGGCCTTGGGCTGGCCCGGCAGGCTCCGGCGGTACTGCTCGGAATCCTCCCCGTATCTGGACTTATAATACTCGTGGATCGATCGCCGCACCTCGTCGTAGAACGGCGCCCGCGCGCCGTTATACAGGGTGTCCATCGTGGTCAGGCCGTTGCTGAGCAGCCCGCCCAGATGCGGCACGGGGCTGACCAGGAGGACATCGAGGCCCTCGCGGGCGGCGCAGACCGCGTGGGCCACGCCGCCGGCGGTCCCGCCGTAGACGACGAGATCGTAGCGGCGCAATTCTGCGGCCGGGGCCGGCGCCGGGACGGCCGCGGCCGGGAGCAGGCGGGCCGCCCCCGCAAGAAGCAGGGCGGCGACAAGGCAACGGGAAGGCGTCATGCGCAGGGCTCCCGGGCGGTCAAAACCTGCCGTTCACGCCGAAGTTGATCTTCGTGCCGTAGACGTTGCTGAAGGTCACGCGCGAAGCATCGCTGCCGTTGTACTGGTCGGCCCACTTGTTGAAGACATTGAGCACGTCGACATAGACCGAGAGCTGGCGGCGGACCTGGTAGGTGAAGCTCACGTCGACCTTTTCGTCCGGCCGAAAGCGCGTGCGCAGGTGGGGCGTGGCGTTGTAGCCGTCGAGATAGGCGCTGGTGTAGCGCTGCGCGATGCGGAATCCGAGCGCCCGCCACTGGTAGGACAGGCCGACGTTTGAGGTGCGCGGAGTGAACTTGGCGAGCTCCGCGGCGCCAGAGGCATACTGGCCGGAGGTCTGGAGGTCGGTCAGGTTGGCAAAGACCCGCAGCCGGTTGAACGGTGCCGGCAGCCAGACCAACTGCTGCATAAAGCTGAACTCGAGGCCCTCGATCTTCGCCTTGCCGCCGTTGGACGTGGTCACGTGGTCGAAGCCCTCGTACAGGCCGTCAAAGCCGTTGCCGGCTCCCGGGCCGATCTCGCGCACCGCCGAGGCGATGAAGTCGGTGATGTCCTTCCGGAAGGCCCCGACCGAGATCAGGCCGGCCGGCTCGAAGTACCACTCGAGCGACAGGTCGTAGTTCTTCGACTGCTGCGGCTTCAGGCCCGGGTCGTTCTGCGTCACCCGGCCATCCGAGCCGGAAGCGTCGTAGACCACCGTCGTGACCGGGTAGAGGCGGCTGAGGCCGGGCCGGGCGAAGCCGGTGGAGAAACTGGCGCGCGCCGTCAGGCGCGAGTTCACCTGATAGTTGGCGTGCAGGCTGGGGAAGAAGTCGCGGTACGACTTCGACCGGGTGATGTACCCGACCGTCGGTCGGCGCGGATCGCTCAACGTGCCCATCGCCTCGATGTCGGTTTCCTCCATTCGCACGCCGCCGAGCAGTTCGAGCCGGCCGGCGCGCAGGCGGCCCTGCACGTAGCCGGCCAGGACGTCCTCCGTCGCCTCGCGGTAGCTGGGCGGCGCAAACGTGGCGGTGGTTGGCACGAACCACGCGGGATTGCTCACCGAGGCCCGCTCGACGGCGAGGATGTCGTACTTGTTGCGCGGAGTGTACTCGTTGTTGAAGAGCCCGTAGCCGGGCGCCTGCTCGTAAAACGGCCGCAGATCGTCGTTGGTCCCCGTGGCAGGGTTGCGCATCGCCACACCGTCCGCGCCGACCACCCGCCAGCTCTTCGCAGTCGTGTAGAGCCAGCGGTGCTGCTGGCGCCAGTTGACGCCGGTCTTGAACTGGAAGCCGTCGGCCCAGGCGGCGAAATTGCGCGTGTAGTCGAGCTTGGCGTTTGTGATCTCCTCCTCGGTGCGCCCGCGGCCGGTCGAGTAGACGCCGGTGTAGAGATTCACGTCGGAGCCGGCGGCAACACTCGGGCCGTAGGACTGCCGGAAGATCGGGCGCGAGCGGTTCTCGCGGGCGTCAATAATCATACCGATGCCGGCCGCGGTGGTGTTATTGCCGTTGGTCAGCGTCGTGACCAGCGTCGGCAGGTCGGCGTCGAACCAGGAAGGATTGTACGAGACCTGGAAGTTGAGCCGTTGATCCGGGCCGAAACGCCGCTCCCCGGAAACTTCGCCGAGGTAGTTGCGGGCGTAGCGCACCACCCGGCCCATTTCATTGGTCCAGGTCGCATTGAGCATCTCCGTGAACGCTGCGGAGTAGCTTGGCGCGACGCCGGCGGCCTGGTTGGTCGTCGTGCGCGGGACCACGCCGGCCTCGATCTGGGCGCGGCTCACCACATTGTAGTCCGCCGACAGGCGGTTGCCGGTGGAACTCGCCGCGGCGATCTCCCGCATGCCCTCGTAATGGTAGAGCGCGTAGTTGAGCTTCACCGCCACCTTCGTGTCGGGGTTGAACTGATAGTCGAACTTGAGCCCCGCGCCCGCCCGCTCGCGGGTGTTGATCTCCGCCAGCGTCCGCGCCTGCCCCATGCGGCCGTCCTCGTCGGGACGCGTGACCTGCACGCGATCGCGCGGCATCTCGGTGACATTGTAGCTGAGCGACAGCGTCACGCCGAGCGAGCGCTCGCGACCGACCCGGGTCATGTAGCTGAGGGTGGCGCTCGGTTTGAAATTCCGCAGCGAGTCCCGGTAGGTATTGTACGCCGCGCCCGTCTTGTAGGTCAGCACCGACTCGCGAAAATCGAGGGCCGACTTTGTGATCAGGTTGGCCGCGCCGCCGATGGCGTCGGCCGGCATCGAAGGGAGGATGCCCTTGTGGATCTCAACCTCCTTGATGAACTCGGCCGGCACGTGGTCGATCATGGTGGCGCGATCCCCCATCGGGCTGAAGCCGGAGACGGCGTTACTCAGGCGCACGCCGTCGAGATTGACGGAGTTCAACTCGGCCGGGGTGCCGCGGATCTTGATGCCAATAATGTCGCCGTTGCTCGTCTCCTCGGCGGACACGCCCGGCAGGCGCACCATGAAGTTGCCGAGGTTGCCGTCGGCGACGTCGCCGAAGGTCTCGACCGCGACGACGTTCACGATGTTGGAGGCGTGGCGCTGCTTGGTGATCGACGCGGCCTCTCCCTGCCGCGTGCTGGTGACGACGAAGGCGTCGAGCTGCTGCGCGCCGTCATCGAGGGTGACGCGCAGCTGCGCCGTCTGGCCGGCGCGCACCTCGACCGGCTTGGTCTGCACCTCCAGGCCGGTGTAGAAGATCCGCACGGACTGCGGACCAGCGGGCACGTTGCCCAGCGTGAACGAGCCGTCGCGGTCGGTGAGCACCCGCAACCCCATGGCCGGTAGGGACACTTCGGCGCCTTCAAGCGACTGGCCGGTGGTACTGTGCGTGACGCTGCCTTGGATGGCACCCACGGAAGCGGATTGCCCCGGGCCAGATGAAGCGGCGGCGAAAACGGCAAGAGCGAGCACGGCACAACGTGCACGCGCGGACAGATCACGACTGGGACACGGTACGAGGGGTTTCATAGTGTACGCACGTTTTGACAGAATAGATGAATTTTATATATTATTAGGATGAATATCGGCGTCAAACAAAAGCTCTCCAAAATGCTGCGCGCGGCCTTCGCCGTACGGAGTGGCGTTAGGCCGCGACCGAAAGCCGTGCGTTAACGGGACGCAGCCGCCCGCCACGCGGCGCGGACAAAGTCGCGGCGGGTGCTTCGGCCGGCGGCGGCCGGGAGCTTATCCACGGCGACTCCCAGCTCACGGGCGAGCGCGGTCCAGCGCGCCACGAGCGCCGGCTCCAGCGGGCGATCGAGATCGGCGGTGTGATTCAGCCAGCCCTCGTTGTGCTGGCCCTCGATCTGTTTCCCCAACAGAGCGCCGGTCGGCTTCGGCGCCAGGCCGTGCAGGCCCCCGGCCGTGCCCCACCATTGCACCGCCGCAAAGTCCGGGTGCCCGGGCGGGACGTCACCCACGTAGATCGTCGCGGAGGAGTCTCCGTGCAGCCGCCGCTGCAGCTCCACCACGCGCACCGCGCGCGCATCGGGAGCGTCGCCCTGCGCGAGCGCGAGGTGCGCGGCGTGTCCGGCCGCCTGGCCGAGGGAGGTCCAGATCGGCTCGAGCCGCAGGGCGCAGAAACCGACGTGCGAGGCGCTGACCGGGACGGGCGCGAGCAGGTTGCGCAGGTCCTTCGCCACGATCGTGCCATACGGAACCTGATACGGTGCGTACACGACCCCGAGTCCCTCGCCGGAGCGCCGCCCGCCGAATCGCGAGCCCTCGTGGCGCGTGCCGTGGCTGCTGTGCCCGTAGTCGCCGATGGCGATGCTGTCGCGGTGGAGCACGGCGCGGGCGTCGCCCTCGGCGTGGCGGGTGTCGGGTTGCGTGAAAATCCGCAGGCCGAGCAGCCGGCGCGCCTCGCGCACGTAGAGCTGGGGCGGAATGTGCCCGGTCTCGACAAACTCGTCGCGGCACCAGCCCCACTGCGACGCTTCGGCGCGGAAGGCGGCCGGCACGGAGGGATCGTTCTGGGCAAAGTAGATCAGTCCCACGTTCCAGCGCACGTGCTCCTCGTAGATGCGGCGGCGCACCTCCGCATCGCCCTCCGGCCAGAGGAGCTGGTCGCCTGGGAGCGACAGCCGCACGTGCCCGCGCGAGACGTCGTTGATGTCGCGCTTGCCGTTCGGCAGCACGGGAATTTGGGCCTTCACGATGTTGTCGGTGTCGCGGTAGCCGCCAAAGGCGCGCTTGATCTTCCCGTCCGCGATGAGTTGTGCGAGCCCGAGAAAATCCTCGCGCCGGTAACCGGGCGGGGCAGCGACCGCCACGCGGTTGGCCGGATCCCGGGTCATGGTGAGCCGGAAGTTGTAGCCCTGCAGATCGCCGCTGCCGAACTCCGGGGCGGCGGACTCGCCGTACTCGTCGCGACTCTCCACGCCAATGCGGTAGGGTGCCTGGGCGGCGGCGAGGAGGTCGCCCTCGTAGCTGCCGTCGATGAAGATCTTTCCCTCGTACCGGTGCTCCCGGCCGGCAGCGTCGCGGAAGCGGACGGCCTGCACCCGGCGGTCACCCGCCGGGCCACGCGTGAAGGCTTCGATCAGGGTCCACTGCGTACGCACGGTGATACCCGGGTGCTCGGCCAGCATCTGTTGGAACAGGAGCAGGTTGACTTTGGGCTCGGCGTGGGTGCCGCGGAAGGAGTCCTTCACCTGCGGGGAGTCCTTGCCGTAGGTCTTTTCATAGTACGCCAGGGAACGGCGCACGAGTTCGAGGTAGGTGCCGGTGAGCGCCTCGAAGGCGCGGAAATCCGGATGCGACAGGCCGTTGGTGGTCATGCCGCCGATCCGGATCGTCGGCTCCGCCAGCAGCACGGAGCGCCCGCCCTTGGCGGCCGCGATCGCGGCGGCGATGCCGCCAGGGGTGGCGCCGTAGATGACAACATCCACGGACTCGGCGCGCGCGCCGCTGACAACGGAGCAGAGGGCAAGAAAGAGAAGGCGGTGAAGGGTCATGAGCGCTTGATGTCAGTCCAGTTCACTTCGTGGGGCAGGCGGCCTTGTTTCACCGAGACGGCCGACGCCAATCCGGCGGCCTCGCCCATCGGGACGGCGTTGCCGGTAACGCGGTAACTCGAGTGGGCGATGAAATCCCCGCTGATGCAGCGGCCCGCGACCATCAAGCCGTCGACATCGGCGGCGATGAGCGCGCCGAGCGGGATGTCGTAGGGCTTGGCGCCCATCGCGCGGTATCGCTTCACCTCCTGCGCAATCTCGTCGAGGCCGGAGAACATGTCGCCGGGGCGGACGTTGTGCACATCGAAGCCGAAGTTCACACGGCACACGGCGTCGGCGTGTTTCCTGCCGGCGACAATGTCGGCGACGGTGACTTGGGCGCTGCCGCGCACGCTCCTGTATCCGTTGAATCCGGCCGACTTCGCGCCGCTCGCGGTGCTGGCCGGGTCGTTTGTCGCGGATGGCGTGCCGGGGAAGCTGCA
>Ga0194133_10004042_pt1 | contig 20154 bp, 18 predicted proteins | sample TA2KigOf40mmetaG_FD_155448 | JGI IMG/M metagenome (GOLD analysis project Ga0194133, IMG submission 155448) | Freshwater microbial communities from Lake Tanganyika, Tanzania - TA2015055 Kigoma Offshore 40m | ecosystem: Environmental > Aquatic > Freshwater > Lake | place: Tanzania: Lake...
ATAGTTCGACTCTCGACTTTTCCTAAATACTTTCAAATAATGGTTCTCTCAATTTTTGCTAAAGTTATTCAAAACTGAATTCGTTTGTTTTTATTGATGTATCGGAAAATCCATTCAAAAACGGTTCCAAAAATCCGCGATAGTTCGACTCTCGACTTTTCCTAAATACTTTCAAATAATGGTTCTCTCAATTTTTGCTAAAGTTATTCAAAACTAAATTCGTTCGTTTTTATTGATGCATCAGAAAATCCATTCAAAAACGGTTCCAAAAATCCGCAAGGGGGTTCTCTCAATTTTTGCTAAAGTTATTCAAAACTAAATTCGTTCGTTTTTATTGATGCATCGGAAAATCCGTTCAAAAACAGGTTCCAAAAATCCGCGAGAGGCTTTCTCTCAACTTTTGCTAAAGCTCTTGGATCCCCTCCCCGAAGGGGATGGGGTATTCCATAATATACATAAAAAATATACCCGGGTAATGTAGTATATTTTTTATTGGGGTTATCGTGTTTTTGTATTTTTGTGTGTTTTCGTGTGTGTTTTTGTGGGTGTGTGTTTTTGTGGGTGTGTGTTTTTGTGGGTGTGTGTTTTTGTGGGTGTGTGTATTCGTGCGTGTCTATGTTCTCGTGTGTCCTGGATGCTATTCATTTTTGTAATTGAATAAAACATTTTAAACAGACCATTACATCCACCATAGAATTATGCAAATTTTCAGGTAATTTTTCTTCCGGCATTAATGCTATAAACAATTCACTCAATTTCGGCATTTTTTTTGTTTTTGTCATAATTGGTATTCCACTTGCATCATAACAAACCGTCCAAGTTTTATCAGGATTATAAATTCGTTTCTCTCGTTCAATCCAATAATCAGTATGTTCGGCTCCGTGTTTCATCGTACAATACAAATTCAAGTGTTTTTCTTTCAAGAACTTTTTACCAAATATACCACACATATTGGAGATGCTATCTGGTAATCCCAGTATATGCCCCAGTTTCTGACGATTACGATACATTTCCTGTTGGATTACCTTTGTGTCAAAATCTATGTTATGGGCTACAGCATAATCGCAGGAAATACAAGCACGATAGAAATCAATCAATACCAATTCTATAGGATGACCGCGATCACACATTTCTCTCGTAATTCCGGTTATTTTTGTGATTTCATCGCTGATTTTCACAGATGGCACTACATTGATATAGGCATCTGATGTATGAACGACTACTTGTTTTTCCATAGAATAAATTACATAACTTAATTGTAAAATATAGGGATAATCTTCGTTGGTAGCTGTAGCCGGATTACGAGGAAGAAGTCCCGTGGTTTCTACATCAAATACGAGGACGCGTTTTGGAATAGGAAGAGGGTCCGGTTCGGGATACAATACACGAGGTTGATAAGTTTTTTGGACGGAAGACATTTTTGCGTGAGATATTGAGAGAAGTATATTGATATTTCGGGGTATTATTGTTATATTGGTTTGTAATTGAAAAGTTATTCAATTTTATATTTATAGGGATAAAATTGAATTAAATAATGAGTTTTATGGTAGTAAATATAAACACGACTATACTATAGAAATGACCGATACCGACTTAACAAAATTATCAAAGACTGAGCTTTTGGCGAAATGCGAAGAGCTTGGAATAACAAAATGCAAATCTAAAACGAAAGGAGACTTAATTGCATTATTAAATGGTAATGCACCTATAGACAACACAAAAGAAAATATCAGCAAAACCTTAAGGGATGTACCGAAAGATGATAAAAATAGTGTTGCAAATAAAACGACAGAAAAGCATTTGAAACCATTAATCAAATGGAGCGGAGGAAAAAGCGACGAAATTAAAATGTTTGAGAAATATTTTCCAGAACAATATACCAGATATATTGAACCTTTTGTGGGTGGTGGTTCAGTGTACTTTTATTTGAACCCGGCGAATGCGGTAATAAGCGACGTCCATACGGAATTAATTGATTTGTATAAAAATATTGGAAATGGAAAAGGCAGAGAAATATACGAATTTATGGAGCAAAATCCTAACGATGAAAATACATATTACAAAGTTAGGGATGAAATGGAAATAAAGGATAGTTTAGATAGTGCAAAAAGGTTTTATTATCAAAGGAAGACTTGTTTTAGAGGTATGTTAAGATATAATAAAAACGGTAAATTCAACATACCTTTCGGCAGATATAAAACAATAAATTACAATGAATTGGTTAATAAAGATTATGAGACCTTATTGAGTAGAACAGAAATATTAAACAAGGCGTTTGATTATGTATTTGAAAATTACAACGATGAAAATAATTTTATGTTTTTAGACCCTCCGTATGATAGTGAATTTACAGATTATGGATATTGTCAATTCGGCAAAGAAGAACAAGCTAAATTAGCAGCACTTTTCAAAAATACAAAAATAAAATGTTTAATGGTAATTGGAAAAACGAATTATATTGAAGAATTATATCGCGGGTATATTGTAGGTGAATATGATAAAAAATATAAATTTAAATTGTATGATAATCGTATTGGGGACGAAATCAACACAAAACATTTAATCATAAAAAATTATTGATATTTCTTCTATCCGCAATCTATATAGGCCAATTGTATAAAAATAGGAAAACCATAAAGTCGTTGTATATTATTTTATTCAAATCTTATTTTTATTTTAGTTCCAATTTCTCTAAAATATGAATAATAATCATATTCATTCCAAAAAATATCAACAATCTGTAAGAAATCCGCCATATGATCTATTTTTATTCCTCCATTTTCAAATGTCTTTATGTTTGAAAGTCCAGCAGATAGTATTTTTCTATTATATACGCTCCAATTCAATATTCCACAATCAATTATATAATCTATATAAGTAGATTTCAAGGAAGTTTCAATTTCTTTACATTTTGTTATAGTTGCTGGTAGTTTTTCTGTATCAAGTTCAATGTTTCCTTTCAATTCACGATAATAAATAGTTTTATTGGCTTCATCTTTGAATATCAAATCAACATCTTTTTTTCTATCATTGATATTTTGAATACCACAATGTAATAATTCTAAATGATCGTTTGTTTTTATCAATTCTTTTGATAAGAATTCACCAAGTCTTCCAAGTTTGATATTGATAGATTGTTCGCTTGGTTTTTCACCATATAATAAATGTGAAATGGATCCGGGTTTTGTATATGTTAGTTCGCTTTCTAACACTTTATCAACCCAATTCATACCTATTTGTTTTATCTTTTCAATACAATCACTATTACATATTTGCAGGTTGTCTTGAACCGGGGTTGTAATATTCGTTTTCGGCCGTATATCCTTCTTTTTTATCTTTATGACACGGGTCTTGTCAATAATAACTTCGGTTGCGGGAGTGGGGTCAGGTAGAGTTTCCATATTATCAAAATAGGGGGTTATATTTATATGTATTCGCCAAAACAATAAGGTATTCAATTTTATATTTATAGGGATAAAATTGAATTAAATAATGGGTTTTATGGTAGTAAATATAAACACCCTTCTCACATTATAATATAGAAATGACCGACCTAACCAAATTATCAAAGACGGAGCTTTTGGTGAAATGTGAAGAGCTTGGAATAACAAAATGCAAATCTAAAACGAAGAGTGAATTGATTGAATTATTAAATAACAAAAAATTCATTGAAGAACCGGCTATCACACAAAATACAAATATTAGTTCATCTACAATAGGTAATGACGGAATTATTATTAATAACAACGTAACCTATTTTAATATAGATATTTTAAATTTTGCGACGGACAAGAAATTTGATTTAATATATTTAGATCCTCCTTACGAAACAAACAGGACATTTACTGTCAATTGTTTAGATGACGAAACCGGGTTTGATGATATATGGGAAGATAATAAATATAGCGAATGGTTAGATAAATTAATAGAGCATTTACGAACAATGCTAACCGAACGAGGAACTATTGTATTTCATATATCATCTGAAAATAGTTTTATTGCCGAAATCGTGTTAAGAAAATATTTCAATAAAATTCAAAAAATATACTGGAAAAGATGTCACGGAAAAAATACAGTTAAAAATAAATTAGGAGAAATCGTTGATATAATATTTGCTTGTTCTAATACAAATAATATATTTAATTTACTCTATAATCCAATTGATGAAAATAGTGTATGGGCGTTTAAAAATAAAGATGATGTCGGGGAATATAGTTTAGGTGCTCTTAAACATGACAGAACCCGAAGTGGGTATATATACACGATTGAAAAGGACGGGGTTATTTATGAAAACAAATACGGATGGAAACAAAAAAAAGAAATTGTTGAAGAATTAATAAAGCAGAATAGAATTCATTTTGCAGCTAAACAACAAAATATGTATATTAAAATTTATAAACACGAGCATAAAGGTGTGCCTTTATCTAATTTATGGACTGATATTCATTCTATAACAAGAACTTCAAAAGACCCAAGATTATATCCTACACAAAAACCTCAAAAATTACTTGAGAGAATTATAAAACTGTATTCTAATGAAAATAGTTATATTTTAGACCCTGTATGTGGTTCAGGAACAACTGGGTTTGTTGGAGACAAATTAAATAGAAAATGCGTATTATGTGATATAAATAAAGACACATTAGAAGTTATTAAAAAAAGATTTGAAGATAAAATATATAATATTTAGTATCAAGATATTCGTTCGTTTTTGTTAAATTTTAACTTACAATAGTCTCTAAATTTTCTTACTGCCCGGTTAATATTTCTTCTTAAATTGTTCTCTTGACAGTATTTTTTATATATATTATATAATTCTGCATCATTCATATTGTTTCTTACCATAATATCATCGTATATATATTGATTTAATGTTATTTTTAACTCTTGTAAGTTTGTTGTTTCGTATAATGCTTTTCTATATCTAATAGACAATAATTCGGGGTTTATTTTGTCAATACTAATAAATTGTGATATGTCATTTGATTTTTGTAAATTTTCAATTGAACCTATTATTTGATGATTGATTTCTTCGTTAGAGCCACCTAATGATAGTGGAAATATGTGGTCGTCATGCTCGTTTTCTAAATGTTTATTATATTTGTAATTACCGTCAGGCAAGTATATAATCCATCTGTCTCCAACAGATGACCCGTATTCATAACAACATAACTTACACATATTGTGCAATCCACATTCCATTCCAATTGATAAATTGAATTCAGGTAAATATTTATGCTTTTCACATCGCGAACATTTTTTTGTATCAGTATTATATTTTTCTTTGTATAATATGTGTATTTCTTCTTGCGTTTTATCTTTTTTTTCATTTTTTTCTTTGTCTAATCTTGCCCTTCTTCTTCGTAAAGAGCATTTTCTACAAAATCCTTGCAATCCGTCTCCATTGTTAATAATTACTCCATTTTCGTTTAGGCTTGCCCCCTTCAATTCAAAATCACGGATTGGTACATTACACCGACCGAAAAGAAAAATGAGACAAAAACATTAATTATATATTTTATAACTATGTTTCAAGTAGTTTGTTAAATGTTCCTTTGTTATTTTAGTTTCTAATATTTCCTTTATTGTATTATAAATATCTTCATATGTATTTGGACTTTCTTTTTTAATGTAATGTTTTAACTGACTAAAATACTCTTCAATACTATTTGTTTTTGGGTGGTAAGGGACTGAATATAATAATTCATTTTTACTATTTTCAATCGTTTCTCTTATTATTTTGGATTTATGAATAACCGCATTATCCATAATAACTAAATGATTTTTGTATTTATCTTTAATAAACTCATCATAAAACTCTAAAATATCAATTGTTTTTACACCTCCTTTTCTTTCTGGATATAATTTCCAACCAATAACTTTGTTTGCACTTATAGCACATAATAGGTTATATCGTTTGTATGGGTATTTATTTGTTTTCTTTATAACTCTTGTTCCACTTTTACTGCGTCCATAAGAAAGCGTCATATTCAAATAAATTGATGTCTCATCTAAACATATTGTTTTAGTGTAATCATATTTTTCTAATTTTTTATAAAACTCTGCTAAATCTTGTTTTTCTTGACCTTCTCTTTTTTCTGGGTAATATTTACTTCTTAATCGTTTTCGTGTTATTTTATTGTTATGTAAAATAGAGTAAATGCTTCTATCTGTTAAATGAACCCCAAACTTTTCATTTACCAATTTAGAATATTCCCATAAAGTAGTTGTTGGATATTTTCTTACATATTCTTTGATATACTTTTCTATTTCTGGTGTGATTTTTAAATGATTTTTTCGTGTTTTTCTTTGTAAAGTTTTATTTTTCTTATATGTTTTAACCCATCTGGCTAATGACTGATATTTACAATCAAATATTTTACATGTATCACGCATATCGTTATTATGTTTCAAATAATATTGGACAGCACTTAATTTATAATCTTCCGTATGTTGTTTCATAATAAATATGCTTATAAATATTTAAAAATATAATTATTTATAATAATAGTAAAATGGACGAACTCCAAAAAGAAAACGAAGAATTAAAAAACAAGGTTCAAGAATTAGAAGAAAGATTAAAAAAATATACAAATGGAGATAATCACAAGCGATATTATGAAAAAAATAAAGATAAAATTAAAGAACAAGGCACGACCTATTTGAAGAAGTTGAAAGAAGAAAACCCAGAAAAATTACAAGAATACAGACGCACTTATTATTTAAAGAAGAAAGAGAAAATGAAACAACAAGAGGAGAATATTTAATAAAATTGATTTAAAATTATACTAATATTATAATAGAAACAAATAATAATATGAGTGAAGAAATCTGGAAAGTAATAGATAATTTTTCAAACTATGAAATTAGTAGTTTTGGAAACATAAGAAATAAAATAACAAAATATATATTAAAACCATGTATTAAATCTGGATACCTATGCACAACAATTAAAAATGATGATGGAAATAAAAGTATAAAACTACATAGGATAGTTGCGTTAAGTTTTATTTTAAATCCAGAAAATAAATATTCAGTTAATCATGTAGACCATAACAAATTAAACAATAATTTAAGCAATCTTGAATGGGCAACCTCTATTGAACAAAATAATCATAAAAGAAAACCAAAAAAAGAAATAAAAGAATTAGTCTCTTCAAGACCTGTTTGGAGAATTGATAAAGACACTAATGAAAAGTTGGAATATTATAAAACCATAAGATTTGCTGCACAATGGATTTTTGATAATAAATTAACAAGTGTAAAAGAGTTTAGTGGTGGTAATAAAATAAAAACTAAAATAACCGCTGTTTGTCAAAAAAAATATGGAAGAAATACTACATTCGGTTATAAATGGGAATATTGTGATGAATGTGAAAATAAATATAATGATGAAGAATGGAAAGATATCCCGTGTGAAATTATAAATGGAACAAAAGGTTATAAAATATCAAATTATGGAAGAGTAAAAAATCATAAAGGAAGAATTACAGAAGGTTCAAAACATGAGAGTGGTTATTTATGGGTATGTATTTATCCTAAGTCATATTTACTACATAGATTAGTTGCAAAAGTATTTATTTATAATCCAGATAATAAAGAACAAGTAAATCATATTGACGGAAATAAACAAAATGCTCATGTAAATAATTTAGAATGGTGTTCTAATATAGAAAATCAAATACACAAGGTTAATTCTGGATTAGTAAATGTACGTAAAATAGTCCAATATGATTTACAAATGAATAAGATAAATATATTTAACTCGCAAATAGAAGCATCAAATGAATTAAATATATGTTATTCTAGCATTAGCAAATGTTGTTTAGAAAAACAAAAAACTGCTGGCGGATTTATATTTAAGTTTGTTGAATAATTTAGGATAAAGTATATTTGCGTATAATTACTTAAAGATATAATATTAAGTAATTATAAAAAGATGAAAAAACGGAAAAAGTTAAATAGTCCGTTGAAAGTGATTAAGACATCACTTAAAAGTATTTGTTTGGATACAGAAACAATACTTACACTCAATAACTACTGCAAAAATCTTAATCTTATTGTAATACACGCTTATCAATTTTTGAGATTGTATATTTTACAAAAATATCATACAAATCAACCATTACCAAAAATAGATGATAAGTTTATAGAGCATATTATTAAGACAATTGCGGTTGGTGATAAGAGAGGAAAGAAACTGAATAATGATGAACTTACATTTTTTTATGAAAACCATTACAAACAAACCATACAAGGTGAAAAATTATCTTATTCCAAATATGGTAATACAATAGGTTATACTGCTACTGCTATTTTAACTTGTTTGGAAACAAATATTAAGACCCATTTTGCGAAACACTTGAAACGATTTATCAATATACATTTTGAAAAGGAAAATCAAACCAAAGAAGAAAGGCAACAACTTTATAAAAATACGAAATCTATATTTGATGACCTTATCAATAATACTGATAAAACTGAAAATGAATATAAATTATGGAAAGATGCAAACAAATCATTTCTTATTCCAGACAAAATAAAAAAGAATGTATATTATGATTTGGAATGCTCCCCACAACACTATTTATTTCCGTTGATTTATATGAGCTTGAAATTAGAAGAAAAAGAAAAGAAATTATTTCAGTTTTGCCCTTTACGAAAAACACTTATTCCAAAATATATGAATATTGATACAAAAACACTTATTACCATGTTATTTGATACAAAGAAACACAAAACCACACAAGGTAAATTATTGGATAAAGTAAATGAAAGTAAAGAACTCATATGGAACTCGTTGTTTGATATGGAAAAAATAAATAAACTAATGAACCCAAATAAATACATTTTTAATCATATGTTTTCTACTGATGGTGTTGGGTGTTCTTTGGTATTTATACGAGTAGATATGAAAGACAAAACTATTCCACAAACAAATAAGACACCTTGTAATGAATATGATTACATAACTGAATTATCTAATGAAGAATTAAACCATTTGAAAGATTATAACAAAGTAGCAATTGACCCTGGTAAAAATACCATTATGTTTATGACTGACGAAAAGGGCAATACATTAAAATATACCAAGATGCAACGAAGAATAGATACATACGCAAAAAAGAAAAGACAAATAATTATGAAATCATTTTACAAAAATAATATCAAAGAAATTGAAGAACCATTAAACCAAACATGTTCTATGAGTTGTAATTATGATAAGTTTATAGAATATTTAAAAGTAAGAAACAAAATCAATAAAGAATTACAACAATATTACGAACAAGAATTATTTAGAAAATTAAGATGGAGAAGCCATACATATACACAGAAAAGTGAAAGTATTTTAATCAATAAAATAAAACAAACATTTGGTAAAAAGATTGTTATTGGTTTTGGTTCATTTCAACAAACACAACAAATGAAAAATTGTATGCCTACGCCAAACAAATCATTAAAGGATTTATTAGCAAAACATTTTAATTTATGTATTGTAGATGAGTTCAAAACATCTAAAATATGTAGTTTTTGTTTAGAAGGTGAAACATGTTATTATAAACAACGAGAAAATCCAAGACCATTTAGAGAAGGTATTGTGAATATACACGGATTACTAACTTGCACGAAGTGTAGTAAGTCGTCGCATTCCCATTTAATGAACCGAGATTTGAATGGTAGTAGAAATATCTTGTATCTAATGAAAGAATGGATACAACATAGAAAAAGACCTGCGATATTTTGTAGGAAACCATTAATCATATCACAAGACGAGTGATAGAACCAAAGTTATAAATGCCGAAAGAAAAGATTAAGGAATGAGATTTTTGATTTATTTAATATTTTTTGTCTCATTTTTCTTTTCGGTCGGTGTAATACACCCTTCATGTTTTACACCGGTTTTACTCCCTTTCACAAGACCAAAATTACATATTTTTGTTTTACCAATTTTCTTTTCAATCTCGTCGTATATTGTAGAATGATCCTTCGTTATATTTTTACCCAATTTTTTATTTACAGTTCGTTGTGGTTTTACAGTATCTACTCTAACAATATTTTCTTTTGTGTATGAATTGTCTTTTGTTTCAATAGTTTCAGTATTACAATTATTCCTTTTGGGTTCTAATGTAAGGAAAATTTCTTGAACCGGGGAAGATAAATTAGCCATATCCATAGTTGGTTGTATATCCTTCTTTTTTATTTTTACGATGCGGGTCTTGTCAATGACTACCTCCATATTTGATGTGGGAGTAGGGTCAGGTAGAGTTTCCATATTGCGAAATATACGGGAGGTTATATTTATATGTATTACTGAAAATGATAAGTTCTTCAATTTTATATTTATAGGGATAAAATTGAATTAAATAATGAGTTTTATGGTAGTAAATATAAACACGACTACACTATAGAAATGACCGATACCGACCTAACAAAATTATCAAAGACTGAGCTTTTGGCGAAATGCGAAGAGCTTGGAATAACAAAATGCAAATCTAAAACGAAGAGTGAATTGATTGCATTATTAAATAAAATAACAAATGCTATCATAAAAGAACAACCCCCATTAAAAATAGACACGCCCTCCACAAAATTAGAAATAAATACAAATTATAATATTATTAAGGGAGATTGTTTGGCTGAAATGAAAAATATTCAAGAAAAATCAATTGATATGATATTATGCGATTTACCGTATGGTATGACAAAAAATTCTTGGGACATTGTAATTCCATTTGATAAATTATGGATTGAATATAATAGAATAATTAAAGACAATGGGGCGATTGTATTATTTGGTTCGCAACCATTTACATCTTTAATGATTACATCAAACCTGAATATGTTTAGGTATTGCCTGGTTTGGGAAAAAAACAAATTTTCGGATTTTTTAAATTCAAAGAGAAAACCGATGAAAACAAATGAAGATATTGCTGTGTTTTATAAAAAACAACCAGTATATAATCCTCAATATTGGTATTCAACGCCTTATACAAGATGGAATACACAAACTGCAGTAGATAAACAAAGCAATTATGGTACACACAAAGAAAATTATGTAGAAAGCGATGGTAAAAGATTACCTACAACCGTATTGAAATTTAACCGTGTGGAAAGACCACTGCATCCTACACAAAAACCTACAGATTTACTTGAGTGGTTAATCAAAACATATACAAATGAAAATGATATAGTTTTAGATAATTGTATGGGTGTTGGCTCAACCGGAGTTGCCTGCAAAAATATAAATCGTAAATTTATCGGTATTGAATTAGAAGATAAATACTATGAAATTGCTAAAAAAAATATACTATCTGGGAAATAGAGCTATTATACTACCATAGTCCAGTGTATTATGCAAATTGTGCGGTAATCATACAAGTAATTTTTGCAATGATGTGATAAAATATACAAGTTTTTCTTTATTGATTATTTTTTTGTGTTGTTTGTCGTAAATCGGTTTATTAGATGATCGTTTTCCATCTAACATATAAAATATATCATCACATACATAATCATTTATTGCATCAGTAAATGCCTTTGTATTCAAATCAATTGAATTTTCTAATGAAAATATATATTGTTTTATATTATAACCAAATTTTCGAAATAATCTAAAATCATCACAAGCACGAACATAATAACAACTGTCTAAATAGGCTTTACATTCTATAACTGCTATAAATTCATCATTTTTATATATATGTATATCTACTTGATGGTCTTTTTTTAGTGTTTTATCTTTATGGTGTAAAATCAATTCTTTTTTGTCATCTGCACCTTTCAATGCATAAACATTCACTCCATATAAGGCTTGAAACATATAGACCACATTTTTTACGAAATTCTCTATGTCCTCGCCTCTATCATTCCGCATTTTTCCTCCACTAAAGTTTTCTTCGTGATTTTTACACCAGTTATCCATAATAGTATTCAATTCTGTATATGATTTTTCAATAATGATATTTATAATTTCATTGTGATCTTCTGGTATAATCATATTTTGTGTTGCAAGATGGCCGTCTTGAACCGGGGTTGTAATATTCGTTTTCGGCCGTATATCCTTCTTTTTTATCTTTATGACACGGGTCTTGTCAATGATAACTTCCATATTTGATGTGGGAGTAGAGTCAGGTAGAGTTTCCATATTGTGAAATAGACGGGAGGTTATATTTATATGTATTCGCCAAAACAATGAGTTCTTCAATTTTATATTTATATTGATAAAATTGAATTAAATAATGGGGTTTATTGTAGTAAATATAAACACGACTATACTATGGAAATGACCGACCTAACTAAATTATCAAAGACGGAGCTTTTGGCGAAATGCGAAGAGCTTGGAATAACAAAATGCAAATCTAAAACGAAAGGGGAATTGGTTGCGTTAATAAACGGTCAATCTTCACAACAAAAAAATATACAGGAAAATAACAAACCGAATTTACCCAAACCGGTTGTAGCTGGTTATGAGACTAAACAAGAATTTGAATTAAATAAAATTCACAATGAAGATTGTATTACTGGTATGCAAAAAATTAAGAGCGATAGTGTAGATATTATTATTTGTGATCCACCCTATAATATCGGAAAAGATTTCGGTAATGACAGTGATAAACAAAAAATGGATGATTATTTATTATGGTGTGATAGTTGGATTGCCGAATGTTTAAGAATTTTAAAGCCAAATGGAACATTATACATATATGGATTTAGTGAAATTCTCGCATTTATAAGAACCAGATTAACTTGTAATGTTAGATGGTTAGTTTGGCATTATACAAACAAGGTTACTCCCTCTCTTAATTTCTGGCAAAGAACCCACGAAAGCATATTATGTTGCTATAAAGAAAAACCAGTGTTTAATCGTGATGATGTGAGAGAACCATATACAGAAACCTTCTTAAAAAATGCGGCCGGGAAAGTGAGAAAACCCACAGTAGGCCGATTTAGTAATGGGGATAAAGAGACGACTTATACCGCACACGAAGGAGGGGCATTACCGAGAGATGTAATAAAAGTTCCTGCATTAGCAGGTGGTGCAGGGAAAAAGGAACGAGTAGACCATCCCACACAAAAACCACTACAATTATGTGATACATTGATAAAAGCTTCTTTAAATAAATCATCACGGACATTATTGGTTGTACCGTTTGGGGGGTCAGGATCAGAATGTGTTTCTGCAAAAAAAAATGATGTAGATTTTATTGGGTTTGAATTAAACAATGATTATATTACTATAGCAAATGAGAGATTATCAATGGAAAATAATAATGAACCCGACCTATAGTAAAACCTGTGTATTTGCATATTCTACTAATTCCTCATTAGTACTAATCTCAATTAGTGAAGTGGAAACATCCAAATAATTAAACCATTTCCCCTCTGAACTTTCTTCTGTTTTATTTCCTTGGTTTGTGATTTTTTTTTCTTCCACTAACCGGTTGAATATTTGTCTATTCATAACCCAAAATTTTATTTCGCTATAATCAATACCACATAAAAGCAATATATGCCATTTATGTTTTTCTTCTATATGTTGCCATTTATAATCATTTTCTCCCCAGTGGCCGGAAGATTTTTGTTCAACATATATTTCTTTTGTTTCCAATGAAATTTTATGGTCGTATCCTGTATTTTGTCCCTTATCTCGTTTCTTAAGGCACGAAAATTCTTCTCTCGCAAACTTTTCAAGAGTAATACCCATTTTTGGGCCTCCACCTATACGAATAAAATTTAATATACCTTGTGGTGAATTGTGTTTTTCATATCTTTCTATTTGAGATGGTTTTCCGTTATCATTTTTTTTCCAGAAAATATCATATTTTGTTTCAAATGTCGTAATTTCATTTTGAATTATATATTGTATATCCGTTTTCAGCTGTATATCCTTTTTTTTTATCTTTATAACACGGGTCTTGTCAATGATAACTTCGGTTGCGGGAGTGGGGTCAGGTAGAGTTTCCATATTATCAAAACAGGAATTTATGTTTATATGTATTACTGAAAATGATAAGTTATTCAATTTTATCATTTTTTATTGAGAGAAATTTCTATATTCTAAATCACAATTCTACCCCTTATAGAAAATATTCGTAATGAATACCCATATAAAAATCGGGCAACAATATTATAGCAATATGACTACAAAGACAATCCTCGTATCTTCCTATTTTGAATTGAGAGAAACTCCCCATTTTATTAAAAATCCAGAAGAATTGTGTCCTTCCTACCTTAAATATTTTTTGGATTTAGATGTGCCGGTTTGTCTTTTTGTCGGCAAAATCCGGCGAGCTACACGCGAACTATTTAACGCTTGGGAAAAACTATACCCGAAGTTTAGTGTGGTTTATTTAGAATGGGATTACAAAGATACCCAAATATATCGTATTTATAAGCAATTTCTTCGTGAAAAGTCGAGAGAAATCGGTCTCCCCTCACAACGAAATATGGAAAAAGATACCATAGAATATTTATGTTTAATGCATAGTCGCATTGAATTTATGAAAATAGCGATTGATCGCTATCGCGACACTGCTACTCATTTTATATGGGCGGATTTCACTATACAAACTCTATTCCGTAAAGGCGAAACAACACGCCGTCAATTCCAGTATTTAGCGAAATATTTATGTGGAGAGGGTGTTTATTTCCCGGGGTGCTGGCCGAAAATCAGCGACGAAAATTGTGGAGAATTAGCTACCCGGATTTTTTGGCGGTTTTGTGGCGGGCTTTTTATGGGGTCTTCCATTTCTCTCGCGAAATTATACGATACTTATATTGCCTCTTTACCAGATTTCTTTGAAATTTGTGGCGGGGTTTTGAGCTGGGAAGTGAATTACTGGGCGTGGCTGGAAAAAGCGAAAGAGTGGCGGCCATACTGGTATTATGCTCTTCATACAGACAGTATATTAAATGTATCGGCTGATGCATACACGCGGCCTGTGGAGTATTCGGTGAAACGCGATCTTGTGGTCCCTATTAAGTTGGAGGGGGTTTGGTATCCTGGTTCAGCTGCCTATGTGGAATATGAGGGAGTGGAGTATCTAAATATACGGTATGTGAATTATTGGATTACACCAGAAGGGTATTATATTATTTATAGTAATGGAGAGGAAGGACGCACGATTAATACGACTAATGTGTGTTGCTGGCTGGATAGCGAACTAAATATTGAGAGAGCCGATGTTGTGGAGGGGAGTGTCTATGATAAAATGGGAGAGAAAATGGTGGGGTTGAAACGAGAAAAGGCAGTATCAAAAGGAGTGGAAGATATTCGTCTTTTTGTGGATAGGTCGGGAGAATTGCGGTTTATAGGAACAACTATAGAATATTCCAATGCGGAAATGAACCGTATGATCGTGGGTAAATATAGTATAGAAGGCAACCCCACACGCAACACCGTGGTGTTGAGAGAAGCGGAAATTGTTGAACCACCGAGAGAAAGTTATATAGAGAAAAATTGGATACCATTTGTGGGAGATAATGAGACTTATATGTATCAATGGAATGGATTGGAAATGGGGACAATCAATCAAGGAAAGCTCGTTTTAGATAATGGTGCTGGACGAGATACAACATACTGGATGTTTAGCAAATTCCGGGGTTCTACTGTATTTTCGAGAGAAATTGTGGATGGGAAGGAATATTTAGTGGGATTGGTGCATTATAGTGAAGACCACGGACCCAGACATTATTATCACGCATTAGTGTGGATGGAAGTGGATACTTATCACCCAGTATGGGTGTCGCAAGTATTTTGTTTTGAGAAATTAACAATCGAGTTTTGTATTGGGATGAAAGTGATGCCGGCGAGTTATGTGTTTTGGATATCGCGTTTTGATAGGGATCCTGCTATGTTTGTGGCGGATAAACAGGAGTTCCATAAGATACCAGTATGAAGTGTGTTGAAATGGTAGCGTTTATCTCTACTTTTATTATAGATAAACAAGTGTTGTGATATGGATCCAGACAAAGAAGATTTATATAAAAAATTAACGGAAGTAGGAAAAGACTTTGATAAAGAAAAAGAACAAAATGCAAAATTAGAAGAGGAGGCGAATAAATGGAAGGCATTTTTTCTGGAACACGAAACATCCTATAAACATTTTTTGGAGGGTGTTTCTGACATAAATATAAAAGTTGTGAATGGCGAATTTCTATTTATGAAATTGTTTATTGAACGAGGAGAAGATGGGCGATGGAATTATACCAAAGATGCAAGTGGAAATTATTATGTATCGGATTGCACCCTTCGCAATCTATCTGGGTTTGTTGGTTTATTTGCGGAAGCAGGAACAGTGCAAGAGTATTTGGAGAGAACACAAACACAAAGCGAAACGGGACCTCCATCTGGACCGGTTCCACCATTGAACTTGTCTGGTATTAGCAACGCACCTATTACAGAGCGACAACTAACGAGATCCCCAAATGCGAATGAGGCTACTATTTTTTTCCGTGTAGAAGAAAAAGACCCCACCTATGGATACCAAATTGATGTGAATTATAATAATAGTTTGGGGTATCGTGTATCCAAGTATAGTTGCAAAGAATTAAGCAAAATTTCCGGTTTAATTAATGGATTTGATAAGATTTATGGGGGCCTGAATAGTGAATATGGTTTTACAAAAACAGTGACTAAAAATAGTAGCAAAATTAGAAGTATGAAGATCCAGTATCCACCAGAATGGTCCAATTTAGACCTAAATAAATTACTTGAATTAGTCCCTGAAGGAGCTACCCAAAATGATAACAAGATACTTTCTATTTTTAATTTTTTAATGGGAACGCTCGGTTATTCTTTGAATGATATGCCTCGTAAGATATACAACTATAAAGACATATTTTATGATATAGATATCAATGACAATGACTTTAATCGTATGTTAAAACAAAAATTCACGGAGTTAGGCGAAAATACGAAACAATTTTTATTTGATAATCCAGTGAATGATACAACTCGTCAAAGACCTCCAACAGAATATAATCCATATAAATTTTATTATGACTATATGAAATCAAGTATTGAAAAGGATTTATCCGAAAATATTAGCAATATAAGTAAGCTTTATCCTTATCAAAATATTTGTTATTATATACTTAAAAATACAGAAAATACAGAAAATAGTATTACATCCGGTATTGATAAGAAACAATCCGATCATTTATTTGTCTATTTGGAATTGTTTAAAGCAGCTGCTACTCTTATTAGTGTAGTTGATAAATACACCCGTCTTCGTTTTTTTTATCTATTTTTTAATAATAAAAATTTTAAATCCACTTATGAAATCAACAATGAAAATTTTGTGAATATTTTTGTTTCGACACTTTCCCAAACATTTGCCGAAATCGTCTTTTATAGGTATTCTGATAGTGAATTTAAATCTTTACCGAAAGATAAAGTAAAAGCTTTTATTAACAAATATTATAGAGACAAAATAAATATTGATGACTTTTATGAGAAATATGAGAATGAAGCCAGTGTTTTGCAAAAGGATCACACTAACAATATGAGATGTATTGACAGGATGGGTAATTTAACTGAAGATTGTAAGTCAAGAATAAAAAAAGCGGAAGCCAGTGGCGAAATCTCTATTTCAAGAAAAATATGGAATACATATGCATATCAGGAACTTAAAGGAACAAATTACTCAAAGATATTTCCGAAGGTTGAAACAGACACATTATTACCTTTTATTATTTATGCAAATAATTTTGAAGCATTCGCCGACATTTATCATAAATCAAGCAATTTTAATTACGCATTACAAAGGGATTATGCATTTTTATTGTGTTGCATACAAAAATATTTAGATCCAATTGAAAAAGATAAATTGGGTAAATATCTTCCTAATAAGGAACCCAGCATTGTCGCTACACCTCGTTCAACCGGTCCCAAAACCCCCCGCAAAAAAGGCGGTAAAAAATCGACTCGCCGTACCCGTAGAAAACGCCCCTCACTTCCAACTCCCTAATAGTCTATGTGTTGCATAATCACCGAAACATTGCTCCTTACCATTATCCAATATAAATATTTCCCCCTTCTTTTCATAATTAGTGTATATTTTTGTTATGAAATCCGGCCCCGTTGTTTTATACACATATTCTTCATCGGCAGAAACCGTTGCGACATATTTATCCACATTCTTGTGTATTTCTTCCACCACTCTACGCATAAAAGGATCCTTCTCTCGACATCCAAATGCATATTGCCCCAATAAAAAATTCTGCGAATTGTTATAAAACCATTCCAGCCTACTACTGTTAGCACGAACATACTGGTCTATAGGAAAAACTGCCTGATGATAGAGCACATCCATATCCAGCGGTTTCACTGGTTCCACATCCACATCAAAATAAAATCCGCCATAATGATACAATGCTACATAACGGAAAAAGTCAAGTTTTTGTATAAAACGCGGGAGTTTATTATATGTTTCTAAATAAGGGGGATAATGGGTCTGTAGAAAATCTGTGATTGTAGTTTCTGTCATAAAAATATGACGAAAGTCGGGGTTCATCGTTTTCCATTTTTCAACAAGAATATGATGTTTTGCATCCATTACACGAGGCGATTTTGGGTTTATCGCCCATATTTGGATAATATTTTTCGGTATTCTCTCTTCTATATTTTCCGCAACAATTTCGCGTTTATTTTGTCTCTCGATTTCTGACCGAATTTCTTCCACGAATTGTTGTTTCCAAGGGTTCCATTGAAACCACGCCAATATAGCCCCACCAAATAAAACTGTTTTCCATTTTTCTATTGTAGCAGAGAAAATAAGAAACAACAATAACAATACTTGGTCGAATTCAGTGAAAGTTTTCCGGAAATATTGAGAGAAAACAATTAGCCAAAACACAACTAAAAATGAAAAAAAGTAATAGGTATTTTGGTAGTTGAAATCCATATATGATTTCGCTATATTTTTGTTTGTGTGTGTGTGGGAGCGGGGGTAAGATTACTCTCTCTCAAATTTTTATTTGGAAAGCCCCATAAATCGGCTAATTTCATCCATCCACTGTTGTCCTTCATCCTTATTATAAGATACATCTTTGTTCCCATTGATTACCAGAATATTATATGCCCTTACCGTCTCATCATATAACCAGTCAGTGTAGTATTTTTCCACTGTATCCAAGTATTCAACAGGTATTCCACCTTCACCATCACGCGAACGGCGACCAATACGCTCTAAACAAATGGATGACGCCACATCAAGATACACTATACCATCTACTTTGTGTTCATGGGAAGTTTCTTCATATAACATTTTATATATTTGATAACATACATCTTCTATTTTACCGTCATCTATCAACATTTTGGCGAAAATATTGTTATCTGCTTCCAAACAGCGTTCGCAAATAATGATTTCCGCTTGAGGGTTTTCTTTTATTGTTTTGTTTAACATCATAAGTCGTGTTGTATAAGCCATCATTTGGAATGGGAATGAATATTTTTCAGGATTTTTATAATATTTTGAGAGAATTGTTTCGCCTTCTTGGTCGCGGATTGTATCCCAAATATGGACCGGTTCTTGCATAAAGAGAATACGGGGATCACTCTCGTATCTGGCTTTTAAATGGGTTAATAATGTGGATTTACCCGCACCAATATTGCCTTCAATAGAATAAATACGAGGACGAGATGACATTGTAAAGAAGAGATACTGCTAAATATAGTATAATTAGAGGTATATTTAAGTTGCTACGAAGGAGGTTATAATTGATTTGAAACTATTTTTTATCCAAATCAATTTTCTTGGCTTGTTATTGGGCTACACTATACCATTAAGTTGAATTGTGTTGTTCTATGTTGATAACAATATTCTTTAGGAAGGCGATGAATTCTTCATCCGATTTGTAGAGGTCTTTGAAATTTTGTTGCATAATTGTAGCGATGTCTTGATTGTCGTATATTTTATCTAATTTGGAATAACTGAATTCTTCTCGGGTTGTATTCTTTCCTTTGGAATATTCGACTTTTTCTATTGCTGATGTATCCGGATTGAGAGTTAAATAGAAATAGACGGGAATATCCGTGTAGGTTTTCCCACCCTGTGTATATAATTGTATAATTCCGTCGGTTGTATAGTTTTCCTTATTTGCATTATAGACGAAGTTGTTGCCGTGTTTAATACTTACATCTACATC
>Ga0194133_10004043_pt1 | contig 20152 bp, 17 predicted proteins | sample TA2KigOf40mmetaG_FD_155448 | JGI IMG/M metagenome (GOLD analysis project Ga0194133, IMG submission 155448) | Freshwater microbial communities from Lake Tanganyika, Tanzania - TA2015055 Kigoma Offshore 40m | ecosystem: Environmental > Aquatic > Freshwater > Lake | place: Tanzania: Lake...
CGTGGCTTCAAATCAGAATCCCAAGATGTCAAATCTTTTAAGAACCCAGTAATTCGTTTAAGCTCACCAGTGCCTACTTTTGCTTTGCGTTTAATAAAGTCTACTATATCTTTACGCATCATATCATTTGCGTGAGACAAATAGTTCTTCATTTGGCGCATTTCTTCAGTATCTTCTTGTATAGAAATATCATATGTGTCTAACAATGTTTCCAATTTTTGTCTGAAACCGCGACTGACTACATTATCATCTTCATTGTCCATATTTAACAACTGTTTTCTTAGACTATCTGAATATGACAATTGATTATCTGTTAATGAAATACGTATAATATTATTTCTACTAACAATTTGAAACAATTTTAAAAATGACTCCTTGGTAAAATTTCGCCCATCTCGTTTCAACTTTGCTATTTTTTCTTGTAGTGTATCAGTCTTAGTTAAATAGTCCGGTTTATCTACACAAATTGTAGCCAAATCAGGATCAATTGGCACTGTTGATTGGAACCTACATAAGTCAATAAATGCTCTGTAAATGGTCTCCTCGCTGAAATTCTCGGGTATTTCTGGAAATATGCGTTTAGTATCTACTGTGCTCAACATTATTGAACTCTGTGTTAGTATCTTAATATCTTGTAACACAGCAGATAATTCTTTAACAACATTATTATAAGTACCAATATTTGGATTATCATTAACAAAATATTCTAGTGTGGTCTTATTCATATTTTCCTTCTCATTACAGCACGCATTGTCCATAAATGGATTTGTAGATGAACGTAATAATAAGTCCTTCTTTTCTACAATGCGTTGTATTTCTTCTTGCATTGCCAATGAAAAAGCAATTATTTTTGATTCTATAACTAACAACTTTTCTAATTGCTTGTGACTGCCTAGTTTAATTTCACGCTCAAACTCTTCAGTAAATCCATCTGTTACATTTTGAAGCCCTTTAATATGAAATCGTTGTAATGGAGGCAAAAATGTTGTCCATTTTGACAAATCGTGTTCATCAGGAATATCTTTTTCAGGATTTGTTAGTAGGTATTCAACTTTTTCTCTAATTTTCTGTTCTACTTCAGGATAGGGAAGTAAATAGCGCACAGTAAATATCTTAATTGTATCAGCTAATTTCTCCTCCTTGACACGCGCCAAAGCATCCCAAGGCATCACCTTAGACTTCATTTTAAACGCAACACACGCTAAGTAATTTAAACCACTGTCATCTCCTTCACCTTCCATAGGAAACCCACTAAATGATCTGACACAACCGGGAAATGTCTTTCTTGTCTTTAATGATGGAACATTTGTTTGGACTCCAATTAAAAACATACCAAGTGTCAAGAAAAGCAATGTTGAGCTATATACAGCACCATATTCAGGTATTTTCTTACCTTCTTTTGCCGCTTTTTTCTCCTTTTCCTTGTAAGCAGCCTCTTTGTAAATAACCTTTGAGTCATTCATCAATTCAGTCACAACTTTTATTATAAATGAGCTAGAATTATCAATATTAATACCCATATTTGCAGCTAGTCCATTAATTACATTTGAAATTAACTGTCCCTCTGGTGATAATTTAACCTTGTTTGCTAATGTGGCTTCAGCCACTGGTTTTGAAACAGTTTGTTGACTGGATGCTTCTTCCTCCATTATTTCACGACTCTTTACTTTGAAACCATCTTTATATCCTTCATCTACATCTGAGTCAATATAGCAAATAATTTCACCACTATTTATGTCGGTCCAAGCATCACCATTGCTGCCAATTTTGCCTACTTCTTTAATTATTTCATTTAACACAGCATGATAATTATTTGGGTCTGTTATAAATACCTTTGCCAACTTGTAGCGAAATAAAGGCAACAATTTTACATTAGTCTCTTTACAATAAAGCCACCATTCATTTTCCATTTCACCGTCATTAATATTAGGCACCTTATTATTACCCGCTCTACAAAATTTTAAAACAAACTGTAATATGTCATTTTGCTTTTTAACAAAGTCATTTTGTCCAATAATAAGATCGCGTAATTTCGCATATGGAGAAACAACTTGAGCATTTACTTCTTCTGAAACAGTTAGACCAATTTCATATTTTTGCTTGTTATATTGTAAAAATGCGCGACTCTTAATGTCTTGGAGACGACCATATATTTGCTCATAATATTTAGCCTTTGCTTGAACTTTAGCGTCAAAATCTTCTTTGGTAATTTGATAGTTCTTGTCAAATTGGTCTAGTATTTCTTTTAACGCATTAGAAACCATTGTTTCACGTGTAACTTCAACTGATTGACAATTGTCATCCGTTTTGTTAGTTTTGAATAAACAATCTGTCTGAATATTACATAAAATATCATCATCTCTAATAAACCATTCAGGATTGATATCAGGAACTAAGACCCACATATTGTCCTTTCTAATATAATATTCTAATCCAGTTGGTTCATTTGCTGCCGTATCAGTTTTTGCCAAAATAGCATAATGACCATCTTTTACGCGCTTGGCACGATTAACAAGTGTATCAGCCATATAAGATGCGGTTTCAACATTCTTTTTGTATTTCTTCTGTAGCTGTTCAGTCAAATATAATGTTAATTCTTCAGCTGTTAGTGTGTCGCGTTCTTTTTTATAATCAACATCAACAATATCGTAATTAGTTGTATCAAAATCCTTATCAAAGAAAATTATTTGACCATTATCTATATCTAATCGCTCCTTTGAATAGTATTTTTTTGCTATTATATACGATGTACAGTTATCATCAGACATATTTTTATCAAGTCTTGCTTTAATACTATCTTTGTCTGCTTCAAAAATGCTCTTAAGTTCTGTTGGATACATAAGTTGTAAATTGCTAAAAGCAACACCAATATTAAATACATTACCAAAATCATCCAACTTAATTTTCTTTAAAAACTCAGAAGTAGACATTGTTAAGGGTTTAACAGGATCTTTCAGCCCGTATGTGCCATAAACAATATCATTTATTTCAGGATTGTTATTCAACAAACTAAATAATGGATTTTTAAAAGATGTTTTTACATTCATATTTTTAATAGCAGCAAATGCTCTACTATACTCAACATAATTACTATTGTATTCTTTAATTTTTGATTGAATAAATTTGTTAAACTCAATATATTGCATAAAAGTCAAATCATTAGAATAAATTAAAAATGGCTCCAAATAGTTGATTAAATCAACCATTGACAATTTACCTTTGATATATTTTTTGACCATATTAAATAAAATACGTGTCTTAGGAATAATAATTTTCAAAAACTCATTGTAAACATCTAGGTCTGATAATCCTTCAGGTCTTTCGCTTTCAGAAAAATCTAATACATAGTTCTTTATGTTGTCAACAAAACTATCTTCTTCGTATTCAATATTATCATTAAGACTGTTAATATCAACATTGGACACAGCTGTCTTTTGTTTTAATAGTTGCCAATAATTGATAAAATGGAGATTTAAATTAGACTTAACTAACAAATTGGCGCCAGGCAAATTAACTTGTGAAAAACGCACAGTTGGTTCAGGTAATGTTAGAACTGATTTTATTTTAATAGTATCATTTGGTGTTAGTTTGACACGGTGAGCAACCATTTTACTACCCTTTAAATTAGTTGCTTCTAATCTGTCTATTCCAAGACAATATCTTTGTAATACAAATTTTCTAGTTGCTTCACTATCATTTGCTACAACAGTTGAATAAAGGTCTCCCAAATTATCAATAATGGCATTGATATTACTAGTAATATTGCCTGTTACAATTTCACCTTGAATTGGTTCGGCTAAACTGTCATTTAAAAATGGTGTCAAAAATGGATTAACTGAGTTATATAATTCAGCATATTTATTTTGCCCTTCGCTCACAACATTTGCTCTATAATTTTTAAATAATGTGCTTAACTCATTAAGGTCTACATCCATATCAACGTATTGTATATCATTAATATCTTCGCTCATATGTTTTTCATCCTTTGGATAAACCTTCTTTATATTCTTAGCAACTAACAAAATCCAGTATAAAGTGTTCTGAAATTTTGATAAATACTCTGCTAAAGGTCTGTCATCAGCAGTTTTCTTAATAAGACCTACAATATTATGATTTACATCAAAGGTAGACGATTGGTTTCTTAATTCAATAAAACGAGTAATCATCGTATGAATATTATTTAAAACATTAGGTGTTCTCTTAGTATTTGGAATTGTAGAAACCATTTCTTCTAATAAGTCATTTGTTTGGGTCTCAATATTAAATCTGTATTTGTCTTTGTCAATATTAACATATTCTTGGACTTTAACAGCATCGCCGAGAAAGAATTGGTCGCCTTCAATAATAAAGCGTTTAACTTGTTCTTTAATTGTGCTTTTAGGAATAGTTTTTTGCGCTTCTTTGCCTTCAACTTCTTCTAAACCTTCTTCAGCTTCTTCTAATCCTTCTACTTTTATTTCTGCTTGTTCTTTTTCTGCTTCTGCTTCTGCTTGCGCTTGCGCTTGTGCCGGTGCCGGTCTAAGCTCAAATGTCTCTATCGGTAGCCTTTCGGGTATACCTTGATACTCAAAATTAATATAAATTGTATCTTCATCTGTTGTTCGTAACTCAATCATATCTTCTTCTAAATTTGTAATTTCACCAGTAATTACTGCTGGATAATCTCCACCAAAATAAATATTAACCCATTTTCCTGGTAATAATCCATTTTGTCTTGCGAATCCCTTATCTAAGTTACGACTTAATATTTTAATTTCTTGAATAGTGCCATCACCAATAACACCTTGTTCTCCAATAAGTAGCTGTGTTTTCTCAAATGATTTGATATTGACTAGTTTAATTTTTGTAGGATCAATATACTCAATAATAAATGTATTATCATTTAAGATTTCATTTGTTGGGTCTATAATATAAATAATGTCTCCTAGTTCAAGAGTAAGAGTTTCTGGTTCTTCTCCTTCACCTTCTACTTCTTCTTCGCTTTTATCAGTCGCTTCGCTTTCACTTTTATCCACCGCTTCGCTTTTATCAGCCGCTTCGCTTTCACCACCTTTTGCTTCAGCTGGATTATCTAATTCTTTTATTTCCATAGTAACTTCTTGACTAGGATTAGTATTAGAATTAGAAATAGGACTATTTAATCCAGGTGTTTCACTGTCTTTATCTTCAGTGCCAATACTAGGAACTATTGACTTTACATTGTCAACCAAGCCACTTGTTGCTTCTTTTGCTTGCCCTACTAAATTATTTGTTACTTCTTTTGTCTTATCAATAAATGATGATAATCCTTCCTCTAATTGATCATTTAAGGATTTTTCTTTATCAGATGATTGTGACATTATCTTATATTTATAATAGAAATTTTTATCTTTAATAATATTGTAAATGTAAATATTATATTGTATAATAGATTTTTATAGGACTTACAGTAAAGACTAAAAGTAAAATTTTATTATATTGAATTGGTTTAAAGACAATTCAATATTGTATTATAAATAGAAACAAATGTTCATTTATAAGCTTACAAATAATACCGACTTTTTAAATATTCTAACTACAAATGGGACTGATACTAGAAATGGTAATAACGATAAAAATAATATCAGTTCTTCTAACATCAGTAATAATATTCTTAGCGTAATTCCATATTCTACTAAATTAAATCAGCGTTACAAAATTATTCGTTATAATAAGCCAATGTTGTCTAAAGATTTAATACCGAGTCATGGCATTTTTCGTTCTCTAATTGTTAATTCGCTAAATAATGTTGTATGTTTTTCACCTCCAAAATCTTTACCTGCTGATAAATTTATGGAATTATATCCTTTACCTGTGGACCCTGATTCTGACCCTGATGATTTACCTAGGAAAAATATTATTGCGCAACAATTTGTAGAAGGAACTATGATTAATGTCTTCTATGACCCTGCCGCACTTAGCTGGCAAATTGCGACACGAAGCACTATTGGCGGCAATATGTCATTTTTTAAGGGTCCTGGTTCTAAAACCTTTAATCAGATGTTTCAAGAAGCATGTGTAGAGATTCAGCTTAATATTCAGGCACTTAATCCTAGTTGCTGTTATAGTTTTGTATTACAACACCCTTGTAACCGCATTGTTATTCCATTTTCCAAGCCACAGTTGTATTTGATAGAAGCATATAGTATTGAACATCATAATGATGGAACTATTAATGTTTATCCTCAGAATATGGCATATTTTAGAAAAAATGGTATATTGCCTACTACAACTATACGTTATCCCGAGACCTATGAGTTTTCCACTTATTCGGAGCTAATTAATAAATTTGCCAGTCCTAATACCCCCTACAATATTATGGGTGTTGTTATTAGAAATTTATTGACGAACGAACGATGTAAGGTTAGAAATCCAATTTATGAAGAAGTACGCCAATTACGAGGCAATCAAGCAAAGCTTCAGTATCAATATTTGACCTTAAGAAAGGATGGTAAGATACCTGAGTTTATTAAGTTTTATCCTGAGACAAAGCCTGAATTGTCTAAGTTTAGAGACCAGCTCCATATGTTTACTAATACACTTCATCAGAATTATGTTTCGTGCTATGTAAAAAAGGAGAAGCCATTAAATGAGTTTCCTGAGCAATACAGAACTCATATGTTCAAGTTACACGAGCATTATTTGACAAACTTACGAGAGTCAAAGGGTTCTGTAACAAATACTGTAGTTATTAATTATGTAAATAATTTGGCGCCAAGTCTTCTAATGTATAGTTTAAATCACAATTTTAGAAAGCGCAATGTGGATACTTTAAAAGCAGATAATGATGTTTAAAAAGTGTAAGTTATTTACTAAAAATTATACAAATCTTATTTACAAAAGTTATAAAAAATAATATAAATACATTTTATTATTTATATTATTACCATTACTATTATGTCTAAAATTAAGAGTTACATATATTATATTGAATATAAAGATGGTTCCGACGGGACAATGAATTATTTTATGTTAAAATCAGCAATTGATAATATTTTTGATAATGTTAGTAAAATTGTAAAACGATATAGGCTACATAATCAGCCAAAACAAGTGTATAATATGACATTGTATACAGATGAAGAAAATATTTCAGCAAAGGACTATATTAAACACTATTCTGAATTATCTGAATACGAATATGGTGCTGACCTAATTGATAAATTTGATATTGAATTGATTAATATGTTTAATTAATAGAGTTATTTTATAAAAAACTTAAAGAATTAAAATAAAAAAATTATACGTCATTATTAGAATTATCAGAATTGTCAGAATCATCAGAAATAATAGACGTAATAGAATTAAAATTATTAGGACTACATTCTTTGCTACCACAGTCATTAAAAATATTATCACATTCATTACCTTTTTCTATTTCACCAATTAATATTCCTATTGTATCATTATTAATATTATTTTGAATTGATTGCGGTATTTCTAGTTTTGGTTGTATACGTAAACTATTTTTTCTTATTCTACCAATTGTTTCGGGTATCAGATTTATATCAGGTGTTCCTAATATTATTTCACTATTATTATTATTATTAGTAAGTTTTCCAAGTTTACTTTGACCATTTTTATTGTATTTTACTAAATTATCAACATCATATAGCAATCTTGTATTCATATGATAAATAATATCAACTAATTCGTGACCCATATCAAAGCCACGTTGGTCCATTGCTTTTATTGTTGATTTTCTAATTCTTTCTTCTCCATATTGACGAATCATTTTTGGAATATTAATAGGTGTTTTTAGTAAATCTAAATATTTACTTTTGTTATTTTTAATAAGAGTTACAGCATCTTGACGTTCTGATAGTGGCAATTGAAACTCGGCAACTAACAAAGTGCTAAAGTTTATCCATTCTTGTTTAACACGAATAAATGTTTCTAAATTTTCCTGGACTTGATAGATTTTAATAGCACCAGTAAAAATAGCAATAGAAAATGCCATAAATGTAAAAACATAATTAAAAGTTACCATTAATTGGCTCTTTGGATCGGCGCTAAATCTTGATGCGCTAATTGCGCCAGAAGTGGTTGACATAATTAGACCAAAAATAACATTCCATCTCATATATCTTTGATACATACTTATAGACATATCAAGAACTTCAATATTATATGCCGCAATACAATTCCATTGGACTAATGTTTTAATGTTGTCAGTTGTCCATTTTTTATCATTAAACTCTTTATAGTCTGCATCATAATAATAATCTTCATCAGTATTTGTCATTTTATTTATAATTTAGTTATAAATAAAAAAAATATATTTTGAACTAACAAAATAATATATTGTAAAACAACTTAAAGAACCTTAGTGCGTTTATTTTCTGCTACCATCAAAAAGCCCTTTAATATGACTTAGCTCCTTAAATGATGCTTCAAATACTGCCGCTAGCATTTGTCTCACGGTATCCTTACCAGCAGTCGGCTCTGTAAATCCCATTCTTAAAACACTATGGGTGTCGTGTGGATGCATCTTTTTAAAGCCAACATATGACAATTTCTTAAAATCTCTGTAATAAGTATCATATAACTCAAAATTCAGCATATTACCTATTGTGTAATCTTCATTTTCCAAAATGACATCATAACAGTTTTCAATTGTGCTATCGGATGGCTTGATTTCTAGTTCATCCTTATCTAATATACGTTTCAACTCAACAAATTTATCCATTAGTATTTGACACGCCTTTACAATAATTTCAGCATTTTCATAGATACCAACAGTCTGTATAATAAAATCAAAACTGTTACGCTTTACATAACGTAAACCCTCAAGTAGTTTCCAATTTGTCGCTTCAAAATCAATAGTAGCCTCCGATTTACCTTCATCAGCCCACTTCTGCTTTCTAATAGCAAGCTCTTCCATTATTTTAGCCTCATCAGGAGTACAGCCATAGGAGCACGTTCCGGTCACATTGAACGCACCGTCTTCCCTTGCGGTTCCGGTAGTTAAGCCACAAGTCAGCTTGATTTTCTCACCAGGTAACTCCTCAGACAATTTGGGTCTTAAACGCACAAAATCAATAAAATATTCACCCTTACCAGTTGGAGGCACATATGGAGGAAATATTTTGCGCAAATCGCCTTCATCTAAATAAGTATCAGTTGTTATATTTTTAATTTTAAAATCTTTAGTAGTCACATACATTATGGTATCCGTCTTATTTTCTACATCAACTTCTAGCATATAATTCTTTATGGGTATTTCCAAATCTTTAATACAAATTGGAATACAACTTAAGCGTTGCTTTAAAATCTCATTATTTTGTCTAGTTGTATTTGCTAAGATATTTGCTTTATTTGCTTCGTGAGGTGTTGTTTTGAAACACACAATAGGAATATCTGATAATATTGTGCGACGTATAGCATTAGCATAACTAACATCTATACTAGAAATAGTGAATGTTAATATTTCGTCGGATTCCTTTAAATTTTCAATTCTGGCACTCATTGTATTTATATTATATTGTGTTTATTTTTAAATAAGATTAATTCAATTTTATTTAAATTTAGTCTTTTTAGTCTTTAGTATTTAATATTTAAAATGAGTTAAAAATAATTATTTAAATAAATATTATAATTTAATGAGCAGTATTCTTTATTATAGTAATTTCTGTGAACCTTCCAAAAAGTTGCTTCAAACTGTGTCTAAAACGCAAATGGCTAAAGATATTCACTTTATTTGTATTGATAATCGTGTTAAAGACCCTAGTGGCAAAATATTTATTGTATTACAAAATGGCCAAAAAATTATTATGCCCGAAAATGTGACAAAAGTGCCTGCGTTGCTTCTATTGAATCAGAATTATAAAGTAGTTTATGGTGATGATATTTATAAGCATTTTAAACCTGTCCAACAAGTTCAAGTCCAGCAAGCCACTAGAAACAATATGGAGCCTACTGCTTTTGGATTTGGTGGTGGCAGCGGACTATTTAGTTGCGGAATTGCGTCAGATAACTACAGCTTTTTAGACCAAAATGATGATGAACTTAGTGTTAAAGGTAATGGAGGTTTAAGGCAAATGCACAATTATGTGGCATTAAATGACTCTATGAATTTAACAATGCACTTGCCTCAAGATGATGCTGATTATAAGTCAGATAAAATGAAAGAAGGTGAAATGAGTATTGAAGCATTACAGCGCAAACGAGAACAAGAATTGGCTAACATTGGAGGGTATAAATAAAAAATAAAAATAAAATTGATTTAGTTTTTAATTTATTTTTATTGTAAATATAAATAAATTAAAATAGAATAAAATGGCTGAAATTATCTTAGATAATATTGACCCTGTTTTAAGTAATCCTATACCCTACACTATATTTGTGTTTTCAAAATTCAAAGGAGCATCTATTCAATATGGTTCTACTACTGAAGACAAACTAACTCAGGTTTTAACTGATATTTTATCAGAATGTATAGATGATTTTGATTTTGATGTAACAAAAGATTATAGTAAATATGATGATGACTCAGATTTTGATGAGTCGGATGATGACGATAATAATAAATACACATCATCCAGCATAGTTAGTGAATCAGAACTTACTTGTGATAATTGTTGGTGCCGTGTTATTAATAAAAAATATATAACTGTTATAGATGGTAAGCGATTTTGCGGCGCTTGTAATCCTGTAAATAAGGTAATAAATAAAAAATTATTTGATAATTTTAAATTATATTTAAAAAGGAGTAAAGAAAATTGTGATATAATCTATTTTAAAGACAGCATTTGGCACGATTTTGTTATTATTTAAAGCTCATTGTTATCATCTTTTAGCATACGGCACTTAAATTCCTTATCCATTTTTTTATTATTTATAAAATCATAATTTAAACTGTAATTTGGATTATATAAAATATTACCCTTACCTATATCATAAAATGGTTTTATATTATATGTAGTAAGCAAGTCACGAACATCAATTTGATGACTGCTTTTTTTATTAGCACATAAAATCCATGGTTTCATACATTGGCAAAAAATATATCTTGGAAGCATTTATTTGTATTAATTTATCTAGTAAAATAATGTTTATATTGTTTTTATTATTCATTATTTATACCATTATATAAATAATAAATGGTATAAAGATTTTGTATTAATATTAACTAACTAACAACTAACAAAATGACAACAAAATCTCCTAATATTGTAAGTATTTTTAACAACCATTTTTCTGAATTTATTGATGATATTAGTAATGTATTTCCAGATAATGTTAAACTTATGTCGGCAAAAAACTCACTAATTGCTATAAAACGTGCTAATCCTAAGATGATTATTAAAATCTGGATTGATTATGTTGCTATTCCCTATAAAACTCAGATTCAAAATGGTGATATTAGTTTCTTTTTAAATAATGATTATATGAAGGACTTAGGTGACTACAGTCAAAGCACTATGGAATATATTAATATGCTACGCGACCCAATTAAAAATATGGGTTCAGAAAATCAAGCAAAAGCTATGAAATATATTCAGAATTTATCCAAGATTTCTGAACTTTTATAAAATACGTAACTATAATAAAACTAGCAGATTTTTAAAGTTAATTATTTGTTTACAATTTTTTTTTTATTTTTATTTTGAAAATTTAAGTTTTTCTATTCCAAAAAGTAAAAAGGGAAATGAATTTTGGACATTTATAAATGTCCATTTTTGGAAAGCCGAAAAAAGTTTTGAAAAACAGTGTTTTTTTCACTTTTTGACCATAAGCATCACAAATTATTTTTGAAGTTTGAAAAAAATGTGACGATAAAATTTTCAAAAAATAGCGAAAACTTTAGGCGTTTTTTTCTTAGCCTAATTTATACTAATGGAAAGCGCCGATTTTACGCCAAAAAACGCCAAAAAAAATATTTGTGAAAATTGTGACTTCAAATGCTCTAAATTAAGTGATTGGAATAGACATTTACTCACATCAAAACATCTACGACTAACAAATACTAATGATATTACGCCAAAAAACGCCGACATCTTAGAATGTATTTGTGGTAAAAATTATAAACACATGTCTTCTCTTTGTAAACATAAAAAAATTTGTTCTGACGTAAAAGAGTATAATAATAGTAGTAATGATGTGCCATTATCACAAGATGATAAATTAGGAGATAATCAAAATCTAGTTCAATATTTATTGAAAGAAAACTCGGATTTTAAGAATATGATTATGGAGCTTGTTAAGAAAGAATACATTAACAATTCTAACAATATTAACAATACAACTAACAATGTTAATTCAAATAATTCATTTAATTTAAATGTGTTTTTAAATGACACTTGTAAAGGTGCAATGAATATGAGTGAATTTGTAGATATGGTTACAATTCAAATGTCTGACTTAGAAAACTTTGCTCATATGGATTATGCTAATGGTGTTTCAAAAATATTACTTAAAAATTTAAATAACCTTGAGACAAATCAGAGACCTATTCACTGTAGTGATTTAAAACGAGAAATTGTGTATATCAAGGAAAATGATTGCTGGACAAAAGAAACCGATGAGAAGCAAAATCTGAAAAAAGCAATAAAGCAAATTGCTTTTAAAAATATTAAACACATAAATGAATGGGTAAAAGATAATCCTGGTTGTCAAGATCCACGAACAAAACAAAATATAAAATACAATAAAATTGTAATGAATTCAATGTCTGGTGGTACAATTGAAGAACAAGATGATAATATAGAAAAGATTGTTAAAAATGTTACCAAAGCAGTAACAATTGATAAGTATTCTTTAAAATAATTTGTAATTCTCTTATTTTCTATTTTGAAAATTGAAGAAATTTGATTCCAAAAAGTAAAAAGGGAATCAAAAATTGGACATTTATAAATGTCCAAAAATGAAAACCCAAAAAAAGTTTTGAAAAACAGTGTTTTTTTCACTTTTTGACCATAAACATCACAATTATTTTTTGATGTTTGAAAAAAATGTGATGATAATTTTTTTGAAAAATAGCGAAAACTTTAGGCGTTTTTTTTTGTCAGTGCATATTATACTGACAATGACTGACAATTTTGCGCAATTTTCCGCCGAAAAATTTTATTGTAAAACTTGTGACTATAAATGTATTAAAAATAGTGATTGGAACAGGCATATATTGACACGCAAACATAAAAATACTGACAAAATGTTGACAAATGTTGACACAGAAAGCGCTGAAAGCGCGCAAGAAGGACTTAAAGACAAAATACTAAATTGTATTTGTGGTAAAGAATATAAACATAGACAGAGTTTATTTGTTCACAAGAAAAAATGTAAAACACTACTAGGAATAAATATAAATGAAGAATTACCTACAAACGAAAATCTAGTTCAATATTTATTAAAAGAAAACTCAGATTTTAAGAATTTGATTATGGAGTTGGTTAAGAAAGAATATATGAGCAATTCTAATAATATTAACAACACAACTAACAACACAACTAACAATGTTAATTCAAATAATTCATTTAATTTAAATTTGTTTTTAAATGACACTTGTAAAGGCGCAATGAATATGAGTGAATTTGTCAATACAATTGCGATACAAATGTCTGACTTGGAAAACTTTGCTCATATGGATTATGCTAATGGCGTGTCAAAGATTTTATTAAAGAACCTTAATAACTTAGAGACAAACCAGAGACCTATACACTGTACTGATTTAAAACGAGAAACAGTGTATATTAAAGAAAATGATTGCTGGATAAAAGAAACAGATGAGAAGCAAAATCTGAAGAAAGCAATAAAGCAAATTGCTTTCAAAAATATTAGGCATATAAATGAATGGGTAAAGGAGAACCCCGGTTGCCAAGATCCGCGAACAAAACAAAATGTAAAATATAACAAGATTGTAATGAATTCAATGTCCGGTGGCACAATTGAAGAACAAGAGGATAATATAGAAAAGATTGTTAAAAATGTTACCAAAGCAGTAACAATTGATAAGTATTCATTGAAGTAAAATAAATAATAAATTTGACTATTATTTATTTTGTTATTTTGTTAGTTCATAGTTATTTTCTAACAGATTTTTTATGTTGTTTCATTCTTCTTCTAACAGATTTCTTATTTCTCTTAATAGATTTCTTATGTCTATAATATTTATTTCTTGTTTTTCCTTTTATTCTGCCTCCAGCAAGAGGAACTTGTCCTCCGCCACCGGGATTCTCCAAAGTAGTTGTAATTGTATTTGTATTTGTATTTATAGGTCGTGTTAATGTATTACATTCAATATTAACTACTAACCAAGCTAAAGAATGTCTTGTTGAATGTGCCAGTTGATACGGTGACAATTCACCTTCAGTTCTTGGTCTAGCTTGAAAACGTAGTGGTAAAACCGGATTATTAATATTAACAAAATAATCTGTATCTCTATAGCCATCATCTTCAGGTCCTGTAGGTCGCCATCTAACTGTATGTGTTCTGTGTATAGAAGTCAATATAGACAATTCACGGCTTCCGTAACGTAATGATTCCGAAGCATAAAGAATATTGTTCTGGTAATCTTTGTATATATCAATTAAAGAACGATTATCATTACGCAACATATCTTCTACTCCAATATTTAATTGCGAAATATTATCACAACTATAAGGTGTTCCAAAATACATATTCTTTATTCTAAAGGAGGGTTCGCGATAACTTGTTGCTCCAGTTACAGACAAAGCATTATTAATATATCTGCCCATATTTGTTTGACAAAAGAATGTTCTCTCTTGCGCAAATCTAGGTGCTAAGGCCAAAAGTCTTGTTTTTAATTGTCCTAATGTAGAAGTTGTTGTTAACCCAATTTCTGGACTACTATTTAAATATTTTGTTTGAAACGGCTGTCCATTTAGACACACTAGGATTCCCATAAATGGAACAGGTCCTTGTTGTTCTCTTTCTTCAGTTTGAATTTCTTGAGCTCTTACGCTAGGACGTGCTCTGTCTGCTGCTTGAACTATAGTTTGACGTTGTGTCTGTGGTCTTGGTGGCTGTGCTCTTGGCAATTGTCTCTCTGTTATCGGAGTTCTACATTCAGGGCAAACCGGTCCACCTTCTTGCTGTCTAGTTGAATCTATCCATTTATCTATACATTCTTTGTGAAAAGAATGTCCACAAACTTCTTTTCCATTAATAACAACTTTATCTAATTTTTTTACATTTTCAGTTCCAAGTGGTTCCAAACATATGGCACAGTTTTCTTCTTCTACTATTTTTGATGTTAGTTGTGTTTCAGCAGGTCTTTTGTTTCCAGTAATACTGCTACTGCCACTACTACTGCCACTACTACTATTGTTATTATTATTTGGCAACATTTATATTATGTATTTATAAAAATTATTATAAAAATTTATAAAAAATTATTATAAAATTATAAAAAATATATATTTTTGTTAGTTTGATTTAAATATATATTCAGTAATACAAAATATATAAATGACTGAACAACCAAAGAAAACTGTAGAAGATTTAGCAATTCCTGCCGAATTTAGAAAAATTATTAATGACTTTATTTCTGATATTGTTACAACATTTCCTGAATATAGTGGATTAATTAAACGCTGGTGGACTCAAACAAGTTCCAGTATAGAAGATGATACTAGCCCCAGAGTAAAAGCAGAAATCGCATTTGTATTCCGACACTGTGTAAAGGTTCTACCTGAGCGTTTCTTTGATATTTTATATAAGAACGCGGATATTTTCAAAGAAGATTCGGCAATAAATACTGAGTTCTTACCTGGCATTGTATTTAAGCAATTATGGGCTTGTGATATTAGTGACAATACTAGAGAGACTATTTGGAAATATTTACAGCTTGTGTTATTTTCTGTAATTGGGTCAGTTCATAATAGTGCCGAATTAGGAGACACTGCGAAACTATTTGAAGCCATTAATGAAGACGAGTTAAAAGATAAATTGGCCGAGACATTGGAGAATATGCAGTCTATGTTTGACACATTTACTGCTAATAATAATGGAACACATGAGGCAAACGGAGAAGAAGATGCTAACGAAGCACAAGGTACTAACGAAACAGAAGGCGCTAAAGAAGGTATGCCCAATGTTGAAGATTTACATAAGCATATTCATAAGATGATGGAAGGCAAATTAGGTAAGCTCGCAATGGAGTTAGCAGAAGAAACCGCTGCTGAGTTGGACTTAGATATTGATGAGACCAAAGACGCAAAGGATGTTTTTCAGAAGCTATTTAAGAACCCGGGTAAGTTGATGAATATGGTGAAAAATATTGGTGGCAAGATTGAGACCAAAATTAAGTCGGGTGAAATTAAGGAAAGTGAGCTAATGAGTGAAGGTATGGATTTACTGAATCAGATGAAGAATATGCCGGGAATGGGAGACATGTCCAAAGTATTTAGCCAAATGGGTATTCCTGGTTTAGGAAAGAATACAAAGGTAAATATGGGAGCAATGGAAGCTCAAATGAAGAAAAGTATGAAGACCGCGCAAATGCGAGAGCGAATGAAAGCAAAAGCAGCACAAGCTTCAACTCAGACACCTGTAGCGACGGAACCTGTAAAACCCGCATTATCTGAAGAGGAACTTATTAAAATCTTTAGCACCGGTGAGAAGGTAGAAAGAACACCGCGAGGAGCTAAGCCTTTAAATATAAATACAAATACAAATACAAATACAAATACAAATGAACCAAATGTTAATCAAACTAGCAATAAAAAGAAGAAAAGTAAGAAATAATATTATATAAGAAAAATATATAGTATATATAATGACAACTCCATTTTGGTCAAATGAACCGACAATAATATTTAAGAGTGATTCGGTATTGGAAATGTGGCCTTTACCTTCAATGTCTTTTGAAACAAAATTAAATGCTATTAGTCGCCTAGTTATTATCTTATCTATTCTTGGATTTGTTTTCACAATGAAACCGCAATTTATTATAATTGGCGTTATTACATTGGCAATTATTTTTTCATTTTATCGTTACCGAAAGCAGGTGATTGTAAACAATATGACAGAGGGATTTGTTAACAATGGTCCAAATCAGATTCAGGGTCAAAATAAAAAAAATAATAAGAACAGCAAGAAAATAACACCTTTAACATTTACGACTAATCCAGTTACATTAGAGACTGTATTACGCTCTGAGTTTTATCCGACAACTAAGCAGAACCCATTTGGTAATGTTTTGTTAACTGATATTATGGATGATCCTACAAGAAAGGCTGCGGCACCTAGTTTCAATCCTGATGTCCACGAGGACATTACTAGCGCCGTAAAGAAGCAGACACAGATGCTTAATCCGGACATTAACAGCACTAATAAGCAACTATATGGCGACCTTAAGGACAATTATGATTTAGACAATGCGATGATGCGATTTTATAGCACTGCAAACACACGCATAGATTCGGATCAAGGTGCATTCGGGAACTATCTTTATGGCTCAATGTATTCTGCTAAGGAAGACACTCCTGAAGGAGCCATGATGCGCGTGAAGGACAGTCTAAGATTACCATATTTTGCTTAATTTATTAGTATATACACTAAAAAAATTATACTATTTAGTAAAATAATATACTAGATACTAAAATAAAATAGTTTAAATTAAATTATTATATTTTAATTTTATTGTAGTAATATATAAAAATGGCATACGTTTCAGATTTTACATTTAATACAATGGGCAGAATTGGCAATGATGAATGCTCCCAAGACATTAACTCAATCCAGAACTCACAATCATGCTCCTATTTGCTTCAAAATTATTTTACAGGCGACTGTAATATGTCAAAAGCGAAGCAATTAGCAACAACACAGCCTGGAATTAACTATTCAGGAAGTATGGGTTCCGATATGTGCGGTTCTAATATTGACGACAGTTCTAAGCTCCTTATTGGTGGTATTCAAACTGCTCCCAAGGCCAGAATAGACTTATTTCAGCGTCCATTTGCTACTGTTCCTTATTTAGGAAGAGGCGCAGTGGATCCTATTTTAGAGGCCCAAATTCAACAAGGAGAGGCTGTAACTAACAAGCGTTCAATTACTAGACTAACTGAGAAGAGCCACCTTAGATACAGAACAACCCCTTTGATTCCTGAGATGCAACAAACTGTCCAGAATCCCGATAACATTATTGAGGCAAATGCGTCACAAGGATGGATTCGTGGAGGCGTTCCATCTAGAGAACTAACTAGAGACAGAGATATGTATTCTAAACAATAGATTAGATAAAACTATTTAAAGCTTTTAAATTAATACTATAAAATGTATAGAACAGATTTTATAGTAAAATATCGCGATATAGAAAATGAATTAACAAAACGACTAGAGAAGCGGATGGCAGAAGAAGTTGCGGCACAAATTAGTTCGGCAATTCAAGCAAATTTTAATTTTACAAATATTAATATTGTAACAAATATTAACGGCAATCCAGTTTACACCAAGACAATTACAAATATAAATAACAATAATAACAACAATAATAACAATAATAACAATAATAACAATAATAGTAACAATATGATATTAGATGAAGAAGATGAAGAAGTAGCACAAGTAATATTAAAACCAGAAAAAGTAATAAAAGAACCAGAACCAGAAGTAGTAGAAGCAGTAGCAGTAGCAGAAGAACCAGTACCAAAGAAGAAGCGAGGAAGAAAAAGTAAGAAACAATTAGCTGCCGAAGATTTAGAAAAAAGGTTAGCAGCCGAAAGAGATCGTCTTGAAAGAGAAATAGAATTTGAAAAGGAGCAAATGATACAGAAAGAGAAAGAGAAACAGAAACAAAAAGCAGCTGTTTTTTCAGCAGGAATTAGTTGTGTTTCAACTTGTCCCACTAATACAGAATATAATGATAATAATAATAATAATAATGATAATAATAATAATAATAATAATAATGATAATAATGATGATGACGATGATGAACTAGAAGATTATAAATATACACGCCAAGATATTATTTATATTTGCGAAAAGCTGTATCGTGATGAGCTTATATCAGTATTTGATGCTGAAAGCCTTGAAGACCCAAAAATGGATGCCGGTATTAAGATGGTGTTTGAGCGCCTAATAAAGCACGATGAATTCAGTAAATTTCTAGTAGAGCTTAGTCCACACGTTGTTGATAATAGTAAAGCAAAAACAGAGCAGGAATTATTTAATTATAAGCGTAATTCAGACTATTTACTATTTATTACAATGTTTAGCCAACAATTATTTTATTTAACGCACCAATGTATTTGTAAAATGTTAGTGGAAGGTCACGTTGGAGATGAGTTAATGGATGAATTAAAAGGAAAGTTGATTACTATTTTTTCTTATTGTAAGCCGTGTGTATAATAAATATAATAAAATTAATTATTAATATTATTTGTAAAAAAATATAATATTATTTACATATAATAATATAATGGCTTCTACACGAAATAAAAATACACCTGGTAACTATTGTTTAGATCAAAAACAAAATACACAATCTGAATCTTGGCAATTATATACCAATGGTGCTAATGGTCTAGCATATGATACACGTCTAGCTGGTGTTGGTCTAAATCCGGGTCAAATGCCTTGGTCTACATTATCTCATAATCCAGTTGAGATTGAGACTTTTTTATTTGGCATTGGTTCAACTAATTTAGTTAATCCAGTAAAACCATTAAAACCTGAGCTTAAGTGTTTAGATAGTGCAAATTTATTTAAACAGCGTGATGTAATTATGCCTGTTCCTTTAACAGTGTCAAAGAGTCAAAGACCATTTCCTGTTCCACAATAAAATTATAAAATTATAAAATTATAAAAATATAAATACTTAAAATAATATTTATATTATAATTATATTATAATTATAAAAGGTACAATGTCATATTCAAGAAGTTATTCTGATTATTTAGGGGCACAGCGATGTTGTAATAATTCAGCTGGCCCACAAGGAGCGCAAGGGGCGCAAGGACAAGGGGGACCCATTGGACCAAGGGGCGTGACAGGTCCAGCAGGTCAAGGCGATACAGGTGCCACAGGTGCCACTGGTGCTCAAGGTGCTATAGGTGCTCAAGGTGCTATAGGTGCTCAAGGTGCTATAGGTGCTCAAGGTGCTATAGGTGCTCAAGGTGCTACTGGTGCTATAGGTGCAACTGGATCTGGCGCTACTGGTGCTCAA
>Ga0194133_10004045_pt1 | contig 20146 bp, 20 predicted proteins | sample TA2KigOf40mmetaG_FD_155448 | JGI IMG/M metagenome (GOLD analysis project Ga0194133, IMG submission 155448) | Freshwater microbial communities from Lake Tanganyika, Tanzania - TA2015055 Kigoma Offshore 40m | ecosystem: Environmental > Aquatic > Freshwater > Lake | place: Tanzania: Lake...
CAAGCCCATTCCCTCGAGATATCTGCCTAAATCCCGCATACCGCTCTTTTCCGACCAAAAGAAGGCCCTTTGGTTAGAATAGTTTTTCGCACTAATTCCAACAACGATTCCGCCATCGCCACTAACTCCAAGCGCTGTTGAAATTGTGTCGCCGCGCAAGACCCCAAGGTTTTGGGCACCTGTTTTTTGCGTCCATCGAAATGCGCGCCGGTTTTGTTCCCCAACAATAGTAAACCCATCGCGGCTTAATCTGGGATATGTCCCGTAAAAATCATTTGTAGATGTCAAAACAGACTGAATTCCGGTTCTGTCGTTCCAAATAAAAACAGTTTTTTCACCATTTTGCCTTAACCCAACAACAACAGATCCGTCATAACTGATTCCGGTTGCGTATGAATCACCGGGTGTGGGGTCCAAAAGGTGAATACCAACCTGCCGGCTCCACCGAAAAGCCTTCTCTGCACCGGGATGTCCTGCGCCGCCAACTACAACCATCCCATCACCACTTATTGAATTGCCATTTCTTAAAGATGTATTTGCACGCTCAGGTATGTGTGGCAGGGGTTGAATCCCGGTCTGGAAGTTCCAGAGAAAAGCAACTTCTTCACCGCCGAAACCCTCTCCGTCCGCATCCCGCCCGCTTGTGCCAACCACGTATGCACCATCACTGCTGAGCCCACTTGCTTTTGAAACCCACGTATTCGGAAGAGTTCCCAAATGGCAAATGCCCTTTAATTCCGTCCACCGAAAAGCAAGATCCTCGGGCACATATCCCTTCGAACTCCACCCAACAACAACAAGGCCGTCATCACTTACTGCTGCTGCAAAGTATTCCCTTTCTCCAGTCACGTTGGTACAGATATTTTGGATTTTTATTTGGAGATCCGATCCTTGTACTTGGGTACTCAGTATCCAACACACGCACAGCATGCTGAGCAGGCTCCTCATCGAATGTGTTTTTAAATTAATTCCCTTTTTCTAGGAGAAAATATACATTTTCACGAAACCCAGCGTCTCCCATTTTCCGTTTTGTCTTTCCCGCGGCTTGCGGTTGAAATGGCTGGATGCGAGTAGCCCTGCTGTTTCTTTGGCCTTTCCTTTTGGCCCCGGCCTTTTGCCAGGATCCCGGCTCCGCAGACCTGCCTGCCCGGAGTTCCCTTCAATGGTGGAAGGGCGAATGGACCGGGGAAGGAGCATGCCCCGCGGAGAAATACTCCATTCAGCTCAAGCCGGAAAAAGACTCTGTCCGCTTTGAAATGAAGGCCTATAGCGGGGCGCACACCGGAGGGATCGAGGGCCTCGCCAGATGGGAAACCAATCGCCTGGTCTTTACCTCCATGAACGAGGATTCCGATCCGCCCGCCCCGATGAGGGTGACCTTCCATCAGGCGGGCGAAAAGATCCGCGTCTTCACCACCAACACCGAGACCTTCGGCGGGATGGGCATCGAGTTTCACGACCGCTGGTACGACCGCGGTACACCGAAACCCAAAAAGCATCCGCTGGCGGCCCTGGGGTTGCTGACCCCGCAGGAAGACGAGCACCTAAAAAAGATCAGCGGAAAGGATTACGAAACCATCGTGTACTCCATGCATCTGACCCGGATCCACAAAGAAAAATACCCCGACTTCCAAGGCAAGGTGGCGGACGGCTTTGTCCGGGGGCTGGCCCCCTGGGGCAACGCCATTCTCCTGGTTCAGTCAGACGGCAAGATGGCCGCAGTATTTACGGATGCGGACAAGGAGGAACTGCGGTACGTGTCGGAGTTAGGCGATCTTTCCTCTCTCCCTTCCCCTGTGCAGCAGTGGTTAAAACAGTCCGCGGTCAACGGCTACCCGGTGAAGCGGATACCTACCCCATGATTCTACAGGCGGTTCTGGCCTTGGTGGTCATGGTGCTGGGTGTTTTTTTTCTGCTCTTTGGCAGCCACTGCTCCGACGGCGGCGTACCTCCCCCGGAATACGAGCAAAAAGACCCTTCGCTGGACTGGCGGAATAATCCCCCCGATCCCTCCACCACTATGCGGCCTGCCCGCCCCCCGGGACGCCTCTCCCCGGAGGAAAACGCGCTGGCGCACGAAATCAACCTCTGCCGTCAAAGGCATGGCCTGCCCGGGGTGGAAATTGATGCCGGGCTGGTGGACGTGGCCCGGGAGTGGGCGGTAGTCCTGGCGCCCACCCAGCAGTTGATCCACCGCACCACGGACGACCTGGGAAACCAGCGATCCAGGCACGAGTTGAGGCTCATCAACGAGAATCTCTACTTTTCATCCGGGGGGTTCGATGCGCAGGCCATCGTGGCGGGCTGGCTGAGCAGCCCCGGCCATCGAGCCAACCTGCTGGATCCCCAGATCACCCTGCAGGGGGTGGGCTTGGCCAACACCCCTTCCGGGGGATACGTGGCGGTCTTTAACGGGGGACGCTAGGCCGGATCAAGCCTCGGGGATCGCCACACCCAGCTCCCCCAAGGCTTGCCGAATCAGGTCGAAATAGCCCTGGGGAGAAGTTGCCGGATCGATTCCATAGACCGCCTTCAGGACGGCAAACTTGCCGGTCGCATACTCCTTCACGTTGAGCCGCGAGTTGGTGTACGGGCTCAAGCCCTGAAAAACGGTTTCAACGAATTTGCGGTATCCGGGAATCAGGGGGTTGTTGATCTGAAAGAGAACCCCACGGTAAAAGTCACCTTTGGATGCCGCCAGCTCCTGTCGCAGGGCGGTGATGTCTTCCATGAAGGTATCGGTATCCGCCATGGTGGCCAAGGGGGCGGCCAATCCCCACCGGAACATGTCCAAGGGATCCGGGGTGGCGTTCACATAGCGTGCTCCGGGATCACAAGGATAGATCCCATCCGTGCGGTGATAGTGAGGATGAGCCTCGTCCTGAAACACCAGGGTGATCTTTTTTCCAGCCCCCTTGCCCAAAAAACTGGGACGAAGAAAATTCAGCATCCTTTCCGAGGGGTCATCGAGAATTCGCACTCTTTCCTCGTAGCGCGCGGCCGAACCGTAGAATCGGATCAGGGAGCGCTGCAGCTGATTCCTTCGCACGTAACTGAGCGCCGGATAGGTCTGCTCCATGGATCGGCTGGCATCCGTGACGATCAGAATCTCCGTTTCCGTGTCGATCGGCTGGGTCCGCACGTAGATCTCCAGCTGGCCATCCGGGTGCCCGGGCGGAGCCGGATGGACATTAAACTTGTCCATCCCGCGGTAGTCCGGATCGGGGATGTAGGTGTATTTACCCCCTCCATCCACCCGCAACTGGCCGTGCTTAGGCTGCTCGGTAATCACCGGCGTCGCACCCAAATCGATGGGAATGGACTCACCTTGCCGGCTAATGAGTGTCCCAGGAGACTTGAGGGAGCTTGGATCCCCTGCCCCTGGGGACGGAAAGGATGGAAAAGCACTACTGCCGGAAGAGCCCTCTTTGGACTGGAACACCACAGTGGAAACCGGACTGGTTGGAGCAACCGCTGGAGCGGGCTTGGACGGGGGTGGTGTGGGTTTGGTGACCCCAGGTGGCTTGCCGCGCGTCTCCTTTTCGAGTTTTCCGTCGGCGGAATAGGTCCTGATTAAACCGGTCGGCCGGCCCGCTCGGTATTCCCGCTCCGTCTTGACCTTCCCATTGGGCCACTGCCAATACGCGATGCCGGTAAAGGGCGTCGCTTGGCCCGCTTCGTAGACAAGCCCCTCTCTTGAATCAATTTTCTCGGCTGGAATCCTGGAGCTTGCCGAAGCTGGTGAAATGCAAAGGAACCCCAAGACCACCATTAAGATCCAAGGATTAAGCTTCATGGGGTGACTAGCCCGGGAGGCACCCAAGGACCGATAGGCTAGTTGCGATAAACGTTGATGGTAACCCGGCGGTCTCTGGCCAGCTGATCATCGGGCCGCCCCTGCGTTGCCTCACCCTCGGGTTGCACGAACACTTTCTGCGGGATACCGAGGGCCTTAAGCTCCCGGGCCACATTTTTTGCCCTCTCCTGGGAAAGGCGTTTGTTTGATCCCTCGTCGCCTTCCCGACTGGCGTAACCCGTGACCACCAGATATTTGCAGTCCTGAAATTCACTTTTTAGGCGGTTGCCCATCTCATTTAAATCCTCGATCTGCTCGCCCCTCAAATCACTACTTCCCTGCTCAAAAAGCAATTCGCCAACGGCTTCATACGGTACAGCTATCGGATTGTCGCCTGGGCCTGGGCCTCCTGTAGATGAGTTTGTGGGGAAGGAGGAAGATGTCGCTGGCTTGGTGATTGAAATAGTCACTTCATATTCAACGACGACCTTACCCTCCGAATTAAGCCCCTGCAGAGTCAGCAAAGTCTCACCAACAGCTGTCGGCGTTCCCTGGATTGAGTAGCCAATTTTATCAAGTTCAAGGCCAGCCGGGAGGGGCTGGCTAATCTCGAAATCTGTTGCTTGGCCGGGATCGAAAGTTTGCTTCAACCGCTGATCAACGATTCCAGGGACCAGTAAGGGAAAAGTTTCTAGGGGAGGAGGTGGTGGTGGAGTCCCGCCGCCCAATATCAACCACCCCAAAAGAACCGCTAATAGCGTCCCTCCTCCCAAGATAAAGGGAAGAGCTTTTTTGTTTCCGCCGCTGGCGATTTCGGTCAGCGGTTGCTTGCAGTCTTGGCAGACAAAAAGCTCATTGGAGGGGATCTCCTGGATTTCGCCCACCTCCGCCTTGACGCAGTCCCCTCCCTCGAAGTTCCGGCACTTGCCCTTTCGCTTTTTGATTTTCGAGGGGTCGGTTTCCGTGCTCATGAATTGTTGTTCAGCCGGGTTCTCTGTTCTGAGGCCTTCATTGCCAACTCAGCTTTATACCTGCTTAACAGTTCTTTACGATAATTATCCGCCCGCTGCTCGGCATCCTTGCAGGCCCGTTTGTAGGCGTTCACTTCGGCCTGATAGGCCTTCTTTTCCCGGTCAGCCCGCTCCGCCTCCGCGCTGGCAGCCATCCCAGCCATAATTAGTCCAACCACACCTGCGCCAATGGCCGCCCCCAAACCGGCATTGCCCCCGGCAGCCCCTCCGGCTGCCCCCAAAGCCCCCCCGTACAGCATGCCGGTGCCAAGGGCGGTGGGCACCCCACTACCTGGTCCGACCCCTTTGGATTTCGGGGAAGGCCCAGGCTTGGGGATCGCCGCCAGTTGGCTTTCTTTGTAGTCATCTGCCTCCCGCTTGATCTGGTCGATCCTCTGATAAAACTCTGAGACTTTTGTTTGTTCGTAGCTCTCCAAATCCTCGATTTCAGGCTCGGAAAGATGATGCGAGGTGCTTTGTGCCCAAACCCCCGGATGAGTTGCATAAAAAAAGGTGAAGTAGAAGCAGGCCAGCGTGCGAGTGACGGGACTTGAGGTAATGCTTTTCATTTGGCCCTAATGAGACAGGGGGTGTTTTTCCATGGGAAACGGCTCCCACGCGACCGGAAGCCAGCGGCCATCGATCTTTTCAGCCTCGGAAACATTCCAGGAAAATATGGCCGATTCGGTCGGGTTTTCCAACACCTCCTTGTGACTCCAATCATAGATCTGCCCGGGCGGCAAATTGGGGGCAAGGACCAGATCCTTGAGAAGCTCCTGTTCATCCGCATCTAGTTTTCTTCCGGGCAGCGCAGCCGCTTGTTTGGAGACGACCGTGAAGACGGTTCGTTCGATCCGGGCGGTGATTTCATACTCTAGGGCAAATTTTCCTCCCCCGAGATTCTTCTGGGCCACCAGCTTGATCTTTTTGATCTTCACGCCTGGCTTGAGCTCCCTTTGCAGGGCACGACGCATGTCCCCGTCGCTGGGCAAACCCCACACTCTTTGCCACCAGCTGGGCGGAGACATCCCCTCAGGCATACCCTGTGGGTTTCGGGAACCTCGCTGGTGGCCCGTATCGCCCGTGGAGGCAGCCCCCGAAGCAACCTCCTCTTCCATAAAGGAGGCAAGGCGTTGGGTTTGAAACCAGTCCCATGCGGCCGGGACACCAAAAAAGAGTACCGCAGCCACTATCGCGATCCCCAGAACAAGAAATAGCCCGGGCTTTCCGCCCTTAAGAGAAATCCCCTTTTTGGGGCCGATGGTGGGCCGCTTGCATTCCGGGCAGACCGCAGCATTGACTTTCTTGCCGGTGTCGGCGATCTGGCAGTCGCCGTAATTCGTGCAGCGGGCGCCTTTCATCACCCGCCGCTTACTTATGCCGCGAGAATCTCCACCGCTGCTTTGGAGCCGGCCATCAGGCGGTTGTTCTCCTCGCTGGAAGCCCCGTATTTCGTTTTGATGATTTCCTGTTCTTTTTGGGCCATCTGCACAAACTTTTCTTTGATCTCGGCGCGCTTGTCCGCCTTCCCAGCCAGAAGCTCTTTTACCTCCTGCTCTATCGATAGCAGGATCGCTGGACGAGTCTCGTCGACCGTTTTTACAACATCCCCCTCAAGGTCTTCGGCCTTGATTTCCAGCCCCGTGTCCTTGTCACGAATCACCATGCGTAGCTTGCGGTTTTTCTTATCGGTGGATTCCTGAACCACATCCAAGGCCAAGCCCAGGAGAAAATAGGGCAGAGCCCGAGCGCTCAACTCCTTTTGCGTGGGCAAATAAATGCTGGGGTAGCGATCGCCAGACCAGTCCTCTGTATGGAGCTCCAGCATCGCCCTCTCCCCTTTGGCACGAACCAAATCGCTGTATTCACGACGCAACTTTTGCAAGGGCGCCACGGTGCGCAGGGGGATGTTGGTAGTAATATTAATGATCACGATTTCGTGGGGACGGTCCGTACGACGTGCAAAAATGTTCTCCGTGGTGGAGGCCTTGGAGGCCCTCCGGAATTCGTCCTCGAGTTTTTTTGCAAAATCTCCCGGGGTTTGAGGCAAAATGATGGTGAAGTCTTCAATCCAAGTGTCCTTGTCCGGAACCATCCCTGGCAGAGGACCGTCCTTGGCCTTTTCGGCGGCATCCGGCTTGAGAAATACGCTCGCCTTGCCCACCACATCGGTAATGAATTGCCGCAAGGCGATGTCATCGGATCCAAAGCGCTTTTCGATCTTCTCCACGATGTTGACGCCGAAAAGCGGCTCACGGTTTTTCATCTCCTGAATCGCCTTGGTGTGGGAATCCTCCACACTCTCCTTGCAGACCGCTTCCATCATCTCCCGGATTTGGGACTCGCTGACCTGCAAGGTGACCTTGGCAAAGCTAGGATTTTGGCCCAACAGGCGTTGTAATCCGGCGCGGAGGCGGGCGGTCTGCGCTTTTTGGGAATCCTTGTCCTTTTCCATCACCCGACACACATCCTTGACGTGTTGCGGATCATAAAAACGAACCAGCTGTTTGTTGAGATCAATCTCCTTTTCGTCCTGGCAACGCGATTCTTTTTGCTCGAGGAAATATTTGGCGCTTTTGTTAATGAGCGTAAGGGCTCGATCCACATTCCCACGCAGGACCTGGAGCTCTTGGCCCAAGTCTTTGAGCAGAGAGAGTGAGAATCGCAGAGCCTCCCTGTGGGTGTAGGCCGCATAGTAACTTTGTTCCGCTAGGGCCCGGGCGTCAAAAATGCGTTCCCGCTTGCCGGTCATCTCGGTGATTGGACCGATCTTGTCCCACTCCGCCTGCTGCTGTTTTTTGCGGGCCTCAAGGACAGCCATCTCCTTGGAAAGCTTGTCCTGCCGGGCCAATAACAGGCCGTGCTTTTCCTCCACAAACTTAATCAATCCCTCCAACAGACGGGAGATGTCGAAAAGGCATCCATATTTGCCGTTCGTGATCCACTGGTTCATCAGATCCTGCTCGATCGTGCGGATGATTTCCCGCACGTGGTCGGCACGATCCCTCACCTTCCCCTCATAAAAATTGACCACGCCCATTTTCCGGAATCCTTCGCGGAACCGTTTTGAGCAAAGCTTGGTCAGCTCGTCGAGCCAACCAGACCGGTCCTCTTTCTTGTGTTCCTTAATGTCGCTGGTGAAAGTGGCCAGAATTGTGGCCCAGTCATTTTCAATCGGTTTCCAATCCTTGTTTTCCACCTCCACCGAAAGAATTCCCGTGGAAAGGGAAAGGTGGTCGTCCGAAAGCTTCCATTTCACCAGATTCTCGGGCTGCCGGACGTATTCGCTGACGGAGATGTTGCGGGGTTCCTCAATGAAGCCCTTCTCGTCTTCCCAATGGTTGTAGGCCAGCTGGAGGGCGGCCTGCCGGGCAAAAGCATGCGTCAGGTAATCGCGGATCTCCTCCTCCGGATAGGCGATCTGCTTGATGCCAAAGGATAGGAAGCGGCGGGACCGCTCAGGCTCACCCTCCTCTTTCTTGTCGGTTCCACCGCCCTCTTTGGCCGGGCCGAGTTCGGGTTTTTTGCCCTGCGACTTGAGCTCAAAGTTTTCCACCTTTTTAAGCTTCCAGGCAGACTCACCAACCACGTCGGCCGAGTAAATTTTGTGATACAGAAAAGTAGCCACCATGTCGGGAACATCCTTGTCCACGTCGATAACGTAGTCGTCCCGGTTTTGATTGGTGAAGAGATAAGCACAATTAAACGCATCCCGGTTTTCCGCATCGTGCAGGCCGATTCGCCCCATCGCTCCGGAAATGTCGTGCGGCCGGTATTTTTTGACGCTGAGGGCATTGAGCTCGGCCAAGGCGGCAAAGCCGTTCGGCCAGTAGTTTTCCCCGCGCCAGTTGGGGTGGGGAACGTCTTCGGGCAGGAGTAAATAAAGTAAAATCCGAAACTGCTTGGCATCCTCAAATTCCGGCTTTTTGCGGATCTGGGCGACCGCATCCACAATGGTTCCGCTGCCCGTGCCTCCCGCCAATCCGGCACAGATGTGGAAAAAGGTCTCCTCGTTTCCGCCGGTGCGGATCTCAGAAACAATCCCGGTCAGTTTATCCAAATATTTGTCCACGTTGGTGGCAAAAAGAAAGCGGCCAAGCCGGCGCTTTTGGGCGGCAAAGAGCTGCGCCCCGTCCTGCGAAGCGAGGATGGTTTTCCAGCTTTCCCGGTTCCCGATCCATGGTTTGATGCCGGGGAAAGCCACCACCTCATCCAGGGTTTTGGCAAGATTGGTGCCGTGGATTTTCAGGGTTTCGCCCTGCCCCAGTTGAACACTTTCTCCACCGATCACCTTCCAACTGGCATCATCTTGGCGCATGAACTCATCATTGGAATCAACGTATAAAAACCGAACCCGGGGACGGTCAGGGATCTCCCCGCGATGCATTTGGTGGGTCATTTTGCGAAGCGAGCGGATAATCTTCCCCCCCGTTCCCCCGAGCCCGATAATTATGTTATTTGCCATTAAAACTTTATAGGTCTTGGCGCATCATTACCGCAAACAATATTTCCTAGGCATGGACTTTAATGTCCCGATAGGAGGAGTAAGCGATGATTCCAAAAGGAATTCCCTGAAAAAGAAGAAAGATTAAAATCAGACCGGTTCGCGCGTAAGGGACAATCTTGGGGATTTGCTGATCGAGATCCCTGCGGATCACGTCCCCTCCCTCCTGGATAATGATCTTCTGGCCCATGATGCTCATGGGATTGGTGATGAAGTAGTCCTCCATCTCCCTGTTCATCGCCTCCTGCGCCTGACGGCCGCGGGCGGAGAGAATCAGGCTGAGCCCCGGCCGTTCCCGAATGAAGTTCTCCACGAGTGCCTGCGCATGGATCTGGCTGACTTTTTTGATGCCGGAGATTTCCTTGCCCCCCGGCGTGGAGGTTTTTACGGTGACCCCTCCTGGAGTTTCCTGCTTGATGCCCATAGCTTCACAGGCCTTCCGACACTTGCGGGAAACCTCGTTCCAAAGGCTCACGTTCCGCATTAGTTCCGACTGCCAGCTTTGCACCGAGGCGTAGGCATACGGTTTCAGGTATTCCAGGCTGGGATAGAGAAGGACGACCACGAAAGTGGCGGCGGCAGCAACAAAACAGAGCACATGGTGCCAGGCATTCAGGTGGTAATTCTTGTTCCAGAGCCGGGAAAAGAAACTGCAGAAAACCCACATTCCGGCGGCCAACAAGAGGGCCGCGACAAAAACGATCCGGAACTGCATGAAGTTCTGGGTCTTGAGCTCATCGACCAAGGCCGCGAGAAACTCCACCAAGCCGGAAAAACCCTGATAATCCATCATATCTATAGATCAATATGCCATTTATGGCTGCGCGGGCTATCTTTTTGCGGTGCCACCGCTCTCGTAAACCAACCGAAATCCCAGGCGCCCATGCCCGCTGGCGTTGGCAAATCCACGCCGAATCCAAGGCTCCGCCGGCTGGAAACCCCGCACCACGCGATCCAGCTTACCTGAGCCGTACCAATCCATGCACCACTCCATGGGATCCGCCTCCAGACCAGCGACTCCGTACTTGGCCGAGGCTCCTGAACGGAAAAACCGGTCCCCCAGCCTGGTAAACTGGTTTTCGCTGAAGTCTTCGCGGTCTTGGGGACGCCACCCGTCCTCCACCAGGCCTGCCGCCAAGCTCCACTCCTCGTCACGGGGCAAACGGTAAAGCGCGCGGGCGCCAATTTTTCCCTGGGCTCTTTCTTTTTTGGTCAACCAGGTGGCGAAGGCATCCGCGTCGGTGAAGCTGACCAGATTGACGGGTTGGTCACCCCGCAACCTGCCGAGCAACTGGGCCGCCTTACCCTCCGACCCCGAATCCCGGCAATAAGCGGCGAACTGGCCGGCCGTGACCTCCCGACAGGCCATGAACACCCCAGGGCGGAAAAGGATCTCCCGAAACTCCATGCCCAGGGAGTTGGGGCCGAAGCCACGCCCCGGCACCGCCGCTGCTGCCGAAGGTAAGGAGCGGTTTTGCCAGGAAAACCACCCACCCAAGATCAGCCCCCCCAGCAGAAATCCGGAAATCACCCCGCCCCAAATGGACAAATCCACCGGAGGGATGGAGGTCCACCCCGACAACCGCAAACTTTGTTTCGTGTCCAATTTGGCCATTTTCCGTAATTATTTTTTGGATATGCTGGGATACAAGATGGACTTTTCCAAATTCAATTTGCCGTGGCCTCCGCGCCGTATCCCTGTTTTGCCCAGGCGCCAAACCCGTCTTCTGCCCCCTCCGGTGATCCGGCGGGCGTCATGGGTCATGGCAGCGGTTTCCGTGATCCTAGCGGTTTTGGGCATGGTGCTGGTGACCCCCGGCCCGACCCTCCAAGAGGCGAGCGATTCCTGGGCCTCTTCCCTTCGTTCCGGCCAGGACGCCGGAAAGCTTCACCAAAAACTTCTTTTGGTGAGCCGGGACGGCTTGAACCTAAAAAATCAGGACTTCTCCAGCTTGTATGACCAGGAAGCGCGCTGCATTGAGGGCCTGCTGGCCAAAGGAGCGCGGGCCGTGGGTATCCTGCAAAAGGATCCCGCCACCCAACGGGAGAAATTCCTTCGCCAAAAACTCGGGCGTACCCAAGGAGTGGTGCTTTTCCCATTGGAAGGCAGCTTTCTCAAGACCTTCCCCCCTTCGGACAGGCGCCTGGAGGTCAGGTATCCTGTTGGCACCACGTTCCACAGCTTCGTTTCCCGGATGCTGAAAGCCGCCGCGCTTCCGCCAAAACAGGGATTTGTCCGGGTGGAGATCCGGGATGCGGTGGAAAGCCCGGTTTTGAACCTCTCGCATCTGCAACGCATCCTTCAGGACCCAAAACGGTCGCAGGAATTGATCGCCAAACGTTTGGTCGTTTTAACCCCCCACCGGGATCTCATCGCCTGGAGGGAGTGGCAGTGCCTGCAGGCGGTCGCGGGCGGCAAAGCTCCCCTTCCCCGTCCGGCCCGGGCTAGCGGAATTCTTTGGACGATTTTGGCGGTCGCCGCTCCCTCCCTTTGTGTTTTCCTGCCCCCCCGGCGGGACCTGCGAATCCTCGGCATCCCCGCCTCCCTTTTGCTGTTGAGCATGGTTTGGTTGGCCGCGGCTTTTCTTGGCGGTGTTTCCCTAGAGGTGTTGCCTTGTTTGGCGGGGTGGCTCGCGGCGACATTCGTCACATTGTTTTTGGCCGGGAGCGGGGAGCTGGCCTTCCGGCTGCATCCTTCGCTTGGCACCGCCCGGCTCCGGGAAATGATCCAGGGACCACGGTTGATTCCCATCCCATCCTGCTGGAGAAAACCGGCATTCACTCCCCCTTTGCCCAGACTGGCTCCGCTGCAAAAAGTGGCCGCAGAGATTTTGCTCCAAGCCTTGGGGCGGCCCAAGCACAGTAAAGCCGCCCTGCAGGAGTTCTTAAAACAATACGATGCCGTGACCGCCGTGCGGCTCACCTTAAGGAACTAAGCCATGAACGAAAAAACCCGCCTTATTCCACGCTCCCAAGAGGGCCGCGCCGCACCGGATCCGACCACCGATATGGAGCCCAAAAGCGCTCCTTCCCTGCGGAGCACTGCCTCGCCAACGCTGGGAGAACCCACGCAATGGGGAAACAATCTCCACACCTTCCGTACCTTTTTTGTTTGGTCGATTTTACTGACGATCGTCGTGGCCTATTTTGGTCCCGCCAGCTGGTTTCTTGTCTTTCTCCGTTTCGGGGTGGTGGGAATCCTAGCATTTTGGGGGTTCCGGTTAGCCAGCTGGGAGAGGGCAGAAGCCGGCCATCGGGTCCAGACCGCCGGCTATTTGGAGGCCCTCATCGGCATCGGTGCCGCGCTCTTGCTGATTTATCGGGGAGAAAAAACGGGACTGGAAGGAATCGCCCAGCCCATTGCCACCTCCCTTGGAACTAGCATTGTGGGATGGCTTTTGGGTGGGGAGCTTGTCGGGCACTCCCAGTCATCCGGAGGTTCCGCTGGAGTCAACCAAGGCTCGCCGATTGGAGAGGAACATGGGTTTTCACGGGAACTTCTGCAGGCCCAAAGCCGCTATCTCCGAATCGTGGATGAAATCACGGCCAGCCTGGCCAAGGCGGGCCAGGCGCATGTGGATCTGGTCAACGCCGCCAACGAATCCAGCCGCGAGGGCGTGAAGTTGGCCTCCAATCTGGCGGAAAGAATCCGCAACGTGCAGTCCGGACTGGAGGAAGGCTTGGAGGCTTTGGAAAAGGGCACCAACCGGGGAATGGTGGCGTCGGCGGAGGAACTACGGAAAAGCCTGCAGCAGGCTTCGGCCGAGCTCAAGGAAGCCATGGGTACCGTTGCGGCTTCAGCCAAGCAGTTCAGTGAGTTCACCCGGGAAGCCAAGGTTTTGATTCAGTCCCTGGATGAAATGATGCGCTACATCGCCTCGACCCGCGGAAAATCATGAGGGGAATGGATCTCAAGCACGCGGAAATTTTCGCCATCCTCTGCGGAATTCTTTTGCTGGGCTGGGCCGCTGCCCGGGGACCGGAGAAAACTTTCACAGAGCAGGATTTTGTCAGCCTCAAAAAGGCATACGAGGCGCTGCAAGCCGAGCTAACAAAAGTAAAGGTAAAGCTGGCCGCGGCCGACCCCAACCGCCCCTCCAACCAGGAAGCGCCGATCATCACCCTGTCCGAGAACAACTCGGCTTTTCGCTTTCCCTCCGGATCGGCCCAGATGAGTCCGGAGTTTCAGCAGCGGCTTCTGGACGATGTTTTTCCGAAAATCCAAAACAACAGCCAAAGGTACGACTGCGATGTCTTGATGGTGATCGGTCACACGGATGAAGTGCAGGTGGGGGAAACCAAGCGGTGGTCGAACCTGGATGATGAGCTGACTCGGGCCTACACCACCGGCACGCTGGATGCTTTGCGCGCGGGCAGCAATACCGATCTGGGGATGGTGCGTGCCTTGGCCCTCGTGAATTTCTTCCGCGCCCACCAGGAACGGATCCCCGGCATCCGCTACATCCTGCCCTACAGCGCTGGCCAGATGATTCAGCTCAACCGATCCCTCAGCACCACCTTCCTCAACGACAACAACAAAGGCATCCCGGACGAGACACGCAGGCGAATCGAACTTCAACTCACCAAATCCAGCGCGTGGACGCAGTAAGGAGGGATGATCCCCGATCATGAAAGGGCATCTTGTTCTGGCCCTGGGCTCGGGGGGAGCCGGTGTTTTGCGGGCCCTGGGCTTGGAACCTGGCCGAGAATCCCAAACCACCGACCGGGCTTTCCCCCAAGCGCGTTTCATTTTGTTGGACGCCCATCCGGTTATGCCGGAGGAACTGCTGCACTCCTACGGCGGCGGCATCTGGCAGGGCATGGATCCAGCCGCCGTACGGGGCGTTTTGACCAACCCCGAAGCCTTCCCCTCTCTTCGGAACTGGCTGGGCCCGGTTCCCTCCCTGCTCAAGACTTTTGAGGAGGCGTATCGGCCCGGAAACGGGGTCAGCCATAGGCATTTTGGCCGGATTCTTTTCAACCTTTATCGGGCCCAAGAGCTCCATGCTCGCCTGGTCGACCACGCCCGCAACTTGCGGCTGACGACCCAGGAGCTGCATCTCCACGTGGTGGTGGAGGCGGGCGATGTTGCCGGCTCCGCTTTTTTTCTGGATGCCCTCCGCCAATCCGAACTTTCCCTTTCGGGGCAAATCGGGGAAAGGACCATCCACCTGATGCAAACCGCGCCCCCTTGCGCGGAGGATCGTCGTCAGGAGTGGAAAGCCTCCGCGCACGCCACCATCGCGGAGCTCACCCAAGCCGCCAAGGGTCTCCCCAGTCACCACACCCTGATGTATGGGTCCCCTGAGGAAAAAGACCCGGCCACGGTCTGCGCCACCTGCGCGCTCTGGCTGGAACGCTCTTTGTTGAATCACCGGGATTTTCTTCGTTGGACAGAATCAGTGTTCCGGGAACCTTCCCGACGCAGTCGTCCCACCCGGGTGGCTGCGCGCCATTTGGGACGCCGCGAGGCCGACCTCGCGCGAATCCGCAAACATGTGCTGCTCGGTTTGGCCGCGCGCCGGCTGTCTCGTGGACCGGGGGTTGACGGCAGGGAAGACGCGGTGCCCCCTCCCCTGCCCGATTTCACGAAGCTTCTTTTCCCCAATCTGGAAGCGGCGGGAAAATCTCCCGATCCGCGGGTGGAGTGGCGTCGCCAGTCGCTTGGTCTCTCCAGGGTGATCCAGCGTTGCTACATTCCCGATGCCTGGCCCAAAGTCCTGGAGAAGGGGCTACAGGACCATTTCCAAACGGGATTTCGAGGAACCGGCGTGGAGGGCTGGTTTCGGAAGGTTTCCGTTCACTCTCGGGAAATCGCGGCCCCTACCGTGGCCCTTTGGAGGGAATTCCTCCAGTCCCAGCTCGCCGCGGGGAGAACGCTCGAGCAGATGGTTTCGGTCCTTCGGAAAAACGCGGGGGAACTCCGGGAAAAGGCCCGACTTCTGCTGGAGGCAACTCCCGCCGCTTGGGAGCCGTCGGAATCTTTTTTCCCGTCCCGCAATGGAGGGCTGGTGTCATTCGCGCTGGGAACCCGCGAAAGGCAGCTGGAAACCGCCAGCCTGGAGCTGGCCACGGAATACTACGAGAGGACCCGGGAAGCCGGGGGCCGGGCGGTGGGCAGGATCTTGGAGAGCCTGGCAGAGGGCATCGACGAGCTAGCTTTGAAGCTGGATGCCGGACTGGAGAGATTTATCGAGGTCGACACGCTCTGCCACCGGTGTGCCGGGTTGGTGGCGGTCAAGACCGGGCTGGCGCCACGGGGCACTGCGGAGATTCCCGATGTTGGCGCGGAAATCCCTGCTCTCTTTCCTGCGTTAAGCCGTGCCTTCTGGGCAACGGTCTCCTGCGATGAGCAGTTTCGCACGACCCGGTTATTGCAAACCCTCGAAGAAAATCTTGGCCTGATTGAAGCCCATGCCCGCCGAACCTCCCCTCGGGCAGAAAACCGCGCCGAAATCCGGGCTGACGAGGCGGAATGGAAGGGCGTATTGGAAGGCCTGCCTCCGGGATCCGCTTATGCGGAGATGAAAGACGACCCTTTGGCCGAAGCCATTTCGCGTCACCCCCCGGAGGGAAAGAGCCTGGCCGTCACGGCTCCTCCCCAAGGCTACACCGAGGGGTTGTTGTTCCATCTGACCTGGGAAAGGCAAGATCCGGAAGAGGCCCTGCGGAAGGTCATGGAGAAAGAACATGCGTCTTTTTGCCAAAAGAATCCTCTCCATAAGATCCTGATTCACACGGAGGCCGAGTTTACCCATGCCGCATCTCTGTCGTAATTTCTCCGCGCCTTGCCCGATGGCATCTTCCCTGCGGGTTTTGCAGGCGGCATCCGAAGATGCCCGGTGCCCGGCCTGCGACGGGCCGCTCATGCGTGTCCCCATGGCCCCGAAGCCTTGGCTGGGGCTGGGACGGTTTTTGTTTTGGATGGTAATCTCTTTTGCAGTCGTGAGTCTGGTGGTCGGCCCCCTGCTTTATTTTTCGGGGTTTATGGAGATTCGAAAAAGGGTGATTTTAAAGGAGAGAATTCAGGCCGGGGGATAGACAGTAAGCGTTCAAGAAAAGTTCCACCAAACATAAAGGTACGCGACGACCTGCCAGCATTTCCACGTCATCAACACCTCCCCTTCTTGCTGCTGGAGTCTTAAAAAGGGGAGTCTTGCACATGTCTTCACGATAAGCAAAACGTTGCGCATTGGAGCCCCCCACCAAAAAAAACTTCTAGACGCCCGACTAGCCACCACTTTAAAGAATCCAGCCTTTAGGCCCAAAGATCGTTATTCTCGGTCACCTTTTTGTAGTACAGCCAATTCCCCCTGCATCCGTAGTAAATGAAAAGCGCGCCTGCGGGAACCCCCCCGGCTGCGGCCAAGGCAATACCAAGCAACAAAAACAAGAATCCATTTTTGACCAAACCCTTGCTCAGGGCCCAAAAAGGACCAAAAAAGGCCGCCGCCCAATTCCATTTGACTGTTTTTGTTCCGGAGGCCTCATCAAACAATTTGAAGGTCCACTGGTAATAAGGTTTAAGAGTTAGGTATTTGTCTGCCATCCCGCTATAGTAATCGATTATTTATAACGACAAGTTTTTTCTGTCTTGCACCCCCAGTTTTTTAGTCGAATGATCGAGTCGATGAAAATCTGTTTCCCCAGTCATCTTCTCCTCAAAAGGGGCGTTTTTTTCGTGGTAACAGCCTTTTTTAGCTCCTCTTCAAACCAGGCAGAAACATTGGAACAAAGGGTCGAGATACTTGAAACTAGGGTTTCAGAACTACAGCGCTTGGTTAAAGGCGGATCCGTAGAAGCAGGAAAAGCAACAGAAGATTCCCAAGGGGTTCGGCCACAGAACAACCCTTCTTTGGGTGGGCGCGGCACGGGCGCAAGCTCCTCGCAAAATCAAAACGCCCTTTCAATTTTGCTCAAACAAGCAGCCCAAAGCTATCGAGCCCAAAACAACGAAATTCGAAAATCCGCAATTCGTGAAGAAAGAAAAAAACAGCTTCAAATGATGTTTATGGATTCTCGTGAATTTTCGAATTGGATCGGAACTTTAACAAGAATCGGCACCAATTCAGATGGACATGCTGAGGTTGTTGTCCGATGCGGTGAGCCGGGCGATTTCGCTTACACCATTCAGAATATGTCCGGCTTAATTAATTTGGGGACGTTGATCGAAAAGAATACCCTTCTCTATAAGAAATTGGGCCAACTTCAGGAGGGGCAGCGGGTTCGCTTTAGCGGAAAGTTCGAACCCGGAGAAAATGATTTTATTAATGAACTAAGCTTGACGGAAGGGGGCTCGATGAGCGAGCCGGAGTTCGAAGCTTCTTTTTCAGATATTTCTCCATTTTAGAAACTGTTATTAAATGGACCTGTTTTCTGATTTAACCAAGCTGGAGAAAGTCAGGTCTGGCTGGCAGGCCTTTGGATTTTATCTGGCCTATCTATGCTTGGGGTTGCTTCTTGCCGCATTCGCTGGGGGTGTTTCAGACTTTTTTATTAAGGCATCGACCTTTCGGGAGGGTTTTGCCGCAGGCGCAAAGTTTGGTCACTTCACCGCTGTTGTATTTTGCCCGCTTGTGTCGTTTTTGATTCTCAGGGCAAAGCGCAATTATACATTCGCGGCCTTCGCTCTGGCTATAGTCTCTGGATTGTTGGCTCTAGCTATCGGCATGGTCGGGGGATTAGTCCCCTCAGCCATTTTATCCTGCTTTAAGAAAAACTTGCCCCATCGACAAAAGAATTCTCAAGTATTTTAATTAATCCTCTTCACTGAGCTACCCATTCCGAATACGGTATCGAATTCGAATGCGTGGTAGGCTTTTCCATTTCTCATATAAACATCCATAATTTTCCATCCAGTGTAACCGCCTAACTTATTTTTCGCATTGATTCGAACTTGGACTCCGTATCCAAAACGCTCTGATTCCGCCGTGACGATTGCCGTGGCCAAACATTCTGCTTTGAATGGCTCGCTCTTAAATTCAAGCATCATGGATTTGGGGTCGATTAAACTATCGTAGAAATACTGCTCGACTAACTCTTTATAATTACTTGGGAATGATCCAAAGACTTGACCCAAGACAGTTGTATGCAAAAAGGCCAACAACACACACTTTTTAAATGCTGTTTTCATAACTTTACTTTTTGCCCTTTTCATTTTTTTAGACAAGGTTTTGTAGTTTTCATTTTTTCGATTTCCACTTTTTTGTATGTTTATGTTTTAAACTGATCTTTCCAAAAAGGGTCATGTTTTTATCCCTTAGGGGCCAAAGGACTTTCCCATATTTTTTATCGCTTTGCCTCTATTCTTAATGCAGTAGGATGCGTGCTATGAAGATGTTTTTTGCCTTAGTTTTTGTTGTTAGCTGTTTTTTAAGGCCGGTCATCGCAAATGACCGTCGAATCGCTACTGCAAAACAGGAATCTTCGCAGGTAAAGGTTTACGATGAAAAAGGCAACTTTATGTTCAGTCGTTCCGGCGAGTTGGTGGGATATACTTCGACAACTATAACTATAAAAGACGGCTCCCAAAATAAGACTTACGACAACAAGGGTAATTTTAAATTTAGCCGATAATCCTTTGCATTATTCGGAAAGCAACGCGCTCTACTTTTGAGGCGAACAGTATTTTTTCGTGCAACCTTATATTAAGCGGGGGATGTTAAGCCGTGCGAGGTCTTCGGTGCTTTTCCGAAGGATTTTGTGCAAACAAGAACTCAACCCTGAGACCATTTTCAGCATTCTTATTTTATGAGAATTGGGCAAATCGGAGTTTTCATGGCTCTAGTCACCCTGACCTCAACCTTACAGGGAACTGAAACGCTTCAGTTGCTCGATAACGAGAAGGCTTTTGCGGATCGAATCAAAAAGGCGTGTGGCTGGAATGATCAAGGATTTGTTACTCGTATCAACGAAATTAACCCCGATTTTTTCGCTAGCCTTGAGGCCGAATCAAATCCTCAAAAGGTTGTGTGGGACCAGCAACGCCCTTTTTGGAAAGAGATCATTCGTCGGTATGCCGATACCTATGAAATGCTGCAAAAGCAGGCCAATGATCGGCGGGTGATAAGTGCAGCCAAATTCCGCAGTCAGATCCAGGATCTGTTCGCTAAGCGGCTCAAGCTTCGCGGAGGGGGCTCGGTCTCCTGGGAGATGTGGATGTATCTGCCTGGCTACGTGGAGTGGATCTTGGGCCATATCAGTTCTGAGACCGAACTCCCACCAACGGATCAGGAGTTACTTAAAACTAGCCTCGCTTCATACCCTTTTGACATGAATCCAGCCGCTGAAAGCGAAAAGGCACTCCAGGGAGTTATTTCTGATTTAAAAAAAATTGAGGCAAAGTTACCTTCCAAGCAGGCAGCTTTTCTTCGTGCCGAGTTCCATCGGTTTTTTTCAAAAGAAATATCAAGCGCTAATTAGATGACTCCTTTTTGCAAGGAGCACGCGTTTTCTTAGTGGGGTTACTACGGTCGAAGCCCCCAAAACCGGACAGCCTCGGCTTTGGTGACGGCCTGGAAATAGTGCTTTTTGACCATGGCTGGCGAGTTCCCCATTTCCTCTGCTACCTGATAGACGTTCTTAATATCGGCCATGCGGTAGGAGCCAAAGGAGTGCCGACAACCGTTGTGTTTCCAATCCAGACCCGCTCTTTGGGCTAAGAGCTCCTGGCGGGTCTGCATATTCGAATTGGGTACGATCCGACCACTCTTGGGCACCCCTGTTTTTTCCAGGTAGGCCGTCAAAGCAGGGAGGATCGGCACAATCCTACGCCCTAGCTGCTTTTTAGAACCGGCAGCCTTGACCTCAATATGCGCCTCGTCCGGATCCCGATGG
>Ga0194133_10004046_pt1 | contig 20145 bp, 18 predicted proteins | sample TA2KigOf40mmetaG_FD_155448 | JGI IMG/M metagenome (GOLD analysis project Ga0194133, IMG submission 155448) | Freshwater microbial communities from Lake Tanganyika, Tanzania - TA2015055 Kigoma Offshore 40m | ecosystem: Environmental > Aquatic > Freshwater > Lake | place: Tanzania: Lake...
TTAAAAAGAATAAGGTCAGTTTTTTTCATGGCCGCGGCTCCTTTGCCGGGACGGCCGACGGCGCTTACCAAGTCAAGGTTGCTGGCAAGACGGAGGAGACTTTGTCAGGCAGGCAGGTGATCATTGCCACCGGCTCGAGCGCTCGCGTCCTTGCGGGCGTTCCTTTCGACGAAGAAACTGTTCTATCCAACGACGGCGCCCTGCGTCTTGGCAGTGTGCCCAAGAAACTGGCTCTCATCGGTTCAGGGGTGATTGGGCTGGAAATGGGATCGGTCTGGCGCCGCCTGGGCGCCGAAGTGACGATCCTCGAAGGCCTGCCCACTTTCTTGGGCGCGGTTGACGAACACATTGCGAAGGAGGCCAAGAAAGCCTTCGACAAGCAGGGCCTCAAGATCGAGTTGGGTGTGAAAGTCGGTGAGGTCAAGACCTCCAAAAAGGGGGTGGTCATTGCCTACACCAACGCCAAGGGGGAGCCCCAAACCCTGGAGGCCGACAAGCTCATCGTCTCTATCGGCCGCGTGCCCAATACCTTGGGCCTCAATGGGGAGTCGGTCGGCCTCATGCTTGATGAGCGCGGAGCGATCGAAGTCGATGCGGATTGCAAGACCAACCTGCCTGGCGTCTGGGCGGTGGGCGATGTGGTGCGTGGCCCCATGCTGGCGCACAAGGCGGAGGAGGAGGGCGTAGCGGTGGCTGAGCGCATCGCCGGTCAGCACGGCCATGTCAACTTCAACACCATCCCCTGGGTGATCTACACCAGTCCTGAAATTGCCTGGGTCGGTCGCACCGAGCAGCAACTCAGAGAGCAGGGGGTGCAGTACAAGGCCGGCACTTTCCCGTTTCTTGCCAACGGTCGCGCGCGTGCGCTGGGCGACACCACCGGGATGGTCAAATTTCTCGCCGATGCGCATAGCGATGAAATTCTGGGGGTGCATATCGTGGGTCCCATGGCCAGCGAGTTGATCGCCGAGGCTGTGGTGGCGATGGAGTTTCGCGCCTCCAGCGAGGACATTGCCCGCATCTGCCATGCCCACCCCTCGCTGTCTGAGGCGACCAAGGAAGCGGCGCTGGCGGTGGACAAGCGTACGCTGAACTTTTGAGTTGGAACGCAGTCTTGGCGGTTCCAGTAAGAAAGCCGAATCTGCAGTAAGCGTCTCTTGCCGGGCCCGAGCCACCATGTCCGTCCTCCAGGCCTACCAGGCCGAACTTCAGTCCCGGGGCTTCCACAGCGATGCGGCTCAACTGCGCGCGGTGGCCGCCCTCGATCGCTGTGCCAATGAATGGGCGACCTATAAAGCCAGGCGTTCCAACGCCTTGAAGAAACTGCTCAGTCGGCCCGATATCCCGCGGGGCGTCTATCTGTACGGCGGCGTTGGCCGGGGCAAGAGCTTTTTGATGGACTGCTTTTTCAATGCGGTCCCGATCCGTCGCAAGACGCGCTTGCATTTCCATGAGTTCATGCGCGAGGTGCACCGCCAATTGCGCGAGTTGCAGGGGACGGTCAATCCGCTCGATGAGTTGGGCAAGCGGGTAGCACAACGCTACAAGCTGATCTGTTTTGACGAATTCCATGTCGCCGACATCACTGATGCAATGATCCTGCATCGCCTGTTAGCAGCCTTGTTTGATAACGGGGTGGGCTTTGTCACTACTTCCAACTTTGCCCCCGACGGCCTGTATCCGGGCGGCCTTCATCGCGATCGCCTGTTGCCGGCCATCGAGATGCTCAACAGAAAGCTGGAAGTGATCGAGGTGGATCAGGGCGTCGATTACCGCAGGCGCACGCTCGAGCAACTCAAGCTCTATCACAGCCCCCTGGGCGCGCAGGCTGACGCTGAAATGTCGCAGGCCTTTGATCGTTTGGCCGAGCGCCAGGACGAGGATCCGGTGTTGACCATCGAGGCCAGGCCGATACAGGCCCGGCGGCGGGCGGGTGGTCTGGTGTGGTTCGACTTCCGGCAACTTTGCGGTGGTCCGCGGTCTCACCATGACTATCTGGAAATCGCCAGCCAGTTTCATACGGTGCTGGTCTCCGATGTGCCCAAGATGCCCTTGGCCATGGCCTCCGAAGCGCGGCGCTTTACATGGTTGGTCGATGTACTCTACGACCGTCGGGTCAAACTCATCCTGTCGGCCGCTTGCGAGCCCGAGCAGCTATACACTGAAGGCCCTCTGTCGCACGAGTTTCCGCGCACGGCTTCCCGACTGCACGAAATGCAGTCGGCTGAGTTCATGGCCCTGGAGCGGCGCTGCGTTGATACTGAGTTGACATGAAGTTGTTCCCGCCATACCTGATCGGATCCATCCTGTCTTTTGCGCTGGTCGGTGCGGCGGCCCAGAGCGCAGGATCCGCTGCGGCCGATGTGCACTCGGGACCGGCGGGATTTTCTGGCTCGCTCCAGCGTATTGAGCAGAGCCGTGCAGACATGCAGGCCCGGCTGGACCGCGATGAAAGAGCATGCCGCAAAAGATTCTGGGTCAACAGCTGTCTTGCCGACGCGCGTGAGAAGGCCCGGCGTGAGGGCCAGGAACTCGACCGGCAGCAGCGGCTTGTCGAGCATGCCATTCGCGAGCTCCGCGAGCGCGCGGCTGTGGAGCGGGTACAAGGTAAACAGGAGGCCTTGGTCGAACGCCAAGCCAATACGAGTCCGGGCCTGAGCGATCAGGACATTGGCTTGCGCGTGTTGCAGGCCCAGCAAGATCGGGCCATCGAGGCTGCTGACAAGATGGAGCAGCAGCTTCGGCGTCAGGAGGCCGCCGACCGCCGCAACGAGAGCCGCCAGGCTTCGGCGCGCGAACGCGCCGAGCGCAGTCGCAAGGGCGAGTCGGCCGCCCCGGATGCCCAGCCGCCTGGCGCCCCCGCCGCAAACGCTCAGTCCCAAGAGCGGCGTCCCTGATGCTGTCTCTTGAGCAGGCCGTGCGGGCTGCCCTGGGTCCGGGCGGCTCGCTCGCGCGGGCAGTGCATCGGTTTCAGGCCCGCCCGGGCCAGTTGGAGATGGCCCTGGCGGTGTGCCGCAGCCTTGAGCAGGGCGGGGCTCTGGTGGTCGAAGCAAGCACCGGGGTGGGCAAAACATTTTCCTACCTGGTGCCTGCGCTGATCGGCGGTGAGAGGGTGTTGCTCTCAACGGCCACCAAGACCTTGCAGGATCAATTGCACGGACGGGATCTGCCTCGGCTGATCGAGGCCTTGCGCTTGCCGGTCAGCACCGCCTTGCTCAAGGGCCGGTCCAGTTATCTGTGCATTCATCGCATGCAGCAAGCGCTACAGGGGGGGGCGGGCCTGGGCCCGAAGGCGGTTCGTCTCCTGGCCCGCCTCGAGCGCTGGGCGCAGACCACGGCCAGCGGGGATCTGGCCGAGGTCCAAGACCTCGACGAGCGATCGTCCCTGCTGCCGCTGGTCACTTCGACCCGCGAAAACTGCCTGGGGTCAACCTGCCCGAGCTTCAAAAGCTGTCATGTGCATCATGCCCGGCGTGAGGCGCTGGCCGCCGATGTGGTGGTGATCAATCACCACCTGTTCTTCGCGGATCTGGTGATTCGGGAGTCCGGTATGGCCGAGTTGCTGCCTTCGGTGCGAACGGTGATCTTTGACGAGGCGCATCAGCTCAACGAAACCGGCACCCAGTTCCTGGGGACCGAGTTGGCCACCGGCGCCCTGCTCGATTTCGTTCGCGATTTGCTGGCTGCTGGTCTGCAGCTGGCGCGTGGTCTGGTCGACTGGCAGGCGGTGGCAGCCGAGTTCGAGTACGCGGCCCGTGAGTTGCGCCTGGTCCTGGGTAAGCGGACTGTGAGCGGCCGCTTGATGTGGTCGGGCCTCGTCCCCGAAGGCCTTGATGCCGAGCCTTGGCAGGCCGCTTTGGCCCGATTGGGGCGAGCCTGCGAGGCCACGATCATTGCCCTGGACACGGTCAGCGAGCTGGCGCCCGATTTTTTGCGGCTTATCGCCCGGGCTCGGGCCTTTCGGGACCGGGTTGAATTGTTTACCGGTGAGGGGCGCAAGGACCGGGTGCGGTGGGTCGAGCTCGGTCAGCAGGCTCGGCTGGTGGAATCACCCCTGGACATTGCCCAGAACATGCGGGACCACTGGTTCGCGGCCGATCAGGCCCACCGCACATGGATTTTTACCTCAGCCACTTTGGGCGACGATGAGGCGCTGTCGTGGTTCACCGGCGCTTGTGGGCTGGAGGGGGCTGCCGTGCTTCGCGTTGGCAGCCCCTTCGATTTTCCGCGACAAGCTGCGCTTTACATTCCACCGGAGCTGCCCTTGCCCGAAGACCCCGGCCATGCGGGGCAGGTCGCCCGGTTGGCGGGGGATTGGGCGGGGCGCCTGGGCGGACGGACTTTGCTGCTGACCACCTCCCTGCGGGCCTTGCGGGAAATTGGCGATCGATTGCAGGAGCGCTTTGCCGGGGGCGTCCTCGATGTCCTGGTCCAAGGCCAACTCACCCGGCGCGAGCTCATTGACCGGTTTCGACGGGGCAGTCAGGACGGCCGGGGCTGTCTGCTCGTGGGTTCAGCGTCTTTCTGGGAGGGTGTTGATGTGCCCGGCGATGCCTTGCAACTGGTGGTCATTGACAAGCTGCCTTTCCCGCCGCCGCAGGATCCTCTGGTACAGGCGCGGTCGCAGGCCTTGCAGGCGCAGGGGCGAAATCCATTTAGGGACTATTTTCTGCCCGAAGCGGTCGTGGCGCTCAAGCAGGGCGCCGGTCGGCTCATTCGCAGCGAGTCCGACCGGGGCGCGCTGGTGGTTTGCGACACCCGGCTACAGAACAAAAGCTATGGGGCTCGCCTTTTCAAGGCCTTGCCGCCGATGACCCGGCTCCAGTCGGAGGCCGATTGGCTGGCCTGGCTCGATGGGCTCACCAGAACCGATACCACGGGCGCTTGCTAGCGCCGGGTGTGGCCTGGCCGAGGTAAGCGCTTTTGGGGAAGGTGCGCTGCATCACCCGCAAGGTGTCGTCACGCAACTGGGTCATGCCCAGAGCATCGTAAGAGCGGTAGAGAATGAAGAGGGCCTCTTCATGGGCAGACACTTCACGAAACTCGTTAAGCGCTGTTTGAGCCCGGTTGATGGCAGCGATGTGGGCGCCGCGTGAGTGGTAGTAGCGGGCGACATTGACTTCAGACTGAGCAATCGAGTTGACGATGTAGTTCATGCGCAGCTGCGCATCGGCCGTGTATTTGGAGTCGGGGAATCGCGCAACCAGTTCCTTGAACGATTCGAAGGATTCCTTGGCTGCCTTTTGATCGCTCTCGGACAAGTCCTTGCGCGCCAGGCGGCCAAATAGGCCGAGGTTGTCGTTGAAGGTGACCAAGCCTTTGAGATAGAGGGCGTAGTCGATGGCCGGGCTGGCCGGGTGCAGTCGCATGAAGCGATCCAGCGTGGCTACGGCCTGCGCCGGCTCGCCGGCGCGGTAGTGGGCGTAGGCCTTTTCCAACTGAGCCTGCTGCGCCAGCGGAGTCCCCGCCGCGCGGCCCTCGAGCTTCTCGAACAGCGTGACCGCCTTCTCGAAGGCGCCACTGGCGGCCTCGTCACGGGCCTCGCTGTAAATCTTGTTTGGACTCCATCCGGCGGTGGGGTCCTTGGGGTCGCTGGCGCAACCGGTCAGAACCGCCACGCCCACCAGGGTGATCGCGGCCCGTCGCGCGGTCGATAATCCTGTAAGCATCATGCCGATAACCTTTGAGTTGAACCCGTGACAAACGGTGGCGAAAACAACCCTGAAATTATAGGACCCGACGAAACAGCGGATTGGGATGACGATCTGCAGGAAGTCGTGCCATCTGCTGCACAAGCCCCGCGCCGGGTCAGCGTGGGTTTCGAGGAACACGGCCAGCGGCTGGACAAGGCGCTGGCCCACTTGTTGCCCGATCTCTCGCGCAATCTGGTCCAGCAGTTGATCGAGGCGGGGGCGGTGCGGGTCAATCATCTTGCCCAGATACGCCCCTCGGCCAAGGTGAGGCTGGGTGACCTTATTGATGTGCGCGCCGACCTGGCGCCGCAGGCCCGCGCCTTCGAACCACAGGTCATGGATTTGGCGGTGGTGTACGAGGATGAGCAGGTTTTGGTTATTGACAAAGCAGTGGGTCAGGTGGTGCATCCGGCCCCGGGCCATTGGAGCGGCACCTTACTCAACGGTTTACTGGCCCACCATCCGGGGGCGCGGGCTTTGCCGCGTGCAGGGATCGTGCACAGGCTGGACAAGGACACCAGCGGCCTGATGGTGGTGGCCAAGACGCGTGCAGTCATGGACGCGCTGGTTGGTGCAATCGCGCGCCGAGAGGTGCAGCGCGAATACCTGGCGCTGGTGCACAAGCCCTGGCAGGGGCCGGTCGAGCAGAGCATCGAGCAGGCTATTGGTCGCGATCCGCGTCAGCGCACACGCATGGCGGTGGTCGATCTCTCTCGCCAGGCCGGCAAGCCAGCCCGCACGGATGTCCAATTGCTGCTCAGCCAGGGGGGCGCGAGCCTGGTGCACTGTCGCCTTCACACCGGACGGACGCACCAAATACGGGTACATCTTCGGCATCTGGGACACAGCTTGATCGGCGATACGCTCTACGGCGGGCGACCGCTGGCGGGCCTGGAGCGCCAGGGTCTGCATGCCTGGCGCCTCTCCCTCACGCATCCGATCAGCGGCGAGCCTTTGCAGTGGCAGCGAAGCTGGCCCAAGGATATGGGCCAGGCCGCCCGGGCCCTGGGCCTGCTCCCCCAGGATCTGCCGGGGCTCTGAGCTACAATACTTTTCGATATAACCCCGTCCGGCAGGCTGCTGGGCAACTTTGGTGAATCTGTCCGGGTGGCCTGCGTTCCATCCGCCTTTTGCGCCGATCCGGTTGGGGCCCGAGATGTGGGCCTCCCAGGCTCGGCTTTCTAACTTAGATCACATGAACACCCTGGATGCCAAGCGCGTCCTCGAGACGGCTCTCATTTGCGCCAACCAGGCCCTCGCTGTGCGCGACCTGGAATTGCTTTTTGATGGGGCGGTCGGGGCCGACACGATCAAGCAATTGCTGCAGCAATTGCAGGATGAATGGGCGGGTCGCGGCGTCGAGCTGGTTCAGGTTGCCTCGGGCTGGCGTTTTCAGAGTCGACCAGAGATGCGTGGCTACCTGGACCGCCTGCACCCGGAGAAGCCGCCCAAGTACTCGCGCGCCACGCTTGAAACCCTGGCCATCATCGCTTATCGCCAACCGGTCACCCGGGGCGACATGGAAGACATTCGGGGCGTGACCATCAACTCCCTGCTGCTCAAGCAACTCGAGGACCGTGGCTGGATCGAGGTCATCGGTCATCGTGAAACGGTGGGCCGACCGGCCTTGTACGGCACCACGCGACAGTTCCTCGATGATTTGGGTCTGCAATCCCTCAATCAGCTTCCCACCCTCGAAGGCGAGGGCGTGGGCCACAGTGCGCTTGAGCAGATTGAATTTGGCCTCGGCGAGGGCCCGATCTCGCCGGGGCCGAACGACCAGGCATCTGCGCCCGATGTACCTGCAGACTCGCAAGAAATCGCCCCATCGTCCGGGCCGCCGTCGATGGCCCTCTCTGATCAGCCCCCCGGCTCTTGAACCCCATGTCCGATCCTGAACAGGCCGCGCCTTTGCCTCCCCCCGCCCAAGCCGCGCATGAAGCGGTCCCAGCGGAAACGCAAGAGCAGCACCGCGATAGCGTCGATCCGCAGTCGGCTTCCTCGGGCGAAGTTGGCCCTCGCTCGAGACGGCGACGAGACCGTCGCGGCCGAACCCGAGGGCGCCCGCAGGCTCAGGCATCGGAAAGCGGCCAGGTGCAATCGGTCCAAGCCGGCTGCCGTGAGCGAGGGCCCGACCGGGCGGCTTATCGCTTCGAGGATGTGGTGGCCGGCCAGCTTGACGCTGACGAGCAGGATCCTGCCCTCGAGATGCCGCGCCGTGTTTTGCCGCCGCAGCCGGAGAGCCCCAAACTGCACAAGGTTTTGGCGCAGGCCGGACTGGGCTCTCGCCTGGATATGGAACAACTCATCCTCGAGGGGCGGATCTCGGTCAATAACGAGCCGGCGCATATCGGACAACGCATCCAGTTCGGCGACGCCATCAAGGTCAACGGCAAGCCGTTGCGGGTGCGTATCGCCCCTCCGCCGCCTCGGGTGATTGCCTATCACAAGCCCGTGGGCGAAGTGGTGACCCACGATGATCCGCAAAACCGACCCACGGTCTTTCGCAAGCTGCCGCGCTTGACCCAAGGCAAGTGGCAGTCGGTGGGTCGCCTGGACCTCAATACCGAGGGCTTGCTCTTGTTTACCAACTCCGGTGAATTGGCCAACAAGCTCATGCATCCGCGATTTGGACTTGAGCGGGAATATGCGGTGCGGGTGCTCGGTGCCCTCTCTGCGGAGGAAAAGGCCCGATTGATTGAGGGGGTCACGCTCGAAGACGGCCCGGCGCGTTTCGGCACCATTGAGGAGGCCGGTAACGCAGAGGGAGTCAATTGCTGGTATCGGGTCACGATTGCCGAGGGGCGAAACCGCGAAGTCCGCCGCCTCTTCGAAGCGGTCGGGCATGCGGTCAGTCGTCTGATTCGCATCCGATACGGTGCCTTCATGCTGCCCCGTGGCCTGCGCAGGGGTGTTTTTGTCGAGCTCGATGATCATGACATCTCGCAGCTGACCCGCATACTCAGGCAGGCAGAGGGGCGCGACAAAAATCAGGGACGGCGGCGCCCCGAGCGGGCGGCTGGGCCGCAGCAAGGCCCGACGCCTGGGGGGCATGCGCCCGATGACGGCGCGATGCCCGCCCGTTCGGATGCGCCCCCTGTGGCAGAGCAGGACGACCTTGAGGAACTTGGACCTTACGAGTTTCAGCCGCCTCCGGGCCGCCATGGTCCGGCCCGTCTCGATGATGGGACGGGCTCGGGGCGACGCAGGCGCGGGCGGGGCAAAGGACCGCGTCCAGGCAGTCCGCAGCCAGGCTTCAACCTCAAGCCAAGCGGGGGCGGTAACAAGCGGTCGAGCCGGGGTGGGACGGGGGCGAACAGTGCCTCGGGGCAACCCGATCCGATGAAGACCTCGTTTGGCTACATTGGCGCCGACACCTTCACCCGTCAGCGCGAGGGGCAGGGCAAGCCGCGGGGGGGTAATCGCGGCGGGCGCAAGCCCGGCCGCGGCTGAGCAGCCTCTGCGCGGCATCGACCGGACAAGACGGCTGGGCCGATGGACCCGGCTCGCCAGGGGCTATTGCCCGGGTATGCAAGGAAATACGCATTAAAATAAGAGGTTTTGTCGTCTCTTGCGACCTTTTTTGTTTGTCTCCAGCCCGAGGATTTTTCATGTCGACCGAGCGCACCCTTTCCATCATCAAGCCTGATGCCGTAGCCAAAAATGTCATCGGCCAAATCTACGCCCGTTTCGAGGCTGCGGGCCTGAAGGTCGTGGCTGCGCGCATGGCGCATCTGTCGAAGGCCGAGGCCGAGGCCTTTTACGCCGTTCACAAGGATCGCCCTTTCTTCAAGGATTTGGTCAGTTTCATGATCTCCGGTCCGGTCATGATCCAGGTGCTTGAAGGCGAAAACGCCATTCTTAAAAATCGCGACTTGATGGGCGCGACCGACCCCAAGAAGGCTGCTGCCGGCACCATTCGCGCTGATTTTGCCGACAGCATTGATGCCAACGCGGTGCACGGATCGGACGCGCCGCAGACGGCGGCCCAGGAAGTGGCGTTTTTCTTTCCCGGCATGCAGATTTACTCGCGCTGAGGGCCCTGCGGGCTGATGCCAAAACGGGGCCCCGAGGGGCCCCGTTGTTTCATGGGTCGTTCGTTCAGCCCGCCGAGCCCCTTGCATTTCTTCGGTTTGCCGTTACCCTGTCGGATAGCTCAAGCGCCTACGATGCTCACCAATCTGCTCGGCTCCGACCTTGAAACCTTGGTCCGGTTTTGTGAAGAACTGGGAGAAAAGCGTTTTCGGGCGACCCAGCTTTTTCGCTGGATCCATCAGCGAGGTGTGCGCGATTTCTCGCAGATGAGCGACCTCGCCCGCTCGTTGCGGGACAAGCTGGCTGGGGTCGCCCAAGTGCAAGCCCTGCCTGTGGTCTCCACGGAGCGCTCGTCCGATGGCACTGTCAAATGGCTGTTTGATGTCGGTGATGGCAACCTCATCGAATCGGTTTTTATTCCTGAGACCGACCGCGGCACCCTGTGTGTCTCTTCTCAGGCCGGCTGCGCGGTCGCCTGTCGCTTCTGCTCCACGGGACATCAGGGCTTTAGCCGCAACTTGAGCACCGCCGAGATCGTGGCACAACTTTGGTATGCCGAGCACACCCTGCGACGGGAGTTGGGTCGGCAGGAGCGAGTCATCACCAATGTCGTCATGATGGGAATGGGTGAGCCTTTGCAGAACTACGCCCAACTGCTGCCGGCCCTGCGCATCATGCTCGATGATCACGCCTATGGGCTTTCGCGACGGCGTGTGACGGTGTCCACATCGGGCGTGGTTCCGATGATGGCGCGACTGGCCGCTGATTTGCCGGTGGCCCTGGCGGTTTCCCTGCATGCCCCGGAGGATGTGCTGCGGGATCATCTGGTTCCGCTCAACCGTAAATACCGGATCGCTGACTTGCTCAGCGCCTGCGCCGCCTACCAGAGTGTTGCGCCGCGGGATTTCATCACTTTCGAGTACTGCATGCTCGATGGCGTCAACGATCAACCCGAGCACGCCCAGGCCTTGGTGCGCTTGATGCGACAGCACAGCGTGGCACTGACGGCCAAGTTCAACTTGATCCCCTTCAATCCTTTTCCAGCCTCGGGCCTCAGACGCTCACCGCCCGAGCGCATTCAGGCTTTTGCCGCGGTGTTGATGGAGGCGGGTCTGGTAACAACCATCAGGAAGACTCGCGGGGACGATATCGATGCAGCTTGCGGTCAGTTGGCCGGCGATGTCAAGGACCGCACGGATGTGCAGCAGCGCATCACTGTGGCGCGTGGAGCGATGAAGCGGGATCTTCAAGATGGGCGCTCTCTGCGGGTCTGAGCCCCGTTCAGGCCGGATGCGGGCGTTTGGCCTGTTGCTGATCTGCGTCCTGGGCGTGGCTTGCTCGGGACCCGCGCATCGGGCCAGCGACTGGCCGACCGAGTCGGATCAGTCCCCGGCTCAGCGGCGCGCCCTGCTGCGTCTGGAGTTGGCCGATGCCTACCTGCGCCGGGGTCAGCCGATGGTAGCGCTCGATGAGGTCAAGCAAGCCCTGGCGCTCAGCCCGGAGCTTGCGGCTGCCTGGTCCTTGCGCGGCCTGTCTTACCTGCAAATGCGCGATGAGGCGCGTGCCCTGGCCAGTTTCGATCGGGCGCATCAATTGGCCCCCGATGACCCCGATGTGCTGCATAACCGGGGATGGCTGATGTGTCAGCAGGCCCAGTCCCGGCCGGTCATGGAGCAGGCGCAGTTGCTACTGCGGCGGGCTCTGGCCCAGCCAGCTTATGCCCATGCTGACAAAAGCTGGCTGGCGCTGGCCCACTGTCAGGATCGCGCCGGCCAGTCCGCCTGGGCCCTGGAGAGCCTGGCCCGACCCGAGTTGGAGCGGGCCTCTCAGGCCCAGACCCTCTGGCAGGCCGCCCGGCTGGCCCGCAGGCTGGATAATGCGGCTCTTCAGCACAAGTTTGGAATGCAATTGCAAACCCGCTTCAGCCAGTCGCCGCAGGCGATGGCCCTCGCCCAAGGTGCTTGGGATGAGTGAGTCAAAGCCTGAAATAGACAGCCCTCCTGCCGCAGTCAGCGCCGGTGCTTTGCTGCGTCAGGCGCGCGAGCGTGCGGGCTTGCATATCGGCGCGCTGTCGGTTTCATTGAAGGTGCCGGTACAGCGACTCGAGGCCTTGGAGGCCGACCGCCACGATCTGCTGCCCGGGCCGGTGTTTAGTCGGGCGCTGGCCCTGAGCGTCTGTCGCAGCCTCAAGCTCGACCCGGGGCCTGTCCTTGGTCTCCTGCCTCATGCGGGCAAGCCGGATTTGAAGCTCGAGGGCTCCCTGAATGAACCCTTTCGCCTGTCTTCCAGGACCGGGCCGGCGACAGCCTGGCTCCCTGTGTCCGCACCGGCTTTGTGGATTGCCGGCGCCTTGATTCTTGGCGCGATGGCGGTCTTTTTCTGGCCCGACACTGGATTGAGGTGGACCACCTCCGAAGCCAAGCCCGCGGCTGGCTCGGTGGTCACCGAGTCGGTTCAGGCCCCCTCCTTGGCTTCTGCCGGCGCTGGTATCCCCCCGGCCCCGGCCATGCCGGCGCACGCACCGGCGGCTGCACCGGGGGGCGCTGTATCCGTCGAATCGCCGACCCCCGCCCCGGGCGTTGGCGCTCCCCTGCTGCTCTTGAGGGCCCAAAAGCCCAGTTGGGTCGAGGTCGTCGATGCAAGCGACCAGGTGCTTGTGCGGCGAACGCTGGCCGAGGGTGAACAGGTCCCCGTGACGGCAGCATCGACCCTGCGTGTGACCATCGGCAATGTCGGCAGCGTGTCGGTTCTGGTGCGCGGCAGTCCTCTGGATTTGGCTGCCTCAACACAAGGCAATGTGGCCCGCTTCGAGGTGAAATGATGAACCCCTGCCTGCCGATAGAGCCGTCGCGGCCGAAGGCGCGCCGTTCCTTGCAAGCTCGCGTGGTTTGGGGCTCTCGGGTGGTGACTGTCGGCGGCGATGCACCGGTGCGGGTGCAGTCCATGACCAACACCGACACGGCCGATGCCATCGCCACCGCCATCCAGTGCAAGGAGCTGGCCCAGGCGGGATCGGAGGTGGTGCGCATCACCGTCAACACGCCCGAAGCCGCCGCAGCGGTGCCCCATGTACGCGACCAGCTCGACCGAATGGGTATCGATGTACCCCTGGTGGGTGATTTTCACTACAACGGACATCGCTTGCTCAGCGAATTTCCCGCTTGCGCCGAGGCCTTGTCCAAGTACCGCATCAACCCCGGTAATGTGGGCAAGGGCGACAAGCACGACAAGCAGTTCGCACAGATGGTGGAGGCAGCGATGCGCTGGGACAAGCCGGTGCGCATCGGCGTCAACTGGGGCAGTCTGGACCAGGAATTGCTCGGCCAGATGATGGACGAAAACGGCCGCCGGCCGCAGCCCTGGGATGCGCGGCAAGTCATGTACGAGGCCTTGATCACTTCGGCCCTGCAATCAGCCCAGCGGGCCGAAGCTTTGGGTATGCGCCGCGAGCAGATCTTGTTGTCGTGCAAGGTCTCGGGCGTCCAGGATTTGATTGCCGTGTACCGCGAGTTGGCTCGCCGCACCGACCACGCCCTGCACCTGGGGTTGACCGAAGCGGGCATGGGGACCAAGGGCACCGTCGCCTCCAGTGTGGCTTTGTCGATTCTGCTTCAGGACGGGATTGGCGACACCATCCGGGTGTCTTTGACGCCCCAACCTGGCGAGTCACGCACGCAGGAGGTGGTGATTGCCTCGGAGATTTTGCAGGCTCTGGGCTTGCGCATCTTTGTGCCCAGCGTGACCGCCTGTCCCGGCTGCGGCCGTACGACCAGCACCACCTTCCAGGAACTGGCTAAGCAGATTGACGACTTCCTGCGCCTGCAGATGCCGGTTTGGCGCAAGCGCTACCCCGGGGTGGAGCATCTGAAAGTGGCGGTCATGGGGTGCATCGTGAATGGGCCGGGTGAAAGCAAGCACGCCGATATCGGCATCAGTTTGCCGGGTACTGGCGAGGCCCCCGCGGCGCCCGTGTTCATCGATGGCGAAAAGCGACTGACCTTGCGTGGCGAGGCGATCGCGCGCGAATTCCAGGAGATCGTCGAGACCTATATCGAGAGGCGCTATGGTGCCTCGGTCCCGGCGATCTCCGAACTTTGAACAAAATCCGGGCCTGTGGCCCGACTGCACACCATGGTTGAGAAACTGAGCGCCGTCAAGGGCATGAACGACATCCTGCCGCCCGAGTCGGCCCGCTGGGAATGGCTGGAGGACAGGGTGCGCAGCCTGATGAGTCGATATGCCTATCGCAACATACGCACCCCGGTGCTTGAGCACACGCGACTGTTTGTGCGCAGCATCGGCGAGGTGACCGATATCGTCGAGAAGGAGATGTACACCTTCGAGGACCGATCGGACAAACACGGTCAGGCCGACTTGCTCACCCTGCGTCCCGAAAACACCGCCAGCGTAGTGCGCGCTGTTACCGAACACAATCTTCTCTACGATGGCGGCAAGCGCCTGTACTACATGGGGCCGATGTTCCGGCGCGAGCGGCCGCAGCGGGGGCGCTATCGGCAGTTCCATCAGATTGGTGCCGAGGCCTTGGGTTTTGCCGGCCCGGATGTCGATGCCGAGCTGATTTTTCTGGCGGCGGCGCTCTGGCGCGAGTTGGGCCTGAGCGATTGGAGGCTGGAGATCAATTGCCTTGGTCAGCCTGAGGAGCGAGCGCGTCATCGTGCGCAGCTCATTGCTTACTTCGAGCAGCATCTTGACGATCTCGACGAGGAGGCGCGCCGGCGCCTGCATAGCAATCCGCTGCGCATCCTCGACACCAAGAATCCCGCCATGCAGGCCGTGGTCGGGCAGGCCCCGCGGCTAATTGATTTCCTGGGGGCCTCCTCCGTGCGGCATTTCGAAGGGCTGCAGGCCATGCTCGATGCCGGGGGCATCGCCTGGAGCCTCAACCCCCGTTTGGTGCGCGGGCTGGACTATTACAACCTGACCGTTTTCGAGTTTGTCACCGATCGCCTGGGCGCGCAGGGCACTATTTGTGCGGGGGGGCGCTACGACGGCCTGATTGGGCAGATGGGCGGCAAGAGCGCTCCGGCCGTGGGTTGGGCCCTCGGGGTCGAGCGCGTGCTGGAGTTGCTCAAGGAGCAGGGGGTCGATGCGGTCGCGTCGGCACCGGATGCCTACGCGGTCATTCCCGAGCTTGATTCGGTTCCCCGGGTGCTGGCCTGTCTGCAGGCGCTGCGCCAGGCCGGGGTCAGTGTGCAAATGCATGCCCCCTCGGGCGGGCAGGCCGAGGGCATGGGCAGCATGAAGTCACAGTTCAAGCGGGCCGATGCCAGCGGGGCGCGCTTTGCCCTGATCTTCGGTGCCGAGGAGCTGGCCCAGGGCTGTGTGGCTGTTAAGCCGCTGCGCGGTGCGAGCGACCAGGCGCAGCAGCTGGAGTCCTTGACGGGGGTCCAGGCCTGGGCCGGCCGGCTACTCGGTGCTCGTTGACCGAACGCCCCGCAGCCCAACCCGGTCTTTGACCGGCCTACAATGCGACTCCCCCTTTGTCTGCGCGCCTGCATGCGGCGTGCTCTTGTTCGTTTGACCCGGCGTTCGCGCCTCCCGCTCCCATGGCTAGCCCACTCGACCTCCAAGAACAGGAACAGCTTGACGAGATCAAGCATTTCTGGAAACGCTACGGCAATGCGATCACTTGGGCGTTGATCGTCGTCCTGGGCGGTTTTGCAGCGTTCAACGGGTGGCAGTACTGGCAGCGCAAGCAAGGGGCGCAGGCGGGTGTCATGTTCGACCAGATTGAGGCGGCGGTGCAGGCCGGGGATCTGGCCCGTGTCGACCGAGCGCTCTCAGACATCAAGGAACGCTACCCCAACACCACCTTTGCACACCAGGCTGCCTTGCTGGCTGCCCGCGCCTACTACGACAAGAGCCAGAGTGATGCTGCCAAATCCTCGCTGACCTGGGTGCTTGAAAAATCCAACGACGACGGTCTGCGCGCGGTGGCGCGCCTGCGTCTGGCCGCCTTGGCCTTGGAGGCCAAGGCCTATGACGAGGCCCTGGCTTATCTGGCCAAGGAAATTCCCCCTGCCTTTGCTGCGCTTGCGCACGATCGTCGCGGCGATATCTACCTGGCCCAGGGCAAGCCGGCTGAGGCTCGCGAGGCGTACCGTAAAGCCTACGAGGGGCTTGAAGAATCGGTTGAATACAAGAAGCTGGTGGAGATCAAGCTCAATGCCTTGGGGCTTGATGTTTCCAAGCCGGCTGTAGAGGCCAAGAAATGAAACGCCTTGTCTTTACGCTTGCCCTCGCGGCGATCCTGGCGGCCTGTTCCACCGGCTCGCCCCGGCCCAAGCCGGCTGATTTGCAGGCGATCAACCCGACCATCGGCGTGCGTCAGGCCTGGTCGCAACGGCTGGCGCGCATTGATTACCCGGCTTTCGTGCAGGTGCACGCCAGCAGCGTGGTCATCGGCACCGGTGAGGGCACGGTGGTCGAACTGGATGCTGCCACCGGGCGTGAGCTCTGGCGTACCTCGGTCGGTGCGCCCTTGTCGGCCGGCGTCGGCAGCGACGGCAAGACGGTGGCGGTGGTGACACGCAACAATGAACTGGTGGCCCTGCGTGAGGGCCGGGTGGCCTGGCGTCAGCGTCTCGCGGCTCAGGCCTTTTCCGCCCCCCTGGTGGCCGGGGCGCGCGTGTTTCTGTTGACCGCCGACCGCGCGGTAACGGCTTACGACGGTCAAGGGGGGCAACGCTTGTGGGCGCAGCAGCGCCCTGGGGGTGACCCCTTGGTGCTGCGTCAGTCGGGCGTGATGTTGCCGGTGGGCGATACCTTGCTGGTCGGTCTGGGCGGCCGTCTCTCGGGTCTGAATCCTTCCAACGGCTCGGTGCGATGGGATGTTCCCGTGGCCTCGCCCCGGGGCATCAATGAGATCGAGCGCCTGGTCGACTTGGTTGGACCAGCCGCCCGTCAGGGTTCGGTGGTTTGTGCGCGCGCTTTCCAGGCCGCCGTGGCGTGTGCGGATGCCCAAAGTGGCCGCTTGCAGTGGAGCCGGCCGGCCGATGGTGAGGTTGGCCTGGCCGCCGATGAGCGCCTGCTCTACGGGGTCGAGTCAGATGGTCAGGTTCAGACTTGGCGCATGAGCAACGGCGAGCGGGTCTGGAGTTACGACCGGCTGCGCTTTCGGGAGCTGACGGCGCCCTTGCTGATCGGACGTTCGGTGGCGGTCGGTGATCTGCAGGGTTTCGTGCACCTGCTCTCGCGCGAGGACGGCAGCCCGCTGGGACGCATCAGTACCGACGGCTCGGCCGTGGCTGCGCCGCCGGTTTTGGTCGGACAAACGCTGATCGTGGTCACCCGATCGGGCGGCGTGTTCGCCTTCCTGCCCCTTTAATTCGGGCCTGAGCCTGCTTGAAGCCCAAAATTCCCGATGAAGCCGGTTATTGCCCTGGTGGGGCGGCCCAATGTGGGCAAGTCCACTCTTTTCAATCGCCTGACTCGCACCCGTGATGCGATCGTGGCCGATTACGCGGGTTTGACCCGCGATCGGCACTACGGTAACGCCCGACTGGGCGCGCAGGCCTTTATCGTCATCGACACCGGCGGCTTTGAGCCCACAGCGGAGTCGGGCATCTACCGGGAAATGGCGCGCCAGACCCGCCAGGCGGTGGCTGAGGCTGATGTCGTGATTTTTGTGGTCGATGCGAGGGAAGGCCTTTCTGCGCAGGATCACGACATCGCCGCTTACTTGCGCAAGCTGGGCAAGCCCTCGGTGCTGGTCGCCAACAAGGCTGAGGGCATGAAGGCCGGGGCGCAATTGGCCGAGTTTTTTGAGCTCGGCCTGGGCGAGGTCATGCCGGTCTCGGCTTCGCACGGGCAGGGCATGAGAAGCATGGTCGAGGCGGCCCTGGCCTGCCTGCAGCCGCAGCCTCAGGAGGACGAGTCGGCCGAGGACGAGGGGCAGGGGGTGATCAGGCTGGCTGTGGCCGGGCGACCCAATGTGGGCAAATCTACCCTTATCAACACCTGGCTGGGCGAGGAGCGTCTGGTGGCCTTCGACCTGCCAGGCACCACCCGCGATGCCATCCGGGTGCCATTCGAGCGTGACGGCCGTCGCTTTGAACTCATCGATACCGCCGGACTCAGGCGCAAGGGCCGGGTTTTCGAAGCCATCGAGAAGTTTTCCGTGGTCAAGACCCTGCAGGCTATCGAGGGCGCCCATGTGGTCTTGCTGCTGCTCGATGCTACCCAGGGCGTGACCGATCAGGACGCCCATATTGCCGGCTTCATCCTCGAGAGTGGGCGTGCCGTGGTGCTGGCTGTCAACAAATGGGACGCCATCGACGCCTATCAGCGTCAGATGCTCGAGCGCTCGATCGAAACCCGCCTGCCCTTCATGAAATTCGCTTCGCTGCACCGCATTTCAGCAGTCAAGCGGCAAGGGTTGGGGCCTCTGTGGACCTCACTGGTGCAGGCGCACTCGGCGGCCTTCCGCAAGATGTCCACCCCGGTCCTGACCCGCCTGCTGATTGAGGCTGTGGCCTTTCAGCAGCCGCAGCGCTCGGGTCTGTCGCGACCGAAGATGCGCTATGCCCACCAAGGTGGCATGAACCCCCCGGTGATCGTGATTCATGGCAACTCCCTCGACCAGGTCAGCGCGACTTACAAGCGTTATCTGGAGGGACGCTTTCGCAAGGAGTTTGATCTCGTCGGCACCCCTTTGCGTATCCAGATGAAAACCGCCCAGAACCCTTACGCCGACCGGTCGTCTGACTGAGGCCCCAAACTCAGCGGTCTGGGCTGTGGTAATGTGTGGCCCCCAACTTTCCTTGAACACGGACCATATCGTGAGCAACAATAAAGGCCAGCTTCTGCAAGATCCTTTTCTCAACACTTTGCGCCGCGAGCATGTGCCGGTGTCCATTTACCTGGTCAACGGTATCAAGCTGCAAGGGCAAATCGAGTCCTTCGACCAGTATGTGGTGCTGCTGCGCAACACCGTCACTCAGATGGTCTACAAGCACGCGATCTCAACCATTGTGCCGGGACGCGCGGTGAATTTCTCAAACACTGAGGAAGGCCCCTCCTCCTGAATCCCTCCGAACGCCCGCTAGGGACGCCGCCCCCAGTCCTTTTGGTGGGCGTCGACCTGGGCCTGCCGCACTTCGATGCGCAATTGCAGGAGCTTGGTCTGCTGGCGCAGACAGCGGGCCTGCGGCCGGTGGCCCGGGTGACTTGCAAGCGGCGTGCGCCCGATGCTGCGCTGTTTGTTGGCTCTGGAAAGGCCGAAGAGATCAAGGCGTTGGCGCTGGAGACCGGAGCGACTGAGGTCTTGTTCGATCAGGCGCTTAGCCCAGCTCAGCAGCGTAACCTTGAGCGCTGTCTTGACATGCCGGTCAATGACCGTACTTTGCTGATTCTGGAAATCTTCGGGCAGCGTGCGCGAAGTCATGAAGGCAAGCTACAGGTTGAACTGGCCCGGCTGCAATACCTTTCAACCCGGTTGGTGCGTCGATGGTCGCACCTGGAGCGCCAGGCCGGCGGGGCGGGTCTGCGCGGAGGACCGGGTGAAAAGCAGATCGAACTGGACAAGCGCATGATTGGCGAGGCGATCAAGCGCACGCGTGAGCGGCTGGTCCGCATCAAGCGCCAGCGCCAGACCCAGCGCAGACAGCGACAGCGCCGCCAGACATTCGCCGTCTCCCTGGTGGGCTACACCAATGCCGGCAAGAGCAGCTTGTTCAATGCCCTGGTCAAGGCCCGGGCCTATGCAGCCGACCAGTTGTTTGCAACGCTCGACACCACAACCCGGCAGCTCTATTTGGGCTCAACGGGCGCGGACGGATCGGCCGGCGATCGGCTCATGACGCTGTCCGATACCGTGGGTTTCATACGCGATCTGCCGCACGGGCTGATCGACGCCTTCGAGGCCACCTTGCAGGAGGCGGCCGAGGCCGACCTGTTACTGCATGTGGTCGACGCGGCCAATCCGGATCATCCGGAGCAGATTGAGCAGGTGCACAAGGTGCTGGCAGAGATCGGTGCCGATCATCTGCCGCAGGTGCTGGTGTTCAACAAGCTTGACGCCCTGCCTGACGGACGCAGACCACTGCGTCTGCACGAGGTCTTGCGGCACAGCGCCCAGGAGGTGGGCGAGCGGGTGTTTGTCAGTGCACGCACCGGGGAGGGCCTGCCAGAGCTGCGAGACTTGCTGCTGCGTCGCGCTGGCCCGGCCGGGGCGATCGCCGGGGTCGGGGCGGGGTTATGTGAGCCTACGCAGGGAAGTCCTCACGGTTTAGGCACAATGTCGCTTACAGAATAAAGACTCTTATCCGTCCATCATGAAGTTCAACCCTGTGCCGCAAACCTTCGTGGCCTGGCCCCAGCGCCTGTTTCAGCGCGTTCGCGGCATGTTCAATCTCAACGACTCTCGCTGGGGCCGCGACGAGTCCTCCTCGGGCGA
>Ga0194133_10004047_pt1 | contig 20142 bp, 11 predicted proteins | sample TA2KigOf40mmetaG_FD_155448 | JGI IMG/M metagenome (GOLD analysis project Ga0194133, IMG submission 155448) | Freshwater microbial communities from Lake Tanganyika, Tanzania - TA2015055 Kigoma Offshore 40m | ecosystem: Environmental > Aquatic > Freshwater > Lake | place: Tanzania: Lake...
TCTTCATTGGTAAGACTTTTATGACCTTGAAAGTTAATAGATCAGAGCTGGACTATAAAAAATCATTTTTTCCAATTTTTAACTAGCAAAATGACTTTCCCAAACTTTCACAATTTTATATTTTTGCTTAAAATGACCTAGAGTCATTTAGATTCTAGGTGCAGGCAGTAAAATCTTTTACTTTGGGTAGCCAGAAAAATACCATCTAAATAAAGTTTTGTAAGCCATCCATACTAAAATGAACGTTGAGTGTTCTGGCCTTCATCAAAAACGAATCTCAGCCTTTGAACAGACTGTTACAATTTTGTTTTTTGGTCAATTCACAGAAATTAGTTAGTGAGTTCAAAAAACTCTTGTTGAGAGTTTATTTCACAGGAAGTTTAATTCTAATCAATTTTCAATGAAAAAATTTGAATTAAGGAAACCTAGCTGACACTTTGAAATTTGTATTTATGCAAAATGAATCAAAAATTACTTATTTTCATTGCATATTTTACTTTTGTTCAAAGTCTTTTTAATTGTGACGAAAATGAAATCACAAATAAAATTCATCTTGAATCAACTGCAACATTTACTTCAGTTGGATGTTATTCAGAACGAAATTTGGCATCTTGCGAAATCAAGTCTCTGCTAAAGTCTTGTAAAATTGATCTGATTGAAACTTTCCAAGAATGTGATGCAGGTTTAGGTATAGTTTGGATGGGTCCTTTGGAATTTGATCCAAACAGATGTTTGTTCAATGTCTCTTCTTTGAAAGGAAATGGTACAGATAAAAAGTTTCATTCTGTAAAATAGAAGATTAATGGCATCAATTCCTTATTTTTAGAGACTCTCTGGCTCATCACAAATGATGTAAAGGGTTTCGAAAAATCCATTCAGATATCCACAGGTGAAATTTACACAACTTTCAAACTTGAATTAGGACTAACTTAATCAAAACACAACAATTATGTATGGTAACTAGTTGAGAACAAAAAAGTTCATGACTTAATCATTGGATCAAGCAAGAAACTTAAACCTTGAATAAAAAAATTAATTTATGAAACTCTTAATCACTAAAATAACTACAATTGAATTTAGGAATTATTGATGAGCCTGATATCTTGAATTTGCTCCTTGTAGCAGTTGTTTCTGCTGCTTTCAGCTTCATCATTTGTACAGGGTTTATTTGGTTCCTTGTCATAAAATGTTGCTATCAAAAAAGGTAAATTTTTGTCAAATTAAAACTAATATTGAAAAGTAACTAATTTTTGCTGTCTAAACACATAGAAAAGAACCAAGATCACCATTTTCAGTGTCAAGTAGGTTTTAAAGAATGGTTTTTCTTTGCTGAAATGTCATAAACTTGTTCATTCAGAAGGATCTTTTGAGCAAAGAGTTGAAAAAGGTACTTTGCCAAGAAGGGCTGAACTTTTAAGGCTATTTATCATGCAAGATGACGCATGTTCAATCAAATAATCAAATAATAGTTCACTGGTCAGAAAGAGGCCTCGAACAAGGTAAAATAATTTGATTTTTCATCAACTTAATGCCTAATTAATAATTTACCAAAAAAATTAGGAGAAACAATGTAGAGATACAACTTACTGAAGGGCTTTTTCTGAATTCGGATTCTGTCTGGATTTCAAAATCCTCAAATTTAACTACCAAACTTATTTACTCTGAATGTTCCACACCTATAGCTAATAGTCCATTTCTTCAAATGATAGTACAGCATCATGTGGAGCTTGTTGTATTGCTGTCACCTGAAAAAGAGCCGAGGTCTAAGGATCCTGGTATTTAAAAACTAATTATTTTAAATCTCCAAAATGAAAGCTGTTCTTATTACAGGTTATGTGATTCCATTGGGTTCCCCAGCTTGTGCAAATAAAATCACTGAGTGTGGCAGGATGAAAGTAAAAATGTGTGAGAAGAGAGTAATTAAAAATTGCCATAATGCAGAGGAGCAGATTCTAAGGATCACAGGTAGCATGAATTCGCATCCAACCTTTGTAGATCGAGGTTGATTATGAAAAGTAGCTTTATCAGTATGAATTAAGTAAAAATCATACCGTAGGGGTTGCTGTAGCATAATTGTTATGGAATCTACCTGAAAACTGACAGGCTTGGGTTCAATCCCCAGTCTGGGCAAAATCTTTGGCCCTTGGATTTGCCTGAATAATTATTTCACAAGGTGATTATCTTTGTCAAGAATGACTGTTGTGCTGACACTTGATTCATTTATTCACATTTATCATTAAGTGACTGAGAGACAACAGCAGGAATTGATATAAAATCTCCATTATCATAATTATATTTTGACAAATAAATGGGGTCAACCGGTTAAGGAATAGCTGTGAATTGATATTCTACCTTTTCAAACTTAGAAATCATCAAGAAATGAGGATAGATCCTAAAGGTGCTTAGGGTACTGTTTGGGAAAATGTGGTCCAGTGCTAATCTTGGTGGGCTGGGTTGTACAACTCAATTTGCGGTCCAATAAAAGGATTTAATTAATTTGTAACTTGAAATAAAATGGGTTGGTGTTTAATATTGATGGTTAAAATATCTGCAGATAGTGCACCACCAAAACTAGGGAGTACCAAGTAGATTTTTTGATATCTGGGGTTGAAAAATTGCTAACTTGGTTGGGGATTCAACTCATATAACCTTAGGTTTAATTCTCAATAAGGTAACTTTGACCACTCAGCTATGACGGCCCTTTGGTTTCTCTCCTATTCATAAAGTTTTGTAGAATGGCTGGAATCAACAAAGAATGTCACTTTTTACTACCCAGGCATTTTAGAGGTTGATTATTTTACCAGCTTTACTGAGCCTTTTATGTCTTAAACTAGCTCATTTTATAAAATCTTTTTGAGTTGAAAATTTAAACTTTACTTCATCTTTTTAGATACGGAGAGAAAAGAAGATGAAACTTCAGAAGTAACTTGGATTCAACTCCCCAATTGGTTAGATATTGAGTTTAAGGACTCTCATCGAATAACTGTTGATAGTCTGAAATACATTTTGTATTTGGCCAAACGTAGACCTTGTAGGTTGAGTTCATTCATTGTTGCTTCAATGTTTGTTTGACAAAAAAAACTTTTTTTACATTAAGGTTCAACATTGTTGAAGGTGGAGAATCATTTGTTTTACTTTATAAATTATTTCAAAAGTTAGAAAACGACTCAGATGTGGATGAAATTGATATTTTTTATGAAGTTCTTTTACTTAAAAATGACAGACCTAAAATGGTAATCTTACATAGAATATTTAATAAATTTGTAGACACTCTTTTTCTATCCAAAACTGTTTATGAGCTTGAGGTGGCCTTTCTTATGAACCACGCTCCTACCCGGGATAGAATAGAGCTCTTTAGGTTCGCTACTCCTTGTCTGAAACGAGTAAAACGGGATCGGCTCATCTGCCGTATTTTGATGAAATAAAAGACGGTGTAAGTAAAACTTATTTATTTGCTGAGTGTATAAAATAGTACAAGTACGGTTTAATATGTAAAGAAAAAATTAACAAGTCTCGGAGATGAGGGAGAGGGGCACAATCACTATCTTATACGGACCATAGTCCATAATCAACAGAAGTCCTTATTCTTATGGGGAAAGGCTTTATATAGATCCTCAATGTCCTTGAGTAGGTCATTGCTCTCAGGATGAGGAATCCCGGCGGCGTCGCTTGGCGCCATTGGTCAGAATTGACGTCACCCGGATCACGCCATATTGACTTGTCTTCTTCCCATTGGAGGAGACTCACGTGACCTTAGTTGATTGGGTTAAATTGACGTCACCTTGACGTCACTCCTCTAGGATTGGAGGAAAGTGACGTCACCTTGTCGCGTCCTTGGGGGAAGCTATCTTATTGGTAGTTCCCACGAGCTAAAACACTGTGCTCTCATTGGACGGGCTTGTCCTTGAGTTTCCACTGGTCTAATCATCCAGGGGAGCGGATGCTCCGCTTCTCTCTCTCTTTTCTCCAAAGTCCGTAGATGTATAGACTATCCATCCTACGCATCAAAGCACCTGCCTTACTTTTACACATATCCGAGCAAGGAAGGCTGCCTTGTTTGCATAGGAGAGAGTAGGTAATGCTTCTGGTGGATGCTGCGTAGAGTCTAGTACATCTTCTCTGATACCACTCCTGCAATCAACAGCAGTCCTGTGAGGGATGTGTGATTCTCGTTGCTTACAGTAGTGATATTAGGAGAGGACGTGATCCGAACATTCGTAGATGTCCTTGTTGTTGTAGAGATGGGTCGGATCACATAATTTTCCCATCTATGGTCTCAACGCCACATATATGTATTTTTCGTGGAGCATTGTGGGCGCTAGCTTAAGAAACTTATCTTAATAAATATCTTCATGTTTAAGAGTAGTGTCCCATCTTCCACGTCCAGGGAGCGCATATCCCACGAGGATTTTAATTATCCTGAAGATTACGTGAGGAAATGGCGCACCCTGGTGTAGACTCTGGGAATATTGTTTTCTTCCAGGTCTATGTTGGTCCTGTTGTATGGCTCTACCTTCTCGTTGTCACGAAGCCATCTCAGTCTCCTATATATGTTCTGGTAGCTGGATTCTGAGATGGTTCGCAAGCAAGACTATAGAGAGGTAGTCTTGTCTTGACGATCGAGCCTATGTTCTCGCGCTCAACGAATCCACTCATTCCCCTTTTATCATTATGCGGGATGATCGGGTTCGTCGAGAACGGGACCCTAAGCATACCTTCTTGGTTCAGTTAGGTTGATGCTGTCTAGGGTCTATCTTCCTGTGCCGACACAAGCAACCCAGCCTTTGCCTTGGCTTATTTAGGGTGAGCTGCATGTCTCAGGTCAGGACCATAGCCATGATGTAGGCTTCTTCTTCTCGTGTTGTTTTATGCCTTTACTTCTGCTGCATGAAATACGGTGTGACAGAGTATCTTAGTTCACTCCTTGTGCACTGTCGCTTTCATGAGCAGACCTGAGGCCTCTGACTGTTCTTGATGCTTCTACAGGTCCTCTTTTGTGGGTCTTTGGATCCTGGTTGTTTTTAAGCATCAGTTTCAAACCTTCATTCACAACCTTCACTGGCTTCACTTTTTCTCAGTGAAATTGTAAATGAATGTCAGGAACTAATGTTCCTCTTATTTATTTTCTTTAAGCCTTTTTTTTGGGGGTAATCATTTTTGGCGAATTTGACTACAAATTCAAAAAACCTTTAGGACTTTTATCTCATAGGTTCAGTCGGAAAATGAGTACAAGTTCTTGTACTTGTGTGTTGCTGAGTACCTTAAACAAATAAAATCTGATCCTACATATAGTCCAAGCAAAGTTTACGATTGTGCTTGAGGAAAAAGATTTTTGCTTTTGTGCTTCAAAGTTTAAGGTAGAAACTTTTTGTATTATATAATACTCAATCAAAATTGATGCATGCTTCAAAAAGGACAAATTTATTACTAAAGACTAAATTATTATTTTTTGTAGGCTTGTGGAAAAAAAGGATATAAACCTATTTTTGGTAAAGTTAGGTCATCTATGATGTTATCCATATTTATTCCCCATAAAAGTTAGCTACAGAATCCTGGAATAGGTCCCAATCCTAGGCAGACTTTTCTCTGTAAATTTTTTTCATTTGGGTGACAAGATTGAAAATTTATTTGACCAGCAGTGATATATTTAGATGAAATTATTCTAAAAAGATAGGAATTAAACTTAGATTGCTTTTTTATATGTTTTTAAAAAGTATTCACATAAATATGTTTATTGCTGAGGCTGATTCTTGTGAGCCATGAAATCTTGGAACTCTTCCAAGGTTAGTTTCCCATCTTTGTCACTGTCATTCAGTTGGAACACAGCATCCACCTGGAATTTGTAAATATTAATGAAAATCTTTTATATTTTATTTGTGTGATTTGATGTTTTTATACCTGCTCTTTTGTCAGATTCTTGGAAACTTTGAGCATTTCTCCTTTCGTTATGTACCCATCATGATTCTTATCAAAAGCCTTAAAAGCTATTTCTGATTTTCCATCTGCACTCATCTTTCGCTTTTGGTCTTTGCCAGAATCCCCAAGGAACTCTTCCTTGCTGATAAGTCTGTAAATATCCAAAAAAGGATTTTTAGGCAAAAGACTAACTTTGAGTATGGAGCAAAATCTAATAGTTCCTGCTTCTTGAATTATTATTAAAACTAAAATAGTTGCAAGCAAGAAAGATTTATATTACATAAAAATCTAATAGTTGCTGCTTCTTGAATTATTATTAAAACTAAAATAGTTGCAAGCAAGAAAGATTTATATTACATAAAAATTGTATGAATGATAACTAGACTTTGAAGAAAATTTTATGATTGCCCAGGCTTCCCTCTCAATAGAATTGCAATGAGTTCTGTTGAAAAATTGACATTTCTTTCCATGACTTTAAAAATGAAGTTGAACAAAAGTTATACATTCAAAGGTGTTTTCATTTTTCACCAAATGGGGAGCGTGCAAGGTTTTCCAAGGGCGTGAACCAAGAAATGTAATGGCTTTAAGTGAGAAACTTGATCCAAGGCAAAAGTGGGACACCATAATTTGTACTCATTTTACTACCCTAACAATTGAGCAGTTGAGCCACATCTGAAGCAAATTCACAAAATCTTTCTCAGCAAAAAAGTAAATGAAAAATCATTAAATTTACCCATCATGATCTTTGTCAGCAATTTGCATCATCTGATTTATTTCTTCAGGTGTGCATTCAACCCCATGGGCCCTCATTATACGGTAGTACTCATCTGCAGAAAGGAATCCATCACCATTTGTGTCGGCTTTCTATAAAAACACATGTGAAAAATACATGTATACTTAAAACAAAATTTTATCAATCTAAAAATCTAAAGATTAGAAAGCAGGGTTGCTTTTTTTTTACCCATACCATATAATTTTAAAAGAGCTTGCACTTGATGGATTAGCTCAAAGTGACATTTACATTCGATAAAAGAAGGCAATTTAGATTCAGAACTTTCCACCATAGTATTAAGTATCACAAGAAACTATATCTACAACAAAGAGGCTAGATTTACTTTGACAAAGCAATACATTTATGAGTGAGTAGTTAAATCAGCTATTTTAGTTCTATATGTACCTCTTTTTGATACTAAAGAGACAATTCCTCCTTTGTTTTCACAATGATTCATTTTTAATGCTTAGTTTGCGTGTTGGTCATGAATAGCCACACCCTAAAGTTGAAATTGCTGTGGAAACTTTATTTGTTTCCATAAATAATAAGTGAGTTGTCAACATAGTTAGAGTCCAGACATTCCACTGTTTATTTTATTAACTTTTATATAGTGTCATAGATATAAAAAATAGCCCAATCCCTTGTACTGTGTTTTACAGTAATAGCAACAACAAATCAAATATACAGAGTCAACACTTTTTCCATTCTTTGTACACCACCTACTTTTAATGGATTTGCCCTTTAAAAGAACCTTTGAAAACATTTTCCGTTATTCACATTTTATAAATCAATAAAAAGTATGTTTTGCAAAGTTTGAGTCATAAAAAATCGATATGTGGTTTCAACATCAAAGCTTTCTTTCACTCAAAAATTCATAATTAGGCAATAATCTATTTTCCTTTATATCATTATATTATAAAGGAATAGAAGAAATCATAAAGTTAGAATCAACACAGTAATCTATCAAAAATTTTACATTTTTACAGTACACTCAATCACTAGACTCTAGAACTTAATTTTATGTCTCAAGGTCAGGATTTCACATTTTAGTTTATTGAATGTGTATTGAGTGGTGGTTTCTGATGATCATAACAGCATGGGGTCAAGGTTAAGCTAATGACTGAAATCCAACCCAGATCCATCACATCTTTCAGCCTCCAGCTGAGTACATCAACCTCTCTGGTTACCCATCCATGTCTTGACACTTTTCCATCTAAATAAAGTACTTTCTTAGAGCATTCTAGATCTCTTAATCTTGCCAATGCTGGATTATTTTGAGTTAATTTAAAAGGTCTTAGAATTGCTGGCCTAAGTTATTTTACCTTATTGATTAAAAGCTAACTCAAATTTGATAATCAGCAAAAATAAATGATAAAGGTGTTTTCTTGAGCGTTTGATATTCAAGATACAAAACTTATTTCAAATTCTTGTGTAAACCTTTCCTGCATTTCTAAAACTACTTATATTTAAAACTTCATAATGAGCAATAAACTATTTATTGGGTAAAAGTTGGTCTTATTACAAGTCTAAGATTCTACTTTTTATGTCTGATAATGGAATGAGATGCTCAAGATGTGATGAACGTTACGATATCGAAAAGGTTTTACCACATCTAGAATACAGCATCATTTATCACATGTCTTGGACTCAGATGTGGGTGCAAAGCATTGTGTATGCATCGATCCCTTTAATATTTTTCAGCATCTTCCCTAAGCATTAACCTGAATGAAGCAACTCCTTCTTTTCCTCTTTATTTCAACATCAAAATACAAACCACGCATTAATTCTAAGACCTTTGAACTTGCAGAAACTCCCCTTTGTATACTTTTTGCTTCCAATGTTATCTAATGAGCTTGACTTTCCCTTGTGCGACTCAAACTGATTGATCTCTAGTGTGCATTAAATAAAAAAAAATGGTTGGAAAGAGAGAGAGCAAAAGAGAAAGAAAAAATTGACTTTTAGTTTATTTTAAGTGTCCAAACCCTCTAAGCAAATATTGAGTGAAGAGGAAAAGCTCCTCTGATAGATGTTCTTTTCAAGGCCAGTTGTGAGTCACCGATATGAGTAAAACGAACTTGACTTTGTGTGAGCCTTTATATAATTACACTTCTCACTTTCAATTTCCCTAAACACCAATGTAGTTACTAGACTATTAAAAGAAATAATCAATAAACTTTTACATTGAGTGTAGATATTAGAGTAAATGAACTTAATTACACTTCTAATTGATGGGGCTTTGCCATGAAATTGCAATGAACTTGAATCCAGAGGAAATGAAACAAATCTGTGCTTTGAGTTTTTCACGAACAAGTTTTTCCTGTATGTAATTTTCACACCACCATTCTCCCAACAAACTTTTCCCAATTGGCTAACCTAACCCTTCCCCCCCACCCCTACTTCCACCCGCACCCCCGGTAAAATGTTTTGGGGCCACCTTATTTTACCAATTTAAGGAAAGACTCATTCTTGAAAAACTCATAAGGCCATAAAGTATGTTAGGGCAAGTTGGTAAATCCAACTATAAGGCTCAACCCATGTCTTAAGCAAGGGAAACAGTTTTACAAGAAATAGAACCCCCACCTTTGCAAATTTGCATCCAATAAAACTATTGAAAAAAATATATCAAACATACCCAACCGGGGCCCGGCGCTGCCCGGGAAAAAATTAATAAGATTAAGTCACCCATCTGGACATTTTACGATACACAAAGTTTTTCTACCGTGATCTGCTAAGGTTTAGGAGCATGGGGTTCCCTGGGCTCAGGGGGTTGCATTGGCAGGGTAAAAAGAACCTTTGTTGAGCTGGTGTGGAGATCTGAACAAAATCTGGTGGAGATTGGTCTGGCGGTTCGCAAGTGAAAGAGGGACATAGGTACGTGAAAACAGTCTGTTTTATATACATAGATTGCCATAACCATCAAGCTGTAAAGACTGGGTTATTTAAAAACGCTTGACTTACTTTGAATGCAGCTTCAAGGGCCTCTCTTTGTCTTCTATCTGACGATTTCTTTAGCATGAGAAACATGGTGCCGGACATCCTGAGGTTGTTGTTCATTGTTTTAAGGAGAAATTTGATTGATTTTTAGCACGATTTTTTCTTTTCTGCTCAGCTTTCTATTTGATGCATCAGTCAGTAGTTTGGGGAATTCACACACAAAGAGTAAAATGGATAAAAAAGAAAATTTTCAACATTTGGCTTATCTAAATGTGTTGATCAATTTTTATTGGTTGAGCTGTCAATTGCAAGGATGAGGGTTATGTAATTTCTGAATCAATATGTAATATAAAAAGATGGATTAAAAACTTTACATGAGGGACAAAAAAGTAAAGCACAACATGCAATCGGTTTATTTGCTCAATGTATTTAAGCTATCGATTTTTGATTACAAAAAAGATTTTGCATATTTCTAAAGCCTTAAAGTTATATAAGGTTTTGAATAAAAGCATCAAACCTCTGAGCCATAAGCCTTGATATATTCTTGTTGTTGGTCCACTAAGCTGAAACATTTTAAAAAATATTTTGAATTCAAAACAATGGAATTTCAACTCCAAAAAGTTTAAGCCATAGGTATACTTTAAACTAACAACAATAATGCTTCTTTAAAATTAGCTTTTGAGTTTGAATATGTTTTGAAGGAATTTGTTTTTTTTCTGATAATTCTTGATGGATTCTTAATGAGACCTTCGAAGCTTGATCGATTCATGTCATGTTTAGAAACAAAGGTTTACAAAAATGTGAAATAAAGTCTCCAATTCTACCATGTCAACTAAAAGCAGCTCTCAAAGATCATTTTTCGGTGACTTTGTTTTCCTATTGCCAAAAAAGTAGCTGAATTTGGTTCATTCAATTTCTAACTAAGAATCACCACACAAGAAAGAAATCAAAGGCAGGGTTTAGAGATAAAAACTGTTCTACCCTGGATTGCCAACACCCTTAAGAATATCTCCTAACTTTGGACAAACAAGCTAAAAAATAATTAACTTTGTCTGAAATACAATTTGGATCCCTATCATAATAAGCTAACATGTTGAAGACTCAATATTTTTACATTTGATGAAACTTACTTCAGTTACACTAGGCAGAGAGACAGACAAGCCAGAAGCATTTGACAAAGTGTCTGCATGCAATTGATAAGATGAAACTTTTTTTTCAACTAGGTTTCAATCCATGCCATGTAGAGACAGCAACTGAATAAAGAACTTCTTGTCTTTCTGGAGGGCGTCCAAAATAGTCAGAGAAAGAAAGTAGTGGAAAAAGGATGGTCTCTGCAACTCAAGCTTTTGCCAACAGACAGGCGCACATTAAAGGAAACTTTCACTCAACACCAATCATATCACCAGAAAAGTATCATTAAACATTTATGTGGACTTACAGCCTTCAGAGAAACCTGAAACTAGGAAGTGCCACGCACTGAAGTTACATGTCAAATACTGGGGGTAATAAATGGTGTTTTCGTTAGATGAAAATTTTTTTCCACACTTACTTGGCAATGAAAAAGCAGTACGAAGATGTCCATTGTATAAAACTTATGTATGGAGCTGTTTCATATTTTATCACTTTACTGGTTGTTAAAACAATGAATTTCTTTTTGTTCATTTCTTTAAAAAACCCAGAAGGAAATTTGATTTTAAAATAAGAAACTCCTCTGAGCAAAATTGGAAGCCAAAACCCTCAAAATTGGCTGAAGGAACTGAATAGGACTGACCTCAATCTTCCAGTCAAAGCCACTGGAGACTTTAAAAGAATAAAATACCAAAAGTTTAGATTTCTTCCACTAGGTGAGGGCATGCCCTATACTCTTCAAAATTTCCGTTTTCCTCAAGTTAACTAGCTATAGACTCTACATAAAGTCCCAAGTTCCACTTCCACAACATATTTTTAATTGTTGTTGGTAATAAGGAAAGCAAAACAATAAATTTCTTTTCTATTCTTTCATAAGATTATTGTCTTCAACAAAATGCAATCTATATCCTTTTGGAGATGCACTTTATTGCAAGAAAAGAAATATATTTATTGTGTTGGGGAAAAAACCATGAAACTACATCTTCACTTCCGAAACCTACATCGAGAGTCTATTAGACTTTTCCATCTTTATCAAGTAGATTTGTAGCTTTTATAAATGCTGCTTTTATGATTATAGAAATAAGGAAAAGAGAGTCTGAGCTAAAATAAAAACTTTACAATAATTTCATTTTCAAACCTTGCCTAAGCCTTAGATTATGACCAATCTCAGATTGCAAGCTTACATTTTCAATATACATGATAAATGAATGAATGAATTTTAGAGGATCTCATTTTAATTTTGTAATAAAACAATTGAGTGGAAGTATTTTTCTAAAAATCTTAACAACAATATCAATGCTTATATGCAACTTTTATTTATCCTTGCAAGCTATTTTGAGTGAAGCATTTTTGTCTCCAAACAATAAAATACATGCAAAAATATGGAAAGTGGAAGGTTTGCCAAATCTTTTCTCGTGTTATCTTACTTCGTTTCTTGGCAGATGCCTGTCATAAAACCAATCACATCCATACTGTTCAAGGAAATCCTGTTATCTGTTCTGATGCTTAGAAGTCATTAAATAAACAGCCACTTTTAAAGTCTTGGGGTTGTTTACAGTCAAAAAACCAAGTTGGGATTCTCAAGTCACAAAAATAGTTTGTGGAGCTAGAACTGCAACATTTATATTGAGACATCTGATCTCTTGGTAAAGAAAGGTCATTGCTTTTAAGTTGCATTTGTACTCTTGTGAGAAGTTTTACACTCAAACACCACATGAATTGAAATTAAAGTTTAATATGTCAAAAATATTTGTTTGTATTTACAGAATTCCTGAGCAAATAAGTCACAGCATAAAAAAAGAAAAATAAGCTATCTACATTGGTAGTTATTCTGCTAAATAAATCTTCATCCTTTTTTGTTTAGTAAAAATCCAGTAAATGAAATGAGTCTGTATGGATTACTATAGAGAAATGATTCTCCATAACCCCGCCATTCCACCCAGACCTAAAATGGTAAGAAATATAAGAAAAAAGTAATCAAATTGGCCAATGATTTGAATTTTTATACCTGATCACCATTTTCTAAATGTGTAATCAATGAAATCGATCCAGAGTCTCTGTCATCCTCAGGACCAGCTTCTCGTTGGTAGTTATTTATCATACCTATTTTTGAAATAAAATGCATTGTATCTGACAGTGTGATTAAAAAACCTGTCAAATTTACCAATAACTTCCCAGCCATCCTTTGAGGCAGACTGTTTGTAAAGAGCACACCAAATGGCTTGAGATTTGACTGAAACTAAGTTTGCAGAGAAGGATATGAAATAATCTCCAGATTGAAGGGCTGTCAGGTGTCCGGTTGAAGGATTCACTATGTCGTTGCTATTGATGTTGCAAACTGAGCTGAAGAAAAGTAATTTATCTATGAGTTTATTTGAATATCACTAGATTTATTAGGCTAAATCACTTAAAATACTTAGTTCTTCACTTTCTCTTTATTCAGCAAAGTATTTAAGTGAAGAACACTTGAGAAATATTAAAAAGCTGTAAAAAAAACTATTCTCTCTTTTGTGAGTGTGTGAATATATTTTAAATGACTTGAAAAAAAACCAGTAAAAAATAGTATCACACAATCTTACTTGAAGCAGCAAAATTGTTTAAGTAATTGATTATGAAATTAAGTGTTTTTAAAAAAAGTGATTAATGGAAGAAAAAAGAATTTTTTTGAGAACATCATTTAACTTAATTGCTGAAATCATTAAGACATTACTTTCTTATTCAATAATTGTTGCTGATTATTTTTTATGAGTGTTTTAGATTGCTTAGCTGTGTCAGATATCAAGAAGTAAAATTTGCCAAAACCATAGGAAACGATCAGGATATTCCACATTTTTTCCCCAAGAAATAGTCCCAAATTAAATCAAATTAAAACATTCTTTTTTGTTTGTTAAGGGTTAACTCAGATTCATGAATTACTTGAAGTTTGGACATCAAAACCAACATAAAATGTTATTAAAAATTAAATCATAATTTACTTACTATGTAATAACACCAGGTGTCCTGATCTCATCAGAGGTGACTGCACAGGAAAATCTGTCAGGGTCAAATGAAGATTTTCCAATCCTGTGTATTGATTCTCTGAAGTTGGCAATATCTAGTTTAAAATCAAACTTGTGATTTTATTTTAGCTGTTTCAAAAGTGTAAAATTTCTTGTTTAAAACCTGATGAGAGTGAAAAAATTTCTGGCTTAATGGTTAACAAGTCCTTATTGACATTGTTAAGGTCTGCCCTGATGCTGGAAATGTTGCCACTGAGTAAGTCCAAATTACCCCCAAAAGGTCCAGTAACTTCAATCTGATGGGAAATGAAGTTTCATAATTTGAAAAAGGAATGTAAGAAGTTTTATTACCTGAGATTGAATTGAAAGGATTGAATTCTTCAGGCTTGAAAATCCAGTTTTGACCACTCCGAATTCTGACATCATTTCATCCATATGCTTCTCTTTGTCAGCCATTCTTATCACTTTTGTTTCCATCTTCTCAAAAAGAGACTGCAGGAGATTGTATGAGGCCTTCATGGTTGTCATCTCATTTGTCTGTTCAAACAGACTAGTTTTCACATTAAGAAATTTAGAAGTTAGACCATTGATATCATCCTTCATGCTAGACGAGACAAATTCAATGCTTTCAAGATGCTCCTTTAACTTGGTTGTCACAGTTCTTGTTGTGATTGTTTCCTCAAAAACTTCACTTATGTTAGACTTTATAGTTGTCATCTCAGTGGACATCTTTTTAGCATAAGTATCAAAACTCACAAGTAATTGGTTCAGGTCTCCATTGATGTTGTTGATGTTATTACCAAGCCCAATTAGATTTGTCTTTATGCTTGTTATGTTGATTTTGTGTTCGTCAAATTTAGAATCTTTTTCATGTATAACTGAATGAACTTTATCCATACTGACTTTTAAGTCATCAACGTCAGATGTCAAAGAATTGATGTGTAATTTAGAATCTTCAATCTCATCCAGGCAGAAAGTAATATTGGTCATGACACTTGAAATGTTAGTTGACATCTTCTTTGTGTAGCTGTCAAAGTTCACAAGCAATTGGCTCAGGTCTCCATTGATGCTGTTAATGTAATTTCCCAGTCCAACTAAATTTGACTTAATGTTTGTTATGTTAATTTTGTGTTCGTCAAACTTTGAATCCTTGTCCTGCAGGACCAGATGAAATTTCACCATGTTGCCTTTCAAATCATCCACTTCAGAAGTTAGAGTATCAACATGTAGTTTAGAATCTTCAATCTCATCCATACAGAATGTTACGTTGGTGATGACACCTGAAATATTGGATGACAATGCTGATATGTGACCTTGCATTGTATTAAAGAACACATTTACACTTGTTGTCTCTGACTTGATTGAGTCCAGTTCAAACTTTAGTGTATCAAGGTTGGTTTTCCATGCTTCACTGTCTTGGGACAAAACTCTGATACCTTCTTCCAAACCTCCAATCGAATGAAGGTGGTTGGACATTGTAAGTTTGAGACCTTTGTAACCTGATATGATTCTGCTCAACTCAGTTTCCAGAAGATTATCTGCCAGACTTAATTTAGTGATGTTCCCCTCAAGGTTTTGGCTATATTCGAGCAACAATTGGCTGTGATGGGAGCTAATCTCTGACATTTGGTAAAGTCTTATTGTGGTATCAGTTGCATTTGAAGTAATCTCAGAAATGGAATGAACACAAAATGTGAGGTTTTGTTGTACAACTCTTAAGCTGCTGTCCATTTCCAAGGAGAAGTTCATTAGTCCAGCCATTCCCATTTCAAGATAGTTAGTTTTATTGTGGAACTTCACAATTTCATCTTTCAGCTTCAGCATTGAATTAAACATGGAACTTGTTGAGTGTGTCTGGTTGTTCATGAATCTAATCAGTTTCTCATCCACAAATAGAGTTTGGTTTGCAACAATACCCATCTCATGTTTGAAAACACTTGATCGATCAGATACCTCTTCAAGCTTTGAGGTCAAAAAGTGGGTTGTGTTTGCAACTGCTTGGCCTACAGCAACAATGTCTTGTCGAACATCACCAAGTGTAACATTTAGGGACACAAGCTCCATGTTGGCCTCAAATAATTCACGTTTGAATTCCACAAAGTGTTTTTCTAAATTTCTGTAGCTCATTTGAAGTTGGGTATTGTTCACCTCGCCTCTTTTTGTAATGCTTCCAAGTTCAAAAAGTCCCAATTCAAGGGTCTTTACATGGCCTTTTAGAGTTGTAGCATTATTTGTCAAAACAACTTGCATCTCTTCTAAAATTTTCAAATCTGACTTCAGCTGAAAAATTTGACTATCCAAGTCTTCAAATCTTCTTAATTTTCCTAATATCACCAGCGAGGTATTGGAATTTGTTTGAAGAGCTTGTTCAGTTGTCATAATTTTGGCCTCAAGTTTGAACATGCCTGATCTTAAACTGTTTGATGTCAGATCAAGTTGGGTCAAATTAAACCTTAAAGAGTTGAACAACGATGAAAATGTAACATTGATTTTGGGTAGCAAGGCTTCAGAGTCATGAACCCTTATACTCAGTTCCACCAACTTTGTAGAGAGACTTTCCAGATCCTTATTAGCTTTCAAAATCTTGATTTCGTTGCTCTTCCACTTGTCATCATTATTGTTTGAAAGATTCTCTAAGTCTGAGACTAACCTGAGATAGTCTTGTTTGGTCTTGTCATCAAACTTTTTGAGAACTTCAATCTCACTGTACAAGTTTTCAACACTCTTCTTGATGTTGTCAGCATTGTTAAATACTGAAACTGATGCATTATAGAGGTCAGCAAGCTTAGTTGAAAAGCTTTCCAGGTCCTTATTGGCTTTCAGAATCTTCAGCTCGCTTGATTTCCATTTGTCATCATTATTGTTTGAAAGATTCTCCAAGTCAGAGGCATACCTGAGAATATCTTTTTTGACCCTATCATCAACCTTTTTGAGACTACCAATGTCACTATTTAGATTTTCGACATTTTTCTTGATATCCTCTACATCATTGAATATCAGAACAGATGCATTGTAAAGGGTGTGGTGAAAAGCTGTTCCCATAACTTTCAGCTCATTGGACATGTTTGTAAAGTTGGAGGCTGTTACAATGTGGATTTCATTCAGCTCATCAGAGATGTGAGTGACAAGTTTCTCTATCATGGTCCTGTTGACCATTGTGTCTGTGAAATGACTCATTTCCTTTTCAATTGTCTCAATCCTAACAAGTGTGAGGTTCTTATACTGAACAAGTCCGGATTCCATGCTTAAAACTTGCGTTGTCACAGATTCCAAATCACTGCTCAGAGCAGACATGGACAATTTGGTTTCAGAGGCCATCAATTCCATTGTCCTCTTAAGGCTGGTGTAAGAAGAGGATGTAACCTCAAGCTGATCATTCATGAAGCTATAGTTGGACATAACCCTGAGGCTGTAATTTTGAAAGTGGTCAATAAACTGATTGAAGGTGGAAGACATCACAACCACATCATCTTTGAGACCCTCCATCTGTTTCACATCTTCACCCACATTCGAAATTTTGCCGGTGACCTCATCCAGTTTGAGACTCATTCTACCAATCTCTCCAGACAACCTTCCATTATCTCTTTCCAAAACAGACACTTTGTCTGCCAACTGGTTGTTGTTGGTTTTCAGTCCAACCATTTCCATCCTCATCAAAGAGATCTGTTGCTCAAGAGCATCTGCCCACTTTTGAAGTGCATCAACCAGGCTCATGGCTACATTGGCATCACCTTCGGCCTTAGCTCTGTCACCTATGGCTGAAAATTGTCTGCCAATTCTTTCAAGGTCATTTTGGAAGCCTCCAAGCTCTGTCACATCACCTGCCACTGCAAGTGCAATAAATAACACCAAAAAGTAATTTTGTAACATTTTCTTTTCATAAATGTTAAAATTTGAAATCATCCGGATTATGTCTGTTGTCCAAAAGGGCATTGTATTAAAAACAGTTCAATTTCTAACTGGAAAGGTTTTTTTTGCTCAAATGAGCCTCTGGGGACGACGTTTCACTTTCTTCAAACCATCTTTTCTCCAGTTGATAAAGTGCACTAAATTACAATAAATATCTTGTCTCTCTGTTTGAGAGTGAAAGTTTTTTCTTAGATTTAATCTTTCCAAATCGTGTGTCTTAGATGGTTAGAAAAGAACAGGAAAATGGCATCAATAAAAACCGTTGTTGGAAATGGACCAGAAATCTGTTGATCTTAACCATGAAGCATTGCACGAGAAAATTCCATTCAATATTTTCACGCTTGGTTGTGACCAACGATGTATTGATTTTTTCATGATCAAATTTTTTGCTATTCTTGTCTCATCTAGAAAAACAAAACACTCAGAAATTCTTACTGAAACAATGTCTCTGCTATGAACAAATTAGTTTTCGTCTGGAGGTTATGGATTCCATTTATATATCATTAACTTCAAGTTGGAAATTGCCTTTATTTTTTGAAATGATGCATTGACTACATTGTAGAAGTTTCAACTTCAGAAATTTCACATCTAACCTGAAAATGAATAAAAAATGGATGAATTAAAAAGTTGTAACTGAAATGGCTCATGTAATTTTCAAACAATTACCACGTAAAATCATTAAAACAAGCTGTGAAAATTATTGTCTGAGAAAATTGTTTCTAACATAAATAATGGGAAGAAATTATATCATTAGAGAGATGAAAGAAGAAAAAAATTGACAAGCTTATCAACAGAATTTTGCCATCTATCAGGCTATATAGGCTGAGTGGTCAAAACTTGGATCTAAAATTATGAGTTTGATCCCCAGGCGTTTTACCTCAGAATGGGAAAAACCAACAAGGAATCCTCGGTTAAGGTAATAGTAATCTGCAGTGACCATTGACATAATAACATGTCTTTTGATTCTTAAAGCAATGATCTCGCATCAACATGAGTGAAGCCTTTAATGCAATCAATAATGATGATTATCAATATTAGACTGATTTTAAATGTCTTGCCAATAGCTGAATTCCAGTTGTTTGTGGTTGTTCCTGACATCTTGGCCATTAGAAATTTATTGTTAGATTTATATCTAATTTCCCTACCAAAAAAGTTCATTTTGGTCTGCAAACTGGCAAAATTTAATTTTTTTTTGATTGGAAACTATATTTTCTAACTGATGTGTCAAAAAAGAACTTGTTTACCATGACTAAATTGGCAACATTTTCATCTGATAAGATAGTAGTTTATTGGATAGTTTTGACTTGGACAATCAATCACACCTTTTGTAGTGTCGTATAGAGATGGGTCCTGGCCCAACCCAACCTGACCCAACCTGAGCTTACTTTTGAACCACAGTAAATAAGAGGCCGACCCGCCTTTGACCTGGGTACTTTTTGACCCGACCCGACCGGAAGAGATTTTTTTTGATCCGAAGGAAAAAAATTGCAAAATTTGACGCTTTTAGGGGAAAATTTCCAAACCCAAACCATAGGTGGCTGACCTGACCTGACAAGACCCGGGTCAAAACTTTTTGACCCAGGCTCATCACTAGTTTTGTATAATAATAGGGAATTTTCCAGTCTGATTGTTCCATACAGTAGAAGTTAATTATCAGTGCTTTTTACTGCACTTAAGTTACAATGTTCCAAACCAAGCGTTCCATAAGTAGATTCCAATTTAGAGATCTGAATATTCTAATCCTAAATTCAGTGAATGGAATAGTGTTGACTTTACAACAATTGGAGGTCTTTTTCAGCTATCCAAACATGATTTTTACTTTCATTATCATACTTTTGAACATTTTTTGATTATTTTTTCATGGTTATTATTAACCTAATAATCTACTGACTGAGATAGACATCACAAGATGACTAATTAAGGCTAACCCAGGGGTCAAAGGTTTGCACAGGCCAGGGATTGAACCCTGAACCTCCCAGGTATATTATTTGGAAACAAACATCTGTCATCACAGATATGCATGGTAAACATAATCATAGGAGTCAATTGCAGGAAATTATTCTGATTGAGGTTAATTTGAAGCCTCAAAAGGCAAAAGTGGTGTCACTAAAAACTGGCATGGCCAGGGATATGGAATCTGAACTTAAAATGTCATATTTAACACATTATGTAACCCACAGCAAACTTAACTTTAAGAAATATTTTTTTGCTACTTGGCAGCTAAGCATCAAATATTCAAAAAATAGACAAAAGAGCAAACAAATAAATTATTTTCTCTTTTAAAGTTTATTTTAAAATGAAATCATATTTTTCTCTAATTGATTTAAAGGTTATAACGTGGAATTCCAGACTTGAATTTGTAACATAAAGTGACGATCAAAATTGCTCAGACCACACAAAAATTTTCATAATAAGTGATTTTTTTACATGATTTCATGTAAGACAAATGGATTTTTGGCAACAGACCATTACCTTTGTAAAGTT
>Ga0194133_10004048_pt1 | contig 20140 bp, 40 predicted proteins | sample TA2KigOf40mmetaG_FD_155448 | JGI IMG/M metagenome (GOLD analysis project Ga0194133, IMG submission 155448) | Freshwater microbial communities from Lake Tanganyika, Tanzania - TA2015055 Kigoma Offshore 40m | ecosystem: Environmental > Aquatic > Freshwater > Lake | place: Tanzania: Lake...
TGACTCTGCAGCCACGCAGACGCGGCGGCGTTGACATTACCTGCAGGCCGACCGTATGAGGCAGTACGTCCTTGAGATCGAATACACCATTGTGGTCGAATCAGAAGAGGATGACTCTGAAGCAGTATCTGACAACTTTGTGGCGCGGCTCACTGAGTTAGCGCCGTCAAACGATCACATCCTGGGCTTAGCCGTCCAGGTGTTACCGATACCAGAACTGCGTGGACCATCAGATTGAAGGCTCTAACCTCATCCCGAAACGCAATGCAAAACACCAGTTCAGGCAACAAATCTTTGAGGCATGGAGCCGTGAGTGCGCGTACTGCGGCGCAAAGGCTAACACGTTAGATCACGTCAAGCCACGGCATAAGGGTGGCGCCACAGTTGCTAGCAATCTTGTACCGGCGTGTCAGATTTGCAACCTTAAAAAGGGCAGCGAAGACTGGCGCGACTGGTTTAGCCGTCAAGATTCGTGGACAGCATGTCGCGTGCTAAGGATTCAGGATTGGACGCTTGATTAAGCATTTGGTGGTAAAAAATTAATGCTTGCCATGCCTGCCTGTGCTCGATGCACATACCATTCAGGCACACGCGATAGATATGCCCCACCTTGTGAATCGTTGGTTTCGATATGTCCAAGAGGGGTATCGTCCAAAGGGTTACTCATCAGCATACGCAGCCGCTGCAGGCCACGCTTCTCTAGGTTCTGCAATCGTGTTTTGCTAATGCCCATACGCTGTTCCAATTCAGACCAACTCACAGGCTTAGCAAGGCTTCTGGCTTTAAGTATCTGTTTTGTTCTACCGTCTAGTTTTGCTTCAAATATCTCCATCATGTTGCGTATTTCTTGCCGCGTTTCAACTAAATCATTCTCGTATTTAGGATCAGCGATGTTATCGCAAATGGATGTAGTTTCTGTTTCAGCTACCTTTTGATCAAGACTGGTGACGCGATAGGTTTGTTTCATCAGATATGACAACTGTTCTATTTCAATCCCCATTGCTGCTGCCGTCTCAGCCATGCTTGGCTGGCGCCCTAGTTTATGGCTAAGGTCTTGCACCGTGCGGCCTAGCTTGTACAGCGTCTCATGCAGGCTGGTTGGCAGCCGGATCATGTCATCGCTTTGGATCAATGCACGGGTGATGCCCTGGCGGATCCACCAGTAGGCATAGGTCGAAAACTTGTAGCCCCGTGATGGATCAAACAACTCAACCGCACGCGCCAAGCCGATATTGCCCTCTTGAATCAGGTCCATCAGCTCAAGGCTTTTGTTGCTGCGTTTGTCGTACTTACGCGCCACATGCACCACAAGCTGCAGATTGGACTGGATAAACCGCTGCCGTGCGCGTTCACCGCTACGCACTTCGCGCTGCTCTTCAGTAGTTAGCTTTCTATCTAAATTCTTTAATTGTTGCCATTTTGCTACACGCCTGCCTAGCTGTATCTCTTGCTGCGGTGTCAACAGCGGATATTTGGCAATACTGTTGAGATAGTCTTTAACGTTGTCAGCCATGACGAATCCGCTGGTTCACACGATGGAAGCGAAGTTCCATGGCGCTGCCAACGCTAACATGCTGCGCCAGCTTCATGCTGCAAAAGATTGGAATGCCTTACTGGAATATGCGCTGTTGCTGGCTGAATCGGAAGCCAGCCAGAAATCACAGATACGGTGGTTGATTGCAGAAGCCATGCGATCATGCAGCGTCCAAGATTGGCATATCCAAGCGGCTAATGAACTGCTTGCTGGCCGTGACTAACTTGTCGCCGTTGTAGCTGCCGGTAATGGCATAGCTGATGGTCGGGCGTTGGCTCATGCGCCAAAAGACCATCTGACCAATTTTCAGGCCAGGGTAAATCGGCAGCGGCTGAAGCTGGCGTGCGTTTTTTAACTCCAATGTCAACGTGCTACCGTGCCAACCGGGGTCGGCGTAGCCAGCATGGAGATTCTCATAGCCCTCGCGCGCACGACTGGATTTCAAGAAAAACAAACCTGCAATGTCTTCAGGCATGTTGAATGTCTCCATTGTCTGCGCAAGGATGAACTGCCCAGGCACCAATTCGTACGGATGTTCGACGGTGTAATCCTTAATGCTGAGCGGGATCATCTGATGCCCTTGGACTGACTCAAGCATGATTAAATCACCCATTCGCAAGTCGATGCTTGCTGGGTTAATCAGGTCTGCGTCATAATCCAGCACCATCGAGTGCTGGCGAATCAGGTCTTGGATTTCGTGGTCTGAAAGAATCACTGGCCTGGTAAGGAGTAACGGTTTGCTCGGGTGGTTGTGCGGTGTACCATCGATGACCGCAGCCGTTGCATTTACGGCGGCGATAAATCAAGCCTGCATCGTCTTGCTTTGTGTAGACGACATAGGTTTTTTGGCACGCGCATTCAGGGCATCGGATTTGAATAGCAGGCATTGATCTTCAAGGTCTTTTGCCATTACTGCAGCAGAACGCAACATGGTGCTGAGCTTAATAGGCTCCATCTCGCGTGCCATCGCATAACGAATGGCCTGCCGGAAGCCCATACTAATGTTGCCGCTGCCTAGCTTGCGTGCCGCTTCAATTTCTTCACGAGTCATGCGGATGTTGACCGTGAAATGACGGCCTTGACCGTTAGGCCGGCGGTCGCTCGGCATCCTGCATCAGCTCCATCAGGTCAAGCATGTGCGCTGCAAAAGCAACATGCGTCATTACTGCATGATTGCCGGGCGCAATCCCATAGCTTTCACGCCACCAATCTACGAAGGCAGCCTTGATGGTTAGCTCGTTCATCATTGCCTCACTTGGACTGGCATTACCAAATAAGTTTGATCGACTTCAGCCTTCGGCTTGATCACGACTGGTGTTTTTTCACCATTTGCCATAAAAACCACATAGTCATGACTCTTAAAAGCCTTGAGTGCGTCAAGAATGTAGTTTACATTAAAAGCCCATACCCCTTCGCCTTCGTCCAAATAAGGCATCGACTCGGCGCCATTTAGCGCATCAGCTTCCGCTGTAATTGTCAAAACACCATTATTGGCTGCAACTTTAACGACCGAGTTGTGCTCTTCGGCCACAATTGCTACTCTTTCCAAACAGCGCAATAGCCTATGCCGATCCACTTCGATTTGATGATCGAAAGTTTTGGGAATAAGGCTAATCAAGTTTGGATATTTGCCATCCAGCGTCCTTGAAAAAATAGTGATCCCCTCATCAGTAACAATGACAGCTTGTCCCTTGTCCGTCGAAATAGTTACAGTTCGATCTTGGATCAAACGCATGGTGTTAGCTGGCAATACAAGGTCAATGCCGTCGGGCAGGTCAACTGCATAACGCATCATTCGATGACCGTCTGTCGCTTCCATATGTCCATTGGCAATGTGGATGCCCTGCAGAATTTGCTTGCTTGCATCTTTGCTGGAACATGGCAGACAGGCTTTCACTCCATTTGAAAGTAAAAGCTCACTGGACTCGGACTCTACCACTGGTAAAGCAGGGTAGTCGAGTGCATCGTGAAATGGAATCTTGTAAGCACCGTCCAATGTTTTGATTAAATTGTTGTCAATACTAATAGCATCATCCTCCTCAAAACGGTTGGTCAAATTTGCTAGCAGTTTGTAAGGCATTGCCAAGCTGCCATTTTTTTCGACTAGCGCAGGCGTTGTGATGCTGATGCCAAGGTCCATGTTGAATCCAGTTAAAGTCATCTCACCGTTCCTCGCATCGAACAGCACGCAACCAAGAATCGGATGGCTGTTGTTTGAACTAATAGCTGGTGAAATCGTTTTCAAAGCGTGGGACAGGTCGCCCTTTGTTGTAAGTAGTTTCATTGTCGGTGGATAAAACACCAAATTGCTTCGCCCAAATCCTCATCACCACCCTTGTGCCGTTCGCGCCAGATGTACTCTATTGCATTGCCTTTGATGCAACCACGCCATTCCTCAGGAGTGAGGGCTGATCGGATTGCATCGATGCAATCAATATTGCCACTGGTGTAATGGTCTGGATGGTTGATAGAGTCAGACATTCGCGGCTTCTTGCAGGTGAAGGATGATCCAGTCGTAATCGACTTGGAAGCTAGTGACAAGATCTGATGGAATCGGGACACCGTCGTCTTTCGCATTATCCAGAACTGCCGCAGCATTGGCAAGGGCTTCACGCATTAAACGATCTAGGTTTTGTATAACTGGTTTTTGCTTTTCGCTTATAAAAAGCAATGGATCAGGCCTGGCAACATTGATGTCCATTTTAAAAAAGCTCTTTCAAAGTTTGTTTTGTAATGCGATAGTACATTACCATGCCTGGCACCTTTTCAATAAAATCGCAATCACACAAAATCTGCAATCCACGGCTAACCATTCGGCGCCACCTAGGAAGTTGTTTGTGCATTTTAATAAGATCGCCTTCCCAAAAGTCTTCGAAACATGCTTCCAAATATGCGTTCATTGTGACCGCCGAAAAAGCGCCGTCGTGAAACTTAGGATTGTTGGCGATAATCCGCGAAATAATTTGCGCCCATTCTTGTGAGCTGCGGAATGGCAGCTCATCATTGGTTTTTTGTTCTTGCGCCTTTTGAACATGACTAATCTGAAACAATAGTGATTCAATTATATTTGCTGCATCCCTAAGGAGCTCTGGCATTTTTGCCACATCATCAGGCACCGTTTGCCTGATTTCGTCTTGCAACAGGCCAGGCATTTGCTGTTCAATCGGGAGCGCGGTGCCTTTGTACTGCCCTTCATAAGCAGGATCGGCGCAGGGCCCAACCCTGCAAGCTTTAACAATTTGGCCGGGTCGCAGCTTGGCGAACCACTCCTGTTTGTCTGGTGAAAAAATAATACCCTCATAAGTCATGCCGTTGTAGACATAACTGCATTTAGCCTGAAGGTTGCCGTTTCGAGTGCGCGAAGGCAAAAGAAAATTGATCCTGGCGTCGAGTGTTTCTGGAAGCATCAGCTTAATTTGGGTTTGCATAATTAGAGATGGGGGCATTGTTGCCCCCAGTGATGGTTAAAAGGGCATGTCGTCAGCAGAGTCTTTCTGCTTAGGCGGCAGAGAGAAGTCTGTTACCGACAAATTGATTGCGCCACCAGGCGTGCCATCTTTACGCTCAAATGATTCGACGTACGCCTGACCAGTCACGGTGATTTGAGCACCCTTGGTCAAATAGTCATCTGCTACTTTTGCCTTAGGCCCCCATACGGCACATTTGATGACCGAGACAATGTCTTCTCCTTTGATTTTTTTGTTGACCATCAAGGTGAAGTTGGCAACTTCGGTGTCTTTGATGGTCTTGAGTTCAGGATCGGCAGCGAGATTACCGACAGCGGTTACTTGCAACATGATTTAGGAATGGTGTTGGGCTGGTGTCAGAGGCTAAGGCGCTCTTGAATAAAGCGCAGATGCTTGGGCAGCGTGATATGCGCTGTCATCAATTCACCTTCGGGCACGTCAAAGGTTTTGTTGAACTCTTTGATAATCTTGTTCCTCACGGCTACTGGCTCTTGGGTGAGCAGGTCACGGATGGTCTTTAAGTCTTTGTCCGTGATCGGCGTGTCTTCAGGATCAAGTTCTGTCGCGGCAGGCTCTTGAGCTTTTGCTTTTGGCTTGGGCTCAACTTTGGCCTTTGCAACAGATTCTGTGGCTGGTGCTTCAGGGGTCGCCTCTTTAGCCGTTTCAACCTCTTCTTTTGCCCATAGCTCGTAGCCAAGGCTGAAAAAGTAAGCAGCAGCAGCACAAAGACCACGACGGTGCGTGTCAGTCAAAACACGGCACGATACCTTTTCAAAGGCAACAGGCTGGTTTCGATGGTCTTGGCATGGATAAGGAAAACAAACAGTTGATTCCCCTTCAGGACCACGGAAATAACCCATGATGTAGCCGCTGCCGTCTGGAGCTTTCCAGACATGACTGTTGTTGTCGTCCTGCATCAGGGCGAATTGCCAGCCTGGTGCGTTGGTGTGTAAGTGGTTTGCTATCCTTGCCCAACTGACGTAGTCAGCGGCATAAGATCCAGACCCTTTGCGGAATACGTCATCTTTTGTGATGGTGCCCGCCAAATTGGGGTAAGTCATTTGGTTTGGTGATTAAGCGCAGTGAGCGTAATGATTGCGCCTGGCTGCTCATTTTCAGTGCAGTAGCGCTTGCTGGCCGTCAAACTGACAACCTGCCGGTCATCGTCAAACAAAACGCCTGTCAAAGCGTCGTGGGTTGACCTGACCAGTTTTTCAATGTCGCCGTTTCGGGCAGACGTGCAGTGCATGGGGGCGGACGAGCGTAAACCATGTTTTCCGTAATGGGATGTTGGACGTTTAAACCGAAACACCATGGAAGCCGTCATCGGAGCAGCGGTGTCCCAGCCGCTTGGCTTGGCTGTCATGGACTGGTACTTCACATCCTGCCGCCAGGGCTTTACGTTTTTGCTGGATTCGACCATGACGCCTTTGCCTATGTGACGTTTTGAACCTTGTGGAGCAGGAAGACCGATGACGACGAAAGAAATGGTGTTTTTCAATCCATAGTGCGCAACTGGTAGTAGGTTGTCACATTCCTGGTCGCTAGTCCAGCATCAATGTCTTGCTCCTTAATGGTCCTCATAGCCCGTTCAGCATCTTTGCTGTACTTGTAAGAGTTACGTTCGCAACGGATGTACTTGGCATTGGGGAACTGGAAAATGCCATCCTCTTGTTGGTAATCTTTCAATTCACCAAAAGCAATGGCGCCTTGCAGTTGTTCTTTCAGGAATGCTTCTTTTTGCTCTAGCTCTTCTTTTTGATGTTTAATTTCGATCAGAGCGTTGATCAGGTCTTGTGCTGTTGTAATCGGAGTGACCATGGTGAGCATTGGGTTGGCAGTTGATTGATTGCTGCTCGACGTGATTTAAAACCGAAAGACCGACGATGCAGCTAGTTAGGCAGAAAAAGAAAGGAAAGGAAAGTTTGAAACGTTTGTGCCAAGGCACGTTTTGATAACTGTCCATTAGGACATAAAGACCACGGCGGAGCCGAACTGTTTGTTTCATTGCACTGCTTGAATGCGAACACGTTGAATCAATTCGCTTAGCAGCTCGTAGCCTTCGTCTTCGCTCGGGTAAATGTCATGCTCAACCATCAACTCTGTTGCCATTTCGGCCAGTGTGTCGATGTGGTGTTCCCAGACGTACTCGGCAAACTTGTCAGCCAGTTGATCGGCCAGGTTTGCGGTGAGGTTTGAAAAAGTCATGTTTAAAACGCGATGGGCTGGGAGGCTTGCCTCCTTGAATTAATTAAAGCGTGAAACTAGGCAAAAAGCAACCCTAAAATCGTTAAAAAAACAACAAAAGTGCGGGGACTTACGCGGTTGAACAGCTTGCACGGTGCCAATGCCGGATACGATTTCCTCGGAGCCACACCGCGTCCGCAGTCAGACCTTGTTCCATGCTTCAGCCGTTAACCCACCAAATGGTCCGATCAGTGGCGACTTACGCAACAGGAGCTGTTCGCACAATGCAGTATCAATGAGCTCCGCTGCCCCTAGATCAACCGTCGCTGAAGTGTTTTTGCACCAGCTCGTTGATTTCGTCAGGATAGTCTGTCCAGGCAGCTAACGCTTTTGCGAGCAAATCAGCTTCCAGCCATCCGAGCGGTTTGCCGAAGTGGCCGTCAATATTTCCAGTCAAAATCAAAAAAGCAGCGTAGGTCGGGGGAAACTGTTCGTTGTCTGCCCATTGAAACAGACGGTCAACGGCGTACTCAGCATCACGTAGTTCTTGGCTTTTCATGGCTCAATCAAACATGCCTGCATTGTCTTCGAGTGCTGTAACCAGACCATCGAAGTCCTCGCTGTCTGGCAGCACGGTGATCAAAGTGTCAACCAGGTCGGATCCATACTCCTCGCGCAAACAATCGAGATAGTCTTCGCGGTCGTTGTATCCATTGTCGGTGTAAACAGTCATTGGCGTCGTTGGTGATAAAAGGTTGTGAGTTTGTCATCAAGTTTGATTAACTTGTCAGCCCAGCTGCCTGCTTCTGCCTGGTCTTCTGGGTCTGGCAGGTTGTTGCGAGCATCACGAGCAAGCTCGTACATTAGATCAAGTTCGGCAAACGTGAAGTGGCAGACGTAGCCGTGGTCAGCTCGTTTCATCATCAGCGGAGAGCCATTTTTTCGGCGACGAGCATTTGCACTTCGCGCATGCGCTTGGCAACAACACGCTTGGCCTTGGTGCAAGCAGGCCAGTCACCACGAGCGAAGCAGTGGGAGTATTCGGTTTGAGCTTGGGAAAGGAGCTCTTTGGCGGTGGCGAGTTGGAATTCGATGGTTTGCATTTGAGGAAAGAAGTGGAGAGGCATCAGCCCCATACATTTATTAAACCTCGAAACGCAACAAAAAGCAAGTCATTTATGACTCAGAAATGATTCGAAATGATTTAGTTTTGCTGCTTTTTGCGTTCACGTTCTCTGGTTGCCGCTCTGCTCTCGATTTTTGGTTTGCGGCTGTTGTTGCCTTTTGCTCGCTTTTGTCCATGTATGGCGTAACGCTGTTTCGTCACCTCTTTTGCAGCCTCAACAGCTTCCCAGTAGCCAGGCGGCTCCAGCTCTGAATGCTCCTTGAAATAAGTGGTCCAATCCATCTTGCTTAAAAAGGGCAGTTCTCCAGTTGAAACACGTCCCAAGCATCAAGCCATGCGCCAATGCAGTCGTCAGGCTCGTTTTGAATCAGGCGGCAGCGGTTTGGTCCGACCACAACCGTGTAGCACCAATCCACATACAAGCCGTGATGATGGCCGTTCAACATCGCCAAGTAACCACCTAGTTGAGCTTTGGCTGGCTTGCGCCGATCAACAGCAGTTTCATTGCCAACAGTCTTTAGGTCACCCAATGCGATCTTGCCATTTTTAGATTTGACTAAAAAATCAAAGCTGCCGCCTACGCCCTTTTTGTGATCGCATAGGCGGTACTCGACTGCCAACACCTCGCTGTCGCGCAGCAGCCAACAATCCTGCAAAGCACTGGTCCATTCGCCGTAATCGGTATCTGGCAGCGGCTCCTGCTTCAACATGGCTTCGCAAAAGGCGTGAACAGCATTGCCGCGAGGCGCCCACACATGCTTCGTTTCCTCAAATCGACGGTGCTGTTCAAGGTTAAAACGATTCACCACACGCGAAACGCTAAACGGCAACCAGCGCCCGTTGTATCGGTATTTGTGGATTCCTTCGTGGAACTCCAGTCCATTGATCGGCTCAAGCACTTGCAAAAACAGTCGGTTAACAGGTTTAATTAAAGCTGTTCTGCTTCAAAAAGCACCAATGGCAGTCGGAAAAGCAACCGGAATCGGCATCGACAACAGCCTACTCGATCGGCTCGAACAGTTTCGACCACCCTACATGACCCAAAAAGTGCACATCAACATACTTGTTGAGGAAGCATTGAAACGGCTCGAACAGCAGGAACAAGCTCCTGTCGAAACTGGCACGCTTACGCTGAAGTAGCTGGCTGCCGAGGCTCAAGCGAGTCGAGCGCATTGCCAAATATAAGGCAAAATAAAAGCGCCCTAGCTTGGACAGAAGCCAGGGCGATTAGTCTCAGCCGCTCGATTTTACATGACTTTCGCTGTTAAGTCCACGGGCTTTTCTGTTCTTCCGTACAGGTTGATGGACGAACAAAAAGACCCAAAGATTTTGATTATTTATGCCTGGCTTCATCGCCACGGTTGGAACTCCAACCATGGTTGTTTTGCGTCTTTGGCGACGTTGGCTGGCGAGGCTGGCGTATCCAGAAAAACCACGCAACGGGCATTGGCCATCCTCGTCCGTGACGGCTGGGTGACTGTGGAAAACCGTCCAGGCAAGACCGCCGTTTACCGAATCCGCTCCGAAAAAGCCAGGTCGAAAACGACCCAAGTCAAAAACGACCCAGGTCGAAAACGACCTAGGGGTCAGGTCGAAAACGACCTAGGTACCCAGGTCGAAAACGACCTACGAACAAAAACCCATAAACAAGAACCCATTAACAACAAAAAACCCTTAAAGCTTCAAACCGAGTTTGAAGCCGTTTGTTCGAAGCCTGTTGGCGACAGCAAAAAGCGGCAGCGGACCAAAGGCTCAGAGGCTTTTGAAGGGTTTTGGAAGCTGTACCTGTCCGCACCTGTTCGGGCAGCTAGCCAGTCCAAACCGAAGGCTTTAGCGCAATGGCAAAAAATCACCCGTTTTGAGCCGGAACGGGTTTTAATGGAGGCGCTCGAAACCGAGATCAAGCATCAGCAGGCTGCTGGTGATGCGTTTGTGATCCCGTTACCCGATTGTTTCCGCTGGCTACGGGACGAGCGTTATGCCGTCGTCAACGAGCGCCCTGCTGGCAGCAGCGGCTTTAACCACGAAACCTATGTCTTCTGATGTCTTTGAAATTATTTGACTACGAAAACCGTGGGCGTTACGTCCATCAGGTTTATGACAACAAACAACGCCTTTCGACGCAATCTGTTTATCGCTTGGCCGGGTCAGGCAATTTTGCTGAAACCGAACTTGGTGATCCGAGGTTTCATTACTCGCCTGTCAGCGGTGACCATGCGATTGGCAAGTATGACAAGGATGGCCACTACTGCACCTACCTGCCGCCAATCCCCAGACCTGGCTCGAAAGAACCTGTTGGTCGATACGTGCGCCATCCGTGGGCAGAAGAGGAGCGCCGTCGTCAAGGCGCGATGGAGGCTTGATCCGTGAAACAACCGAAAATTGGAGGTTTGCAGCCGCTCGGCACGTTCCAACAAACTGGCGAAACGCTCGCCCGCATGATCGCCAAGGGACTGTGCACCCTGGACGACCTTGACGACAGGCCGCCTGGTTCAATTGATTTGCCCATGCCTGAGTACCGAAACATCGCCCGTGATTGGATTACGGGCAACCGCAACCGATGGGCTGAAATCAAAAACGAGTACGGGTCAGCTTCGGAGCCAGTAATCGAGCTGGTTTCCCCAAGAGACCTGCCCACAACTGAACAACCACTGCCGTTCTGACCGCATGAAGCGCATCGCTGTTAAGTGCTACTTGACCCAAGAAGAAAACGAGCTACTGTCGCGTCAAGCGAAACAGCTCAACATGGAGCGCGGTCAACTGATTCGCCAGAGGGCTCTAGGAGCCGCTGCAGGGCGCTCGAACGGCTCGGCAGGCAAAACTCCCTTAAAGGTCTACCACGAGGCCGTTGCAGCCGCTTACAGGGTGTCCAATGGTTACGCCCCTCGCCATGTCGTTGAAAGCATTGCCGCTGCCGTGCTCTGCTGCGTTGATCAACTCCAAGTGGACGAGGCGTTTGACGCTGTTGCCTAAACCGGCTAAAAAGGAGCGAAAGCCAGTCGTTTCACATGGTTATCGCTCCTGAATTTATCGATCAGACCCCAGTTGAAGACCTCAGGCCATACGACAAAAACCCAAGGACCCATAGCGCAACTCAAATCGAACGCCTGGTGAACTCCATAAAAGAGTTCGGGTTCACTAATCCACTTCTGATCGATGACGATCAAAATGTCATCGCTGGTCACGGTCGCCTCGAAGCTGCAAAAATCCTTGGCCTTGAAACTGTCCCAACAATTACTCTGTCGCACCTAACGTCAGAGCAAAGGCGTGCTTACGTTATCGCTGATAACCAGCTAGCTCTTAACTCTGGTTGGGATGACGACCTGCTCCAATCAGAAATTAACGCACTCGGTGAACTTGGCTACGACTTGACCCTTCTCGGCTGGGGCGATGAACTTCCCAGTTTCGGTGAAGAAATCGACCTGTCTGCCCTCGAAGACGAAGAAGACTTGTCCGAATACGCTGCTGGCGTACGCAAAGCGATTCAGATCGACTTCGAACCAGAAGACTACGAAGAGGCGCAGGCACTGGTATCCGCAGCTCGCAAGTCTGGTAAATATGTCGGCATGCTTTTAATCAATGCACTTAAAGACGATGCTTGATTATCAAATCGCTATTCCCTCTTACAAGCGAACGGAAACACTAGCGAAAGCAACGCTGTCTATGTTAAAAAAACATGGTTGCGACTTTTCGAACGTAACCATCTTTACCGCCGACAAAAACGAAACCAAAGCCTATTCCGCCATGCTTGGCATGGTCGGCATTCGAGCTGAAGTAGTTACTGGCGAACCAGGCATCGGCAAGCAACGCATCTTTATTAACAAACACTACCCAGTTGGTACGAGGGTTCTCAGCCTCGATGACGATATTTATGCCTTGTCGATCGTTGATGAAAACAAAAAACTGAATCCCTGTGATTGGACAATCGACCGCATTGCCTTAAAAGGGTTTCAAACCTGCGAAAAGGTCAACGCAAAAATGTGGGGAATCAATCCCGTTGAAAATGGCTTCTATATGGATCGCACCACCTCGATTGGCCTGCGATACATCTGTGCCAACTTCTTCGGGTCTTACGCCGGTGATCCTGTTTGGACCGCCACAGACCGTAAAGACTTCTCTTCAGGCGAAGACTTTGAATCCACGCTTCGATCATTTGTGCAATACAAAGGCGTCGTCCGCCTAGACGGTATTTGCCCTAAAACTAAATACTTCGCGCAAGGTGGCATCTGCGCTGAAATAGGCGGTGAAGACAAACGCAAACTAGACCATCACAAGCACCTCACCGAAATCGCTGCACGTTTTCCGCACCTATGCAAAACCTACAAAAAATCAGACGGCACTACTAACATCAAACTAAAACCAGTCACACGCGGCAAAATTGCTTGGCTATGACCATTACAAAACTGCCAACCGTCATACTCAAACCCGTTCAGCACACCGTCAAAATCGGTGATTCTGTAACCAACCTGCAACCTACAATCACGGATTCCTGCATCCTTGTGGACCCTGACGGCAGTCAGGTAGGACTGTTCCTCAAAGAGCTTCCGACAGAACTGCAAAATCTGGTCAACATCGCTGACCTCGAAGTTCGCTCCGATCGCGTTCCAAAATCAACCATGCGCCGCTCTTCAGGCATGATGGGCGCCGCCAAAGAAGTTGAGCAATACTCGGCCATTCTCGGCTCATGCCCGCCTAAACCGCACATGCGCCGCCCATACCCCACACGCTCGTCAATACACTCCAAAGCCTCGGCGTCAACATTCGTCCGTGCCATGCTCAAAGCAGGCAAACTCGCTATGGGTCTCGTCGCTCACTACATCCCAGACGTCCACGCCAAGCACCTATCCGTTATCGAAAAACGCATCCCATCAGATTGGCGCTTCACCCCATACTTCTCCTCAACCATCTCGAACTGCAATATCGCTGCCCCAATCCACCAAGACAACGCCAACGTCAAAGGCGCCGTAAACCTCATCATTACCAAGCGTCAAAACTCAACAGGCGGCAACCTCTACGTTCCTGATTACAACGCCACCTTCGATCAATCAAATAATTCCCTTCTCGTTTACCCCGCATGGCGCAACATGCACGGCGTAACACCAATCGTCCCAACGCATCCTGGTGGTTACCGTAACTCTCACGTCTGGTATGCTCTAGACTCTTTTGCAAACCTGTAATAACAAATATGGCTGGTAAAACTCGTTGCACTGCAGCAGAAAAAATGTTCAGAACTGCTCGTATCGCACGCATGATTGCCAATGGTGCGACACGATCGGATCTTTTGCAATACGGTGCTGCTGAATGGGGGCTCAGCCCACGCATGGTAGACGAGTACCGTGCCGCAGCAATGAAGGAACTGGAACTTGATTGGAATCTTGACCGCCAGGCCTACGCGGCAGTCCTGTTATCGCAACTTAACATCGTACACAAAAAGTCTATGGAAGGCGGCAACCTGGCTGTCACCCTTGGCTGCATTAACACCGCTGCAAAAATTGCCAAGATTTTGGATTGATGGGGTTCCTTAGCTCATTGCCCTCGGGATCTGTTCTTTCGCCGATAGTCGAACCCAATACTGATGCGCAGTTAGCAATCGCCTCAGTAAGCGATACCCTTTACGACACCCTCACCGAACCGCAACGCAAGGTATACGACGCACCAGAACGGTTCAAAATGCTTTGCTCTGGTCGTCGCTTCGGCAAGACATATCTTTGCATTACTCGTCTCGTCAACTGGGCTGCTACTAAACCAAACAGCCTGAACTGGTACGTCACGGCAAACTACCGGATGGCGAAACAAATCGCCTGGCGTCAACTCAAGGCCATGATTCCGCCTGATGTTTGCGTAAAACGAAACGAGTCTGAGTTGAGCCTTGAACTCGTCAATGGCAGCATCATTGCCCTTAAAGGCGCGGAAAACCCAGACACGCTGCGTGGCGTCAGCCTTTCAACTCTCATCGTTGACGAAGCTGCGTACGTCAAACAAGACGCTTGGGAAATGGTTCTGCGTCCTGCTCTGTCAGACCAAGGTGGTCCGGCTTGGTTTATTACTACGCCCGCTGGCCTGAACTGGTTTCATGATCTTTGGGAACAAGCGCAGCAGGAACCTGACTGGCGTACGTTTTCATACTCCACCATTGAAGGTGGCAACGTATCTCAAGAAGAAATCGACGCTGCCAAACGCACCCTGGATGAACGCACCTTTCGCCAGGAATATCTCGCCAGCTTTGAAACGCTGTCTGGCCGCGTTTATCCAGACTTCTCTGACGACAACATTTCAGACACCGTTCAGGACACAGGAGCTGAAATCTACTGGGGCACAGACTTCAACGTATCAGTCATGGCTGGTGTTCTTGGCAGTCGCGTGGGCGACACGCTGCATATCTGGGATGAACTGGCAGTCAACCAGTCCAATACCGACGAAGTTTGCACCCTGTTAAAAGAACGCTTTCCTGGCCGCAAAATCATTGCTTATCCAGACCCGACAGGTTCAGCTCGCAAGACCAGTTCCGCCGGTAAAACTGACCATGACATTATTCGTCGTTACGGCTTTAGCTGCATGAGCCCGAAAGCTCCTTGGTCGGTGAAGGACAAAATCAACGCGACCAACTGGATGGTTCGCACTGCCGATGGGCATTTGAAACTATTTGTCCACCCTCGTTGCAAACACACCATCAAAGCCTTGAAAAACGTGACATACAAACAAGGCGCAGACGAGTACGTTATTGATAAATCAGCAGGCATTGAGCACTGGACCGATGGACTTGGATATCTGATCCTTGGTGCCTTCAATCCCCTTTACGAGCGTGCTGGCAAGGGGACTGGCATTAGGATCTATTGATTGCCATTCCCTTAGACTGCTCGCATCGACAGCGTTAGTTTGCCGTGTACACCGGATACAACTTCTACGACCGGCCACTAGCGCAGCGGACTGTCACAAAAGTCCAAGACCCTAATACGGCATGGTTTACGCAAGAGCCGCATTGGATCCTGATTGAAGACCTGCTGCAAGGCACCTATGGGATGCGCAAGAAGCATCGCCGGTACCTGCCGCAGGAACCACGCGAACTAGATGAGTCCTACGACAACCGCTTAGCACGCAGTGTGGTGCCGCCGTACTACGTCCGCCTTGAGCGGATGCTGGCAGGGATGCTTACCCGTAAGCCAGTCAGGCTTGACGATACGGCTGATGCCATCCGTGAGCAGTTGTTTGATGTTGACCTACAAGGCAATGACCTCAATGTCTGGACCTACGAAACCGCACGCAAAATGGTCCGCTATGGGCACGTTGGTGTCTTGGTGGATGCACCGGCTTCTGGGGGTAGACCCTATTGGGTGAGCTACACGCCTAGGCAGATCCTTGGCTGGCGCACCGAGCAGCAAGAAGGCAAACAGGTGTTGACGCAGTTGCGGCTGTCGGAAGTGGTCACCGTTCCTGATGGTTTATACGGCGAAAAGGAAGTGCAGCAAATCCGGGTGCTGACGCCTGGTGAATATCAACTGCACCGCAAGGATGACAACAGCGACTTCGTGATCGTTGATGAAGGCCGAACCAGCCTTTCAGAGATCCCGTTCAGCCTCGCCTATGCACAGCGGCATGGCTTTATGGAGTCGCGTCCGCCGCTTGAGGATATTGCCGAGCTGAACCTGAAGACCTATCAGATCCAGTCTGATCTGGACAACCAGCTCCATATCAGCGCCGTGCCGATGCTGGCGTTTTATGGTTTCCCGTCAGCAGCAGAGGAAGTCAGCGCTGGTCCTGGCGAGGCGATTGCATTTCCGGCTGATGGCCGTGCTGAATACATTGAGCCGCAAGGCAAATCCTTTGACGCGCAGTTCCGCAGGCTAGAGCAGCTAGCACTGCAGATCAATGAACTTGGCCTGTCGGCAGTCCTTGGTCAGAAGCTCAGCGCCGAGACGGCAGAAGCAAAACGCATTGACCGCAGCCAAGGCGATAGCACCATGATGGTGATCGCGCAGAACATGCAAGACATGATCGACAATTGCCTGCAATACCACGCGCAATACCTCGGCAACGCAACCGCTGCCGGTAGCGCGTATGTCAACCGCGACTTCCTTGGTGCACGCCTTGAGCCGCAAGATATTCAGGCATTGCTGTCGCTTTACACCGCTGGCACCATCAGCCAGGAAACGCTGCTGACCGAACTGGCAGAAGGCGATGTCCTTGGCGATAATTTCGATGTAGACGAAGAGCTTGAGGCCACTTCCAATGCGGGGCTTGACGTATCTTCTACTGGACTGGCTGACAGACTGGTTGGTGGCGCTGATGATCTTGGTGGAACCGAAGAAACCGAGGCGACCGGGGATTGATTACACGATGTGCGAGCTGCCTAATGAGGTGCTTGCCGTGGTGCGTATGAAGTATTACCGAAACGGCAAAGCTGATGAGGTAGACGAAATGGTGATCATGGAAGATGGCCAGAATGGTTATGACGCTTTTGCCGCAGCGGTCCGTGGTGCATTGACACGCGGCGCTGATGTAAGCATCAGATCGCAGTACCGGCCAGATCAGCTAGGGATTCTGGGATGAGCACACCAGAAGCGCTATACCGCAATGCGATTGACCTGAACCGTTACAGCAACAGCGTGGCGCGGCGTGTCATCAATGCCTATAACGACATCATTATTGATGCGGTCAATCAGCTACGCACCATTGATGAGCTCGCCGCACCTGTAAAAGCTGCACGGCTGCGTGGGATCCTTGCGCAACTTAAGGAATCGCTTGGTACGTGGGCTGGTGATGCTACCGAGCTGACCGCTGCCGAACTGCAAGGCATCGCGCAGTTGCAGTCTGAGTTTGTTACCGAGCAGCTAACCAAAGCGCTGCCAGTTGGCAGCCGTGATGCAGTACGCACTGTTGAGATCAGCCCGCAGTTTGCTCAAAGTGTGGTCACAACTGACCCGACGCAGATCAACGTGGTAGCGCTTAGCGATGACCTATTTGCAGCCGTCCAAGGCGCACCGCAGACCTTCGCATTGACCGCTGCCCAGGGTGCCACTATCACGCTGCCCAATGGCGAGGTGGTCAGGAAAGCCTTTCGCGGCATTGCTGTAGACCAAGCTGAACGGTTTAATCAAGTGGTAAGGCAAGGACTTCTTACCGGCGAACCGACACCCGAAATCGCTAAGCGGTTGATCGGTAACTTGCAGTTTGGCGAACGTGCCCGCAATGTCAGACAGCTTATCGCTGCAGGTGGTCAGGCCACAGCCGTTGCTGACAATCAAATCATGGCACTAGTGCGTACTAGCGTGAATCAAGTAGCGAACAGCGCTAGCCAGCAGGTCTATGAAGCGAATCAAGACATCACTAAAAAGTATCGCTATGTGGCAACACTGGATACCCGCACCAGCAGCATTTGCCGTGCACTGGATGGTCAAGAGTTTCCATATGGCAAAGGTCCAACACCGCCGCAGCATTTCAACTGCCGCAGCACGACGGTGCCAGTCATCGACCCAGACATCTTGCCACCATCAACGACCGCAACACGCGCAGCAGCAGGTGGCCAAGTGCCGGCCAACATGAGCTATGGGGAATGGCTAAAAGAAAAGCGCCCAGGAGAGACAGATGCTGATCTACTGGTTCGTCAAGCAACTGCGCTTGGTGCAGGCAAAGTTCCTTATTTCCGCATGTTGTCCGAAAAGTACGGACCACAGAACGCGCTTGCCAAACTGGTACGCGACGATGGATCTGAATTAACCTTAGACCAACTGAAAGCGCGATATGGACCTGCCAGGACTTAGGCATTTCAAGGATGGCCTGATCTATAGCGATCCGGTCGAAGCATTGGTTGGTGAAGCCTGGGTATCAGCAGTGCTATGCCTTGAGCCATCTGGTGACATGCACTGGGCAACATTGGACATGGCTAAACTGAGCCCAGTGACAGAATGGCGTTATGGCCAAGAAAATGAAGGCAGCTCAGAAGAAGGTGGGCGAGGTGATGAGCGAGTACAAAGCCGGAACACTCAAAAGCGGCAAACCCGGTCCCGGCAAGGGTCCAAAGGTCAAAAGCCGCAAGCAGGCAATCGCCATCGCACTGTCTGAAGCTGGCATGAGCCGTAAGCAACCTAAGGGCAAAAAGAAATGAAACGCGGTGACCGGGTTAGCTGGATGTACCAAGGTGCCCGCACCTTTGGCGTGATCACTAGTATCGGTGGCGAACGCGCCACTATTGCGACACGCAGCGGTGGCAGCGTCACCCGCGTCGGCAGTCAGGATGACCCGATTGTGCGGATCAAGTCTGAGTCAACCGGCAATGCGGTTATCAAGAAGCGTTCCGAGCTGAAGCCAGCACCACGGCGATGAGCATCACTTATCGCGGCGAAGAGTTTGAGGGTTACAACAAACCCAAGCGGACGCCAAAGCATCCGACCAAATCGCACGCGGTACTGGCCAAGGATGGCGATACGGTCAAGTTGGTCAGGTTTGGTCAGCAGGGCGTATCTGGCTCACCAGCGCGCGAGGGCGAATCTGCAGCAGCTAAGGCTAGGCGTGCATCCTTCAAGGCAAGGCACGCCAGTAACATTGCTCGGGGGAAAATGTCACCGGCTTATTGGGCGGACAAGGTGAAGTGGTAGCAGCCTCTTGGCGATGTATCCAAGTCTTCAGCTCGCAGATGTAACGCCTCAGGTCATGCGCTCTGGCTGCGTGCCAACCGTTGCCGGTCTTGCGATACAAGTGCTCGTGCCGGTCAATGGCATCAAGCGTTTGCTTGATTAGCGGGTTCCATGGTTCCCGCACTGGCGTATTCCACTCACGTTTTGACATGGCGCGAGCGAGCCATTACGATGACAGCGTAATTAAGCCTGCGGCTTATCCATGTCTGATGAACAACAAACCCAGGAGCCTGCGGCTACCGGGGGTGACATTGAGATCCTTCAACGCAGCATCCAAAATTTAGAACGCAAAAACCAAGAGCTTGCAGACGAAAAGCGCAAGCTAAGAAAGTATGAACGGATGGCAGAGCAGCTACCAGAAGGAACAGATGTCAACGAACTGCTGGAGTTCAAGCGCAACTACGAGCAGCAGCAGCTCGAATCACAAGGCAAGTACCAAGAAGCCCGGCAAGCTCTGGAGCAGCAGTTCCGTGAGGCGACGGCTCAAAAGGACCAGCGCATCTCAGAACTTGAAGCCCGTGTGCGAGAGCTAGAGCTGGTGACACCTGCAGTCACCGCACTGGCTGAGATCGTTCACGACCCCGACATGGTGCTAAAGACCAAGCTCAAGCCCGAAGCAATTGAGCGTGAGCCTGACGGCACCGTCGTTGTGGTAGACGGCTATGAGCGCAAACCTGTTGCGGAATGGGCAAAAACTTTGCCTGCGTGGATGCAAAAGCAACCCAAGCCGCAAGGCAGTGGTGCTCCATCTGCAGGTGCGACAGGTGGCAGCATCCCGGCTGGCATGACCAATCCGTTCAATCGTGATTCATTCAATCTGACTGAACAGGCACGGCTGTATAAAACAGACCGTGACTTATATGAAAGAATGAAAGCAACAGCTAACCGCTAAGCTGTTGTCACCGGCTGCGCTGGTGCATCGGGCTGCGCCCACACCCGTAAATCCATTTTTGGTGATTCATCATGGCGACTCTTCGCTCTGACATCATCATCCCAGAGGTTTTTACGCCTTACGTCATCGAGCAAACCACCCAGCGTGATGCCTTCCTGGCTAGCGGTGTGGTGCAGCCGATGGCTGAGCTGAACGCTGCTGAGGGTGGTGATTTTATCAACGTTCCTTTCTGGAAGGCAAACCTGTCTGGCGATTTTGAAGTCCTTTCGGACTCCAGCAGCCTGACCCCTGGCAAAATCACTG
>Ga0194133_10004051_pt1 | contig 20131 bp, 7 predicted proteins | sample TA2KigOf40mmetaG_FD_155448 | JGI IMG/M metagenome (GOLD analysis project Ga0194133, IMG submission 155448) | Freshwater microbial communities from Lake Tanganyika, Tanzania - TA2015055 Kigoma Offshore 40m | ecosystem: Environmental > Aquatic > Freshwater > Lake | place: Tanzania: Lake Tanganyika...
ATTGGAAAATCTTCAATTAAAAACTTTCTTATTATCAGTACTTTAAAATTTGGGGCATTGAACAATTCAATTGGAAAGAGTAAAAGAAAAGATCTTCCATTTTAAGTTTAAAGATGGTTCCAATCACAATCCAAAGATGCTTCTTAAACTTTCAAGATCTTGTAACAAATTAACTGAAAATAGTGAGATTTTAGATGCAGATATTTCATAAAATTTTGCAGGCTGTGTTTAGTACCTTTAAAAGATTCACTAAATATTTACAAAATGGAACAAAACCAAACAAAGAACATTGAAAGATTGGTAAAAAGACTAAGTTTTAGATTTTAAAAGTGATTATTTTTTAAGGAAAATCTAAACTAAAAAGGAATCTTTTATAAACATAACTTCAATTAGGTTAACAAATTTTGGTAAATATTAGCATGGCTCTTCAATAATAATTGATGTTTTGATAATAATAATTTTTTTTAAATTTATTTGGCAATAACTTTTTTTTGACGGAGAAAGTGATTAAAAGAAATCTTAATAATACTTTTTTACAAGACAAAAATATTTCCTTTGTTATCAAGACTTTAAGATTGAAGTTTTTGTGCTTTCTGCAATCCAAATTTGTTGCAGGATTTTAAATGGTGCAAAAAAAACCAAAATGATTTATTTTATTTTCAAGTCTGATAATACTTTAAGATAGGTTATCACATTAAGTCGCTAATAATCAGTTGATAAATTATGGATTTATTTTTAACAATCATAAAAATTTGATATCTGGGAGGTAAAAATGATGCATTTAATTAAGTTTGATTCAAAAATTTTAAACAATCTTTTTTTTAAAGTTTTCAACAAATTTGTAAAATGTAACTTTTTTTATTTGATTATAGAAAAATTTCAAAGAGCAAAAATCCGTTTAGTCTTTGGGTTGAAATCATTGGGTTAAATTCACATTCCAATATTTTTCTCTATGAACCATTCTTTTTGAAAGTAGAAGGTGTTGATTTTTCTGCCACTGAATAAGATCTTATTGGAACTGGGGGTCTGGGCCTTGATCTTCCAGATTGACCTGGACCAATTGACTTCTCAGACACAGAAGTCGACACTGATGAATCTTCACTTTTGTCTTGTTCCTAAAAAGACAATTAAGATTTTTTATTTATCTAGATTTGCCAAACAGGATCTTGTTACAACTTCTACAAAATATTGCCATTTTTAATCGCTTTTTAGACCAAGACAAATGCCAGTATTGATTAAAAGCATGATAAAATATAAGTGACCAAATTTGGAAACAGTAATCTTTTCTCATCATAATTGAAAGTGTCATAAATATTACTTAGATATAGCTGAGGTACCCAGTGCTGCCCGGGTTCATTTGCAACCATCTGAACATCTTTTGTTTAGTAAACAGTTTTCAAGAATGTGTCCTTCAGCTTTTAGAATTTCAGGCCCAGAGGGTGAGGGGGGCAGGGATCAAAACTGCACCAAAGTCCATGGACAAAATGTTATCAAGATCCGTGTTGGGGTTTGGATTTCCGTAAACCCTCCACATACCAACAGACATACAAACAAACATCTGTACACCCATTTTTATATGTAAATAGAAGATAGAAGATATAGATAGAAGAAAAGTTTAGGTGTTTCTTATTTTGCATGTCTGTTGGGTTGGTGGATTTGATTATCTACATATTAGTCTTATTTTCTATACATACAACAGTGTCGTGCCATAACTTCTGGCTAATTTCAAAGTATCTTATTTCATGAAACATGTGAAGTGTTGTAAAATATACTTGACAGTTACTTCAGAACTGAAAAGGTTGTTTCATTTGGGCGGTCTATTTTACAATACTTGCTAAAATTCTTATCATTTTAAAAATTAGTCATTTATTTCAAACATTTTAGGAAAATAGATCATAACTCTGTGCTCTTAATTTTTAGCAGGATATTGCTCCTTTTCAAACAATTTTAAAATATCGTAACATCAACTCAGTAATCATAATTCCTCTCTATTTCACTTTACAATAGTTTAAAGTTCATTGTAAGTTAAAGTCATTTCAAAGAGGCTGCCTCATTCCTACCTAAAACAGTTCATTTCAAACAGGCTGCCATTATTAGTTTTCATCCCCACCTATTTTGGCCATCTGATGCCAACTTCCGTTACCTCTCTCCCAGAGGTCCTCTGATCATTTCTTGATCTGTCCCTTGTGTATATAAAGTTTGTGTTTCCCATCAATAAACAGTTCGTCAGCATTGATTCTTTTCTTGATTGGGAAGGTCATTATTGGGTTTCCGCTCATTGCTACCAGATCACAGCTCCGCATTCGTTAAAAAGATTACAACAAGCATGTTCTGTCCACTATTTTTCAAAGATTGCGAGACTGAAACTCTTAAATCTTACCAAGTCTTCACTTGATTCATATTTCCTTATTGGTTTTGGGACCGAAGGAAAAGCTTCACAATTCACCCACGTTGTGTGAGTTTCGGCTACTTTCATTCTAGAAGGTCGTTCTGATGAAGGAAGTTTGACTTCTATTCGATTTGAATCCACCGTAGTTTCTACCAGCTGATCCTAAAAATCATAATAAGATAATCTTGAAAAAAATCATTGAATCAGTGTAAAGATTGTCTTATTACATTGTGAACTTTTTGAGCAAAAACAAATTCATCGAGTTTTCCAGGCTTCCTTGGAGATGCACTTCTAGGCCTGTCTAGGCTTGCATATTTGCATTCTACTAACCGTCGATTGCTCGGGGTGATGGTGACACTGCCAGGACGTTCCTGAGGAAGGGTCGTCTCTAAGAATGGAAGATCTTCTCTAGCTGAGTCACCTCCTAAAAATCGCAGTGCTTCATCATCTGAGGCATCTTCAGTCTAAAACAAAATTCGGAATTGAGGATGAGGAAATACAGAGAATAGAAAATTGCTCAGACCTTTTGCTTTGTATAGTCTGCAAGATCGCATATTGTGGAACATTCTGATTCTGAAAGCTCTGAATGATCTTCACTTTTAACTCTCAAAGCTTGGGCTTTGTCCAAGGTAGGTTGGGGTGCCTGATTCAGCCAGTTTTCTTCAACTGCAGACAGGACAACTTTAATCTAAAAACAAAATTTAAATTTCATCAATTTGTGAGCTCAAGACTGTAAATAATTTTTCGTGCAACTTTATATAGCGACTTCAAAAATTTCAATTTGGTTGTGAAATGAAGTAATAACTATTTGTTAACCAAATTTTCAACAGTGAAAAAGGAATCCCTCATAAAAGTGAAAATTGCTGATGGAAGACAGTCAATATATACACTAACATTCAAAAACCAACATTGATGATAAGAGTTAAAAACAATCAAACCTATTTCAAATGAAAGCAGATTGATTAAGTGCAAATTCAAGCGGTAAGAAGATTTCATTTTTGGTGCTACAAGTTTTTCCCAAATTAAAAAAAATTCTCAATTTTCAAATATTAACCTGATTTTGATCTGAAATTGGGTTGGGGTCAGGTTCAACCAGAGACATAGAATATATAGACCGAACATTCAGTACCATGCCCTGCCTTGCATGTAGGGAAAATTTGCACCTTAGTAAAATCAATGGGTGATCCAACAACTGACCCAGCTAGGCCGCACAGATTCAGCTGTTGGAGCACCCATTGATTTTACTACAGTGCAAAAGTACAATTTTTTTGCCCAGTGCTCGGTCTATGTATTCTATGTCTATGGGTTCAACCCTTTAGGGATAGGTTTGGAAAGGTTACAGCCAATACATTCTTTCAAATTCTCTACAGACTTTTTTCAAAGATCTTTAAAAGTGTATCTTGCGAGTTAAATCATTTAAAGCATGCTAAAGCTGGGAATTTTTGTTGTTGATTTATCAGGTAAGTTGCCTGGAGGTGCCTGGGTTTGAGCCCCGACCTCAGATTCCCAGCCTGATGCCAGTACCACTCAGCCACATCGACCCATACTGTCCTAACCTCACCCTGTAGGGATGACTTTGCATTTTTACAGTACGTTTGTCCATCATCCTCTATCTCCTCACTCAGTTTTAAAGCTAGAGGGTTGAAATTTTGCATGCAGACTCCTCATATTAATGCCAAAAAAAGTTACTAAACAGATTTTTGAACTTTGTCTAGGAGCCTGAGATATGATTAAAAAATTGCCACAATTTTATCAAAGAAATTAAGCCTCTTTTTGCATCATCTTTCTTTAAAGCTAATGCATGGACAAGTAGCTTGAACCAATACCTAAATATTACCTACTTTTACTACACTTTACTCTAAAATTAAGCACAAAGGGATTTTCCAAGACCCCAAGCTGAAAAAAATGAGAAACACTTTTTTGACTTAGAGGCCTGTCAGCTGACTGTCGGCCACGAAACCTCATTCAAAAGGGGTTGCAGCGTTTTTCCCCATAACAAAAAATGTCCATCTACTTAATTGTTTTACTTTTTTTGGGTGGAAAATGAATTTGGAAAAAACTTTTAGCGCCATCATTTCTGACGTATTGGTGAAATTTCATCTGGGCTAAATAATTTCAAAATTTCGAGCAAAAAAGATTTAAAAGACCACCCAGAACACACAGAGAGCAAATAAAACTTGTTGAACATTAACAAGGTGATAGTGGAGAACTTTGTGCAAGGTTTGGATTTAGAAAATGTGTGGATGTTGAAAGGGTATTGAGGAGCTATCATTAAAATAAAATCTACTTCAAGCAGGACAAATGAAAGAGCATGAATCACAGGCTTTTGTCTGAGGGTTTACCTTCAATTTTTTCACTCTTTGAAGAAGTCACTTACTTATTTTGCAGTAAAAATTTAAACATTCAGTTTACCAAGTCATCTTTTGAATCCTGAGACATCCACCTTTGTTCTCTCTCTGTTGTTTCAGCTGGAGATTCTGATGTTGGTAGAGAAACATTTGGCAGTGTGTTGTTGACTTCTAGAATGAATTGTGGTCAAATCATCCATCTGAACGTGGTTCATGGATTCATAGAGTCAATTTGGTGCAAAAGAACCAAAGCTCGTGAACTTGAACTTGAACTTTGTTCGAATCTCACTCATAAAAATCTCATTTCACCTCTGAGTTTAGAGTATTGTGCAGTGGTTTAAGTAAAAAAAAATTTGGGAGAAATATTTATGGCACAGTGTTTTGGAGGGTAGAGGGTGGATAGAAGGTAAGTTACGCAAAATTTGAACCTTGGCTCTTGTCCTGTTTTGGAGCAGCAGCAGCACCACCTGATCCTGTTGTAGCTGCTTTTGGTTTTTGAGGGCCACTCATATCCTTCTTTTCTGCACCTCCAGAAAAAAATGAGAATAATCCTTTCACTTCTTTGCTACTGGTCTTTTTAAAATCTCCTTGCACACTGGAAAATGCTGATGAAATGTTGAACTTTGATGTGGGTGCTTCAGCCTGTTTGGGGGCTGGCTTGGGCTCCTCTTTTTCCTGAATTGGTCTCACTTGGTCTTTCTCATTGCTTACAGCCTGAGCAGGATCATTTGGCACATCGTTTTTGAGGAAAAAGTTGCCGAGTGAAGAGTTCCTGATGATACCCATGGGAGTGGTTTTTGCCTTTTCAGGTCCAGACCCAGCTGTGGCTGATGTGTCACTTAATCCCTCCACTAGTTTTGTTGATTGTTGAGCTGGCACTGACTGCTTAAGCGATGGAAATCCAAAACCGAATTTTTTCTCACCATCAAAGTTTTTGTTAGAAGTTCCAAATATGATTGATGAGAAGCCCTCAGAATCCTTCTTTCCGTTTTGCTTTTCCTGTTTCCCATCTTTAGTGCTGATATGCCTCTCACGGGTTCTTGCAGATTCTGTCCCACTTGACCTCTTCTTCTGCTTCAATTGTTTCCTTTCTTTGAACCCTCTGAATGTGGCCTGGATTTTTGCACTTGCCTCTTCCTCAGTCATTTCTTTAGGTTTCTTTGATTTGCTTTTCACTTCCTCTTCTTCTCTTCTTTGCTTCACTTTTTTCCTTGCAATCATCCCTTTCAAATGAGATTGCAATACAACAGCTGCTTTGTCTAAAGTATCTTCATCTTCCATTTCAATGTCTTTTTCATTTTCAGTGTCTGAGGAATCTTTCAGATCTGACTTTGAGTCTGGATCTGTGCCAGATCCAGAGGACGAGGATTGCTTCTGACGCCTCTTCACTGCCCGAGATTCTGTAGATGAGGAGTCATTAGATGAGGACTGCTTAGCACCTTTGTCTTCATCATCATCGGAATCTTCTTCACCATCCACATCACGAGCCCGACGTTTTTGGCTATCAATGCTACTTGAGGATTCAGATCCTGATGACATAAGCCGTTTCCTGTCCTTACTCTTGCGGAAATTCCTGAAGAACCTTTGAATGGTGATGGCAGCTGCAACAATGTCACCGGGGTGGCGAAGAAGTTCCTGAGAGGGTTTTTCTTCCAGTGGGGCCTCAGACACTAAGAAATTGCTCCTCTTGGTTTTCCTTGAATCTCTTTCATCAACTACAAGCTTTCCACTTTTATTGGATACCATGAGGCTTATCTTGCCATCTTTTTTCTCAATCAGCCTATTTGTCTGCTTTGATGGTTCACCTGCAAAAGCCTTTCTTGTTTGAAACCCTCTGTATACCGACTGAATTTTGACAGCAGCATTAGCAACATCAGCACAATTTAGGTCTGGAAGATCGTCCACTTCCTTCATGGCCTTGGTTTTTTGTCTGGCTTGAAAGCCTCTAAAAACAGACTGAATTTTTAGGGCTGCATCAGCAACTTCTTCAGATGCTAAATCTGGTAGACTGTCAGCTTTTTTAAGTGTTGAAATTTTTTGTCTTGTTTGGAAGCCTCTGAATGCTGCTTGTATTTTTAGAGCTGCATCTGCAACATTCTCATCATCAAGATCAGGAAGGCTATCTTTCCTGTCCTTCAACTTGCTCCGTGCCTGAAATCCTCTAAATACAGACTGTATTTTGACTGCAGCATCTTCCAGATCCGGGCAGCTTAAGTCTGGTAAACTGTCTTGCCTCTTCTTGTTTTGTTGTCTTGACTGGAAACCTCGGAAAGCTGATTGAATCTTCACAGCAGCATCAGCAACACTCGCGTCAGTCAAATCTGGCAAATCATCCACAGGCTGTTTTCCTTTAAGTTGCCGAACCTGAAAACCACGGTATGCAGCTTGAATCTTGACTGCAGCATTAGCAACATCGGCGCAATTTAGGTCAGGAAGACTTTCTTTCCTCTGTTTTTGTCTTGTCTGAAAACCTCTGAAAGCCGCTTGAATCTTTATGGCTGCATTTGCAACGTCTGCACAATCCAAGTCTGGCAAACTATCTACTTTGCTAACAACAATATTTTTCTTCCTCTTTTGAATTCCCCTAAAAGCTGATTGTATTTTTACTGTGGCATTTTTTACATCATCTGAATTTAAATCTGGAAGACTATCTTGTCTTTTTACAATTTTCTTTCTAATTTTGAAACCTCTGAAAGCTGCTTGTATTTTAACAGCTGCATTTGCAACATCCGCACAGTTGAGGTCTGGAAGACTGCCCTGTTTTTCCTTTGCCTTTTGGCGCACTTGAAATCCTCTGTAAACAGATTGAATCTTGATTGCTGCATTTGCCACATCTGCACAGTTAAGATCTGGCAAACTTTCCCCGTGATTAATTTTCTTTGCATTCTGTCGCGTTTTAAATCCACGGTACACAGATTGGATTTTAATTGCTGCATTAGCAACATCTGCACAATTAAGGTCTGGTAAACTGTCTTGTCGCTTTTTCATTAGTTTTCTTGCTTGAAAGCCTCTATATCCAGCCTGAATTTTTACAACTGCCAAAGCAACATCTTTGCAGTTCAGATCAGGTAAGCTATCTTGCTTTTTCATTTTTATTTTCTGCCTGATCTGGAACCCCCTATAAACTGATTGTATTTTTATTGCAGCATTTGCCACATCTGCACAATTTAAATCAGGGAGGCTGTCTTGCTTCTTTAAATTGTTTTGTTTTCTGGTTTGGAAGCCTCTGAAAGCTGACTGTATCCTCACAGCAGCTTTAGCCACATCTGCACAGTTAAGATCAGGGAGACTTTCTTGCTTTGTCAACTTTGTACTTTGTCTGCACTGGAAACCTCTAAATGCTGCTTGGATTTTAATTGCTGCATTTGCTACATCTGCACAGTTAAGGTCGGGGAGGCTGTCTTTTCTAACTTTCATACCTTGGCGAGTTTTGAAACCTCTAAAAACTGATTGAATTTTAACTGCTGCATTTGCAACCTCTGCACAATTGAGATCTGGTAAGCTGTCTTGTCTGCCCCTTTTTGCCTTTCTGGTCTGGAAGCCTCTAAATGCAGCCTGGATTTTCACAACTGCATTTCCAACCTCCTCATCGTCAAGGTCGGGCAAATCATCAAAATGGTGGCTTTCAGTAATCAGAAACTGTGGATTATTTGGATAATTTTTTTGTACATTAAGCTGCTTTCTTATTTGATATCCCTTGAAAGCTGCCTGTATTTTCAAAGCTGCATCTGCAACTTCTTCACAATCCAGATCTGGAAGGCTTGATGTTCTGGAAAGAACTTTTTCATTCATACCCTTTCTTGTCTGAAATCCCCTAAATGCTGCTTGTATTTTAACAGCTGCATTAGCAACATCAGCACAGTTAAGGTCAGGCAGATCATCATCATCTTCAATGAAATTGTTTGGCTTAGTTGAATTAATATCCTTTCTTGTTTGAAACCCTCTGAAAGCTGACTGTATCTTAATTGCAGCATCTGCCACATCTGGACAATTGAGGTCTGGCAGCTCTTCTTTTATTTGTTTGACATTTTTCCTTACTTTGAAACCTTTGTAGGCTGCTTGAATTTTAGCAGCAGCCATAGCCACATCAGCAGCCTTCAGATCTGGTAGATCCCTCAACTCTTTGACCTTTTTCCTAGCCTTATAGCCTCTGAATGTGGTCTGAATTTTCAAAGCTGCCTTTGCCACATCAACTGTAGTTGCAAAGTTATGTTCTTTCATAGTTTTTCGAGTTTGAAAACCCCTGTAAACTGATTGTATTTTTAGAGCAGCATCTTGAACATCCTTGGACTTAAGGTCTGGCATATCCTTGATGTTTTTTACTTTCTGTCTTGCTTGGAATCCTCTATATGCAGACTGGATAATGATTGTAGCCAAAGCAACATCTGCTGCATTAAGGTCAGGCAAATCATCCACCTGATTTTTCTTCATTTTACTTCTGGTCTGAAATCCTCTAAATGCAGCCTGGATTCTCAATGCAGCATCAGCAAGCTCTTCATCATCTAGATCTATCCCTTCAGATAAAGAGGAATTATCACTGTCTTCTCCATATTTTTCCTTTAAGATTTGTCTTGCTTGGAATCCTCTGAAAGCAGCCTGTATTTTCACAACTGCATTTGCAACATCTGGGCAAGTCAGATCTGGCATCACATCTTCAGTCTTCTTCAAAGTTTGTCTTGTCTGGAAACCTCTGTACATTGCTTGAATTTTCAGAGCTGCAGCAACAACATCAGCTGCCTTAAGATCCGGAAGGTCTTCACACTCTTTGATCTTTTTTCTAGCTTTAAACCCTCGAAAAGCAGCTTGGATTTTGATAGCAGACATTGCTACATCTGCTGCTTGAAGGTCTGGTAAAGTTTCAATTTGATTTCCTTTTTTCTTCCTGGCTTGGAACCCTCTGTATACGGCCTGAATTTTAACAGCAGCATTTGCAACATCTGCTGCTTTGAGATCAGGAAGGTCCTCATATTCTAGCATCTTCTTTCTTCGTGTTTTGAAACCCCTAAATGCAGCTTGTATTTTCACAGCTGCATTTGCTACATCTGGAGCTCTCAAGTCTGGCAGTTCCTTTATCTTTTCCACATTTCTTCTTGCCATAAAACCTCTGTAAGCTGATTGTATTTTAATGGCAGCATTAGCCATATCTGCTGCCTCGCAGAAGTTCAAATTTTTCATATTTTTCCTTGCTTGGAAGCCCCGATAAACTGATTGGATTTTGATGGCTGCATCTGAGACCTCTGGGCAGCTTAAGTCAGGGAGCTCATCATCATATTTTTTCGCCACCTTTCTTACCAAGAAACCTCTGTAAGCAGCTTGAATTTTAAGTGCTGCCTCAGCAACACTGTCATCAGTCAAATCTGGAAGATCACAAAGCTCATCGTCATCACCATTATGCTTATTTTCATTTGCAGTCTGAACAGTATTGTTGCTGTTCAAGTCAGATTCATCATCAGAAGGGCTGTCCGATGACACACTACCAACAGCAATCTGATAGGATTCCTGGTGTCCCCAAAACTTTGAACCAACTTGTACTTGATCAGGATCAGAGCTTTTGATTGCTTGCAAATATGAGTCTTGCCGTCGAGGTTTCTGACTTTGCAACTGGAATCTGTCGTCATCTAGATCAGTTGATTTTCCTATTGCCCTGAGATATGAATCTTGTCTTTTGGGTTTATTTCCATGGCTGTTGTTCTTGGAATCCTCGTCAACATCTGTTGACTTTCCAATAGCCCTAAGATAAGAATCTTGGCGCAGGTTGTGACTCTTGGCATTTTTCCTTGGAGAATGTCCAAAATCATCTTCATCCTGAGATAAGTTAGCCATAGCACGCATGTAAGAGTCTTGCCTATTCTTTTTGGAAATGGGCTCATTCCTTAGGTCACAAGGTCGGCCAGAGTCTGAGCGATAGATCTGCTGATAAAATGTCTGAATTTCCTGTATATCCCTTCGAGTTTTGTAACCTTTGAAAGCTGATTGAATGACAACTGCAGCCTCAGCTTCTGAATGGAACCCAGGGTGGGATGCTTCCGAACTGGATTTCGCCATCATTTGAACCTGATTGTTTCTATTGTTATTTCTGACTACAACATTTTGTAAAGAATTCATTCTTGGTGATGAAATAACTGTTTGTCCACAATTTATGGCTCTGTTGTATGAGTCCTGCTTTTGAACCTTTTTAGCTGGTGAAGAGTATTGCCTTCCAGACTCTTGGCTTGTCTGTGGAAGGGTGGAGCACCAATTGTCATCTTCATCCTCTTCCCTATCAACAGAGTAGTCTTCAGCCAACTTTATGGCTTTGAGATATGAATCCTGTTTTCTGATCCTTGGAGAAGATGAGAGTTTCACAATGGGGAAAGATCCAGGTGCAGGATTTTCTGACACTGGTGACATTTCTCCAACAGCCATCATGTAAGATTCCTGTTTCCTAATTCTTCCACTATTCTGTTCTGGTGAATAATTGTAAAGCTGCTTGGAGCTTACATTTGAAGGGGGAAATTCTGCCACTGGCGACATTTCCCCTACAGCCATCATATAACTTTCTTGCTTCCTCATCCTACCCCCAACATGATGTTGCATCTGAGGTTGTTCATCCTCAAAAGATCCTCCAATGGCATTGTCATAAGATGCCTGTTTGTGCATTCGCAGTCTCTGGCCACTTCCAGCAGCTCTTTTTGTTGCTGTCACCCGTAGACTGGCCCCGGATTCCACTGCCGTCTCATAGGATCCTTGTTTCCGTATCAGCCTCTTCTGACAGGCACTATTGTAAATGGCATTGGCATAAGATTCTTGCCGAGGTGGAAGTCCATGGTAAAGTGAGGCACCAGTGCCTATTTCTGACAAATTGTCATTTGAGACTGATGCAGATTTACTATCAGGTTCTAAAAATGAAAGTTGAATTTATTATTCTTTACAATAGATGTTACAGGTACTTCAACAAGTTATATTGGTATCATTTTCAAAATCACAAACCGGGCAGAGGAATCGGCTTTGGTCCACAAAATGATGTCTCTATGGCAACTTTGCGATTCATTCCTTGAATGAATTCAGTTGAATTTTTTTTAATGTCGTTTCAAAGTTATATTTTATGCATTTCAAACTCACCAGTGATTGATTGGTAAGTAGATGTTGAGCAAATAGATCCTTTCCTTCTCTCATATTCATATTGTTCATGAATGCTTGAAGTGGTAGACATTTTGCGGGTTCTGTCAATCGGGTCCCTCAGGTCAGCTGTGCTCGCATCAATCATACGAAATCTGAAAAAAAATACATTTTTCATACTTTTTGCCTAAAAAATGGCTTTTAAAACTGGCTGAGAGAATTTGTGGTCTTCGATACCAGGGGAGGTCTTGATTGAGAAATGACATCTGGGACTGGGGTTTGAGGTTCAAATTTCAGGCATCCAGATAGTCAGTCACCCTTGATAGTGAGAATATCAGGCAGCAGATCAGAAAAATATTTTTTTAATTTGGTAGTGTTCAACATGTCTTTTCATTAATTAACCTTGGCAAAAGGTCTTAAGGTAAAAATACCACAACCAGTACTCATACCAAACCACCCTTAAATAATTAAGTAGACAGTTATTTTTTGTCGGGGAAAAATAACTAACTTTCGCAAGTGTTCGAGCAAATAGGGCATATTTAGCCACCCAATTGGCTATTTCCAGTGACACAGAAGACACTGCACCAGATATTGTTCATCAGAACTTCTTCAAAAAGTTTTTAGATAGAAGATTTATTCCATGGTCAATCTATGGCAATCACAACTTCTCTTTCTTTATTTGCTTTCGACCTCCTTCTTTGACCCCAAATTTCTTCCTCAGTTATAAAGCTAGAGAAAAGTTTATAAGACAGCATTTTTAGTTAAATGATGGAAAAAAATTAATTTAATAAACTTTTCTCTAGCTTTAAAACTGTGAGAGCTATTAGACGCTTATGTAAGTTTTTTTTCATGTAAATGTTTGTTTTTCCAGGAAATTAACTTTTGATGGGGTGCATGTTGGTGCACACAACTCTGAACTTAGATATCTCAGATTCTAGACAGAATATTGACAGACTTATAAAACATAAAATTTGCACAATGAATTTATCTTTCCAAAAATTTAAAAATATGCTTTCTAGCCTCAATATTCAGGGAGAAAAAAAATAGTAGCTCATCCCTAGGCAACATTAAAAAATTGATACTGCATTTTGTTGCTCAAAAATTCCTCTTTCCAAAAATCTGAAAATATGCTTTCTAGCATCAAAACTCATTGACTAGTTGCAGATGACAGACAGACATCCTGATTGAGCTTGAACCTTAGTGAAATTTCTAAACTCGCCACTCCCTTGCAAAATAATGATAATTGTTTTGCTTTATAGACTCATCCAATGTTAATGTGCAATCAACATCTTTTTAAGAGTCCTGCCATAATAGTCTATGGTTGCTGCAGATTACTGTTACCCTGACTGCTGGTGCCTTGCTGATTTTATTTGCAATCTGGGGTTGAAAAATTGCTGGCATGGAGCAGGAATTGCGCCCACAACCCCAAGACCTCTCAGTTTTCTCCAAAAGTTCTCAAAACTTTTGATTTGATTTACCTACAATTGCTGAAGGGACCAGTGTAATCCTGTCTGGTTGGCCTTTCACTCGGGCTATGTGTCGAGGATTGACCACTCACTCGTCTGACATAAATCTCACGTACTCGTTCGTCTCCGAAATTGTCATCTGTAACATGACGTAAATCAAGGCAGGAGCGGCCTTCGTGGAACCCGGATGTTACAGAATGTTCTTTCCGGCCCTAGAATTGTGCTGGATTAAAAAATGTTTTTGAAAAATGTAAAAGCTGTTTTACTACCTGAACTAGAATCCTTTCTTGCTCTGGACTTGGCACATACCTATCTGAGGATCTTAAAGATGAAATAGAACCATGAATTGATGAATTCCGACCTCCTCGAGACAAATTTCTATCCTCAAATCCTAAAGAAAAATTTCTTTTTGATTCACAACTCAATTATGAATGTACTGAACTCTTTTATGTTAGGAATTATTAAGGTTAAACCTTTCATTCAGCCATAACAGTAAGCAAATCTCTCTTAAATTCTGTAGTGTTACTCTTGGGAATTCATCTTTAATGGTCTCAAGTGTAAGATTGTGTCATGTTACAAAAGGTCTTCATTATTTCGTGCAACGTTCTATCAACTTTTGTAGAGTTTAAGCTCCACTTTCATTAATAGATTAATTAGACCTGATACTTTGTGACAAGGAAAGAATGAAAATGAAAGAGGATTATTGTCCTCGAATGTCTTAGGAAAAAATCCAGCTTGGAGTGGCTTTTAAGAAAACTGTAACTTTGCTGAAAAATCTTGAAAGAAATTTAGAGGGCAGGTCTTTTTATATCAAAATGGGACATTAATGGACTCTTCCATAAAACACAATTATGTATATTTACAGTATACAAAATTTAGAAATAGACCAATAGGCTGATTTTAGAGCGAAGCCAATTCAAGAAACATAAGGAGGGCTTTGAGGTTGATGCAAGGTGTTTGGGGTGAGAACACAATCAAGTGCCAGAAATAAGATGCTACAAGATACAAAATACTTGAAAATAGTATGGGAGTCAGGCTGGTCAAGTTGGCTACTCGCCAGATTTCTATCCCGGCAGCCCGGGTCTGACTCACGTCCGGGGTCACCAACAAAATAAAATAAAATAAAACCACCAAGTGGGCCTTAAAAATGACTTAATGTCACAAGGCATACTTAAAAATGTTAAAAAAAGTATGAGCCTAAAAAACATTAAGTGTATCTTTTAGGGGTATCAGTCCCAATAAACAATCAAATTAGGGCAATTTACTCTGGATTGCAAAAAAACCAATGAGCTTATCTTTTAGTCAAAACAGTAAGCTATTTACCATGTAAGGCAAATTGCTAATTTCATAACATGGGATTTATTGTTTTATTTTTCCATATGTCACAAATCACAATATTTTTAATGAAAACATTAAGTTATTTTAATATATTTCTCGATCTAAAATAAATTCAGGAGAGTTCATCCTTCTTTTCTTTTATTCCCACACTTTACATTTTAAAATAGCTCCATGAAAACATAATGTTCCACTAAAACTACCAAGCAAAGGCCTCAATTTCCTTTGGTCATTCCTGTTGGTTACAATTCTGATCCAGGCCCTACCTTTTAAAAGGTCTGATATTCTATCATTAATCAGTTCAGTATTGATTCTTTTCTTGATTTAGGAGGCCATTGCTGAGTTTTCCAAACTTGGGCAGAGCACCATACTCATTATTAGAATTTGTAATAATAAGATATGAACTTAGGAATAAAAAAGAGTTAACTTTACAATTTTTTTTACTCAATCTTTTTACCATTGAATATAAATTTGGTACTCCATAGTCCATAGCTATCAAAAATGTGAATGTTTATCTTTGCCTCTAGCCATGTGCTCAAATTCTGATTTTCAAAGTTTGACTTTTGATCTTGTATTTTCAATTATGTATTATGATATAAAAAGTTTTATCGGAGGTTTGTCTTTTGTGTAGACTTTCTTTGAAAACTTGTAGCTCCCAAAGTGGGCCTCACATGAAAAACAAAACTTTATAGCAACACATATTCCTTTGAGTATTTTTATCAAGACTCTGCAAGGCACCGCTTTGAGAATAATAAAAAGTTTGTATAAAATATCTGGGTTTATTTATTGAGTTTTTCTACAAGAAAAATGAAAAAGAAATTTTCAAAAGAGGAAGTCCCTAAAGGTATTTTTACAGCATCAAATCATGTGAAAAAATGGTAATTTTTTGGTCACATTTTGTATGATCATCATTATGAAAGTTCACAATCAAGGTTTGTTTATAGCCACTAAATATTTTCATATAAATGATGTAGATCAAAGCAATTTTTCAACCAGAAAAGATTACTGTTTGAATTTGTATTAATGAATTCCGATGAAAAAATAATTTAAAAGCATCCTTTGGGATTCAAGCATGAAGTCACTTTTTTACATGTTTGAGGTTGCTTGACCTGGTTTCTATACTTTTTCAAAATTATTGTGAAATCCCATCTGGAACCCTTTTGTCCATGTCATGGAGGCTTATGGCCTGACATTTCTTTATGACTACAAAATATTCATTTTTTGTTGTCAAGTTCGAATTACACGTATGAAAAATGATGAACCTTAAGATTAAACTTTATCAAATAAATGTTTTTATATTTTTAACCATAATGGAATAATTGCTCATTTTCAAACCACTCAAATACTTTCAAACGTCATGATATATAATTATCCAATTAAAGAAAGAAGCAATGCTGAATATCCTTCTTATAATTTCTTCTATCGACTCATTTTTCAGAAATAATTGTATTACATATATCACATATGGATTTATCAGCATTGCAGTGGATATGGGCTGATAAAGAAAGGCTTTTTCAAACACAAGAAAAGTGTTTTTTGAGCATTGCAGGCTACTCTGTTTTGATATAGACAATGAAAAGTTAATTGTTGACTGTTAAACGACTCGTTGCTAAAAGCTGTTACAAGGCAAACATTATTTTTTGAATAAGTGAAAGAAAAACCCATCTTTTGTTTTAGTTTGCTCGGTAAGCAAAGCTTATAAAAAGCTTCTTCCTTCTGGAAATTGTAACCTGATGACCGATCAACCAACCATCCATAATGGTCAGACAAACAGTAAAAACCAGAACACGTTTCTAACCAAACAAATTATTCTGACAACGTTCCTTTTTTGACCATTTAATATAGTCAGTTCAATGAGCTTTTGATGTTCAGATCTAGAAACAAATATTTTATCATCATACCCACTCAATTTTTTCTAGCCCCAAATGTTTAAGTCCAATTCCAATGTATTTTTACATGAAAGAGGCAGGATATTTTGGACAATGGCCAAAGACTAATTTAGATTTTTCTTATATTAGAATAAAAAAAATTAGCCTACATCATATTTTCAGGAGTAAGTTTTGATGAAAAGTGGAATTGCAAGTGCAACACCACATTGAAATTATCAGAAATGTCAAGACTGATTCATAGATGTAGACCATCTATCTGAGTGTATACAAAAGGGTCGTATAGAGACGCATTTGTTGAGAGAGCGATGCTAACAAGTATCTTATGGCTAACCCATGTCTATGAATGATCCTCCTTTTATAAGAATAAAACACAGATGTAAAAAATGCTCACAGCACTTTCTTGAAAAGGGCTAGTGTCAATCACTTTAAAGTATCTGTTATCAAAGTATAATCTTCCTTACTGAAGCCCAATTTTACCTACACTATCTGACTTATGTCTAAGCACATAGAGAAATAACTATGTGACATCATACATGCACGCAGGCCTTTTATTGACATGTGTGACAGGAGAGCGCTGATCAGGGGCGCTTGGGAATCATACCTGGATAAAAGGTTGCGTGATCAAAAAGGTAAAATAACGTAACTTAAATCTAAATGCTGAGATTTGTGTGTGCTATCTACATAGATTAAAAAGGACAAACTCTGTTGTCAAACCACCATGCAGCCACCTTCATAGAATTTTGTATTCAAGTCGATGATAAGCTCAGCTAAGACAACAAACCCATATATCAGACCATGAATGGTAAAAAATCAACCCATCTGAATTTAATCTTCTATTCTTAACTGAAAGTGACTGGTTGAACAAAAAATAGAAGCTCACATTTGACGGAATCTGGATGAGCAAAAATTAGTAGTGAAGTTTTATTGTTATAAAAACTGCGAGATCTCAAGATTCTGAAGTTTTTCTGAGAGATCCTAAGTGAAAATAAATAATTTATCTAGTGCTGAAGGGGGGCCGAACAGCTTGAAGTTTTAATAATGGATAGGTTTAACTAGATTCATTTCAATCACAGGGCAAACATTTCAAATTACTGGTTGAGAAAAACCTAACCACTCAGAACTCTTGAGTATTAGGTTTGGAATTGAAAGTCCAGTTTCTTCACTAAATGAAAATACCACAATTCCAAAGGCTGTGATTGTGTTTCTATATTTAGCAATGAGGAAAAAGAAAGACTTTGTAAGGTTTTTATCAAAGGAAATGAATTTGCTTATTTTTATTCTTTTGATTTCAATTAATCCATTGTGATAATTTTATTCTTTATCAGATCAATCTAATTCTTTATCTTGTTTTATTATAGCCACCATTTTTGCTAATGATTGATCATATGAGATCATATTGATGGGAAAATGTTGATTCGCCTACTGCCATTTTGGCTACTGTCATCTTGCCCACGATGATTCGCCTACTATGATGATTCGCTTGCTGCCATTTTGCCTACAATGGTTTGCCTACTATGCCGGTTCGCATAAAGTGTCATTTTGCCTAACCCTTGTTAGGCGAAACATGCCCTGCAGGGTTAGGTTGGGTTAAGTTAGGTTAGGTTAGGTTAGCAATAATAATAGGCAAATCGAAGTAGTAAACTAATCCCAGTAGTCGAAATGATAGTCTCCCTTCATGCCTAACTAACAGGAAGATGTGCCCTCTTGCCTGCCAATTATCATTGTTCATAAATTTTCCCTTTATAAACAAATGTATTTGATGGAATAAATCAGTAAGCATTCTTTGGTACAAGGATTCATCCATTAATTAAAATATGAAGTTTTCAATATTGTTAATTGAAATGTCTAAAATGAAAAAAAAACTAAAAGGTATTTCTTCTATTTCTGTCTTAGCTTTCATTTCCAAGGCCATTGAATTGCCAAGAGTATTTAAGAGGGGTCAAGATGGCTTTACAGTGATCTTTTGATAAAAAAACAACCTTTAGACACGAAGAACATTTCCGTTTCATGTTCCATTAGGGATCTTTTTTTCTTTAGATTTATGGTCAACTCAAGCAAATCAATTGATTTACACCCTACGCCAAACGTATAATTCAACTAAAAAAGTCGAGTTTTGTTCAATGGTCCAATGATTTGCCAAATGAAGAACCAAACCTGATCAAAAGAATTAATGAAATAAAAAAAGGATCAAAGATTTGTCTTATTAGATCATATCTTAGGACTAATCCAAATCGAATCGATTCACCTTTTATCGAATAAAGATATATTCATGACACTCTGTAAAGGTTTTCTCGTTTCTTGCATGCTGAAGATTATGTTTTTATACGCAGGGTCTTACAGATTATTCGTCTTGCATTACTTAGAAACCTTTCCAGTTTTATGAGGCTTCATTTCTCTCAGATATTCATTACTTTTCTGGCACCAAGGAACACTTAAAAGTCTCTGCTTTGGGTAAAAATCATCAGATAAAAACAATTTATATGTATAGAAAAACTTTTTTGATTTAAGGTTTGATACTCTGGCAAAAAAATGAATATGTAAGGTTTCTCAAGTGAATCAGATTTGATTTGATCTATTTTTTTTGAAGAGCCGGCCTTTCATTCAAATTTGACATTCACAGTTGTTCAGTTTTAGATGAGAACAGCATCCAACTTTCTAGTGGTTTCATCTGTTCTTCAAGTGGAAAGCAACCTTCCTATGGGAATTTTTAGTGAAGGTTCTAGTTGGAGGCTGTGTACACAATCAGAATATCAAACGATGCTTGGTTTTAGGTATAAGAAAATAAAAAGATGCAGAACTATGATCTCAATAAAAAAACATGATTGCAGTCAAGAAATGTCTCATGTTATATTATAGTAAAAAACAAAAAAAAGGTCCAAATACTAAGAATATATGACTATTATTATGAATATATTGGAGGCTCTTAAAAAGATGTGTTTTAATGGTGTTTATTTAATTTATAATCGATGGAGCCATAATTGTATTGTATTGTATACAATACAATACAATGGTGTTTATTTAATTTATAATCGATGGAGCCATAATTGTATTGTATTGTATACAATAAATACAATACAATGGTGTTTATTTAATTTATAATCGATGGAGCCATAATGTTATACAAATACAAAATAGTGTTGAAAGGCAAATTCAATCAGATGCAAATTGATTGTAAGTTGGTCTGTGGTCAGAAGGTTACAAAGAAACTGCCAATTCAAATTAGAAAAGAAGCTGCGTTAATTTTGAATTTTGTCAAAACTTAAATAAATCAACCTGAGTTTACCAGCTACAATTATTTGACATATTAAATTTGGGATACTATTGAGAAGAAAAATTAATTATCTTTTGAACAGTGTTAGTGATAGGTCCGGGTCAAAATTTCTTGACCCGGGTCAAGTCAGCCATCTAAGGTTTGGTTTTGGTTTTGGAAAATTTCCCCTAAAAACTTCAAATATTTCAATTTTTTTTGCTTCGGGTCAAAGAAAAATCTCTTTGGGTCGGGTCAAAAAGTACCCAGATCAAAGGTGGGTTGGCCTCTTATTTACTACAGGTCAAAAGTATGCTCGGGTCAGGTCGGGTCAAGGCCCATTTCTTAACAGTATGCAA
>Ga0194133_10004052_pt1 | contig 20115 bp, 20 predicted proteins | sample TA2KigOf40mmetaG_FD_155448 | JGI IMG/M metagenome (GOLD analysis project Ga0194133, IMG submission 155448) | Freshwater microbial communities from Lake Tanganyika, Tanzania - TA2015055 Kigoma Offshore 40m | ecosystem: Environmental > Aquatic > Freshwater > Lake | place: Tanzania: Lake...
GCCAACCCGGCGACCATTGCCGCCTCGGTGAAGGCGATGGCATAGCCCCAGGCCGGGTGCGGCCCGGCGAAGCGATGCAGCATTACGAAACACAGCGCCATTGCCAGCAGCAGGCCGGTGGCGGTAGTTCTCATCCTGCGGGCCGGATCGGGAATGGACGCGCGCGCCGGAAACATCGCTGCCTCCGGCTACTCGGCCGGGAACTCGCCGTAGTCATCCTTGTGCCGCTTGTGGTCCGCCTCGGCGTGCTCCGGCTCGAAGGTCAGCAGCCTGCGGCGCAGGATCGGCCCGATCCGCTTCTCGAAGCCGTCGGCAAGGCTGAAGGCCGCCGGCACGATAAGCAGGGTCAGCGCGGTCGACATTATCAGTCCCCCGATCACCATGGCCCCCATCGGCGCGCGCCAGGCGCCGTCGCCATTGAGCGCGAGCGCGGTTGGCAGCATGCCCGCGGTCATAGCCACGGTGGTCATCACGATGGGCTGGGCGCGCTTGCGGCCCGCGTCGATGATCGCCTCGGCCTTGGGGACGCCGCGGGCCATCTCCTCGATCGCGAAGTCGATCAGCAGGATCGAGTTCTTGCCGACGATGCCCAGCAGCATGAGCACGCCGATGAACACCGGCATCGAGAGCGGCTGGCCGGTGATGATCAGCGCAATCAGGCCGCCGAGCGGAGCGAGCAGCAGGGAACCCATGTTGACCAGCGGCGAAATGACGCGGTGGTAGAGCAGCACCAGCACCGCGAAGACCAGGAGAATGCCCGAGGGCACCGCCATCATCAGGTTGTCGAGCATTTCCTGAGACCACTCGTCCTGCCCGAACGGCTTTTTGCTTACACCGGTCGGCAGGTTTTTCATCACCGGCAGCGCCTGGATCGCCTCGTCCGCCTCACTCTTGACGACGCCGGGGGCGAGATCGGCGCCGACAAAAACCCGGCGCTCCTGGTTCTGGCGCTGGATCTTCATGGGGCCTGAGCTGAAGGAGATCTCGGCCACACGCGACAGCGGCACCGAGCCGCCGCTCGCGGTCGGGACGGGCAGGTTCTCGATGTTCGAAAGGTCGCGCCGGTCCGATTCGGACAGGCGGACGCGGATCGGCACCTGCCGGTCCTTGAGCGAGAATTTCGCGGCGTTCTGGTCGATCTCGCCCATCGTGGCAATGCGGATCGCCTGGCCCAGCGCGGCGGTGGAGACGCCCAGTTCCGCGGCCAGGTCGAGCCTCGGCTTGATAACGATTTCGGGGCGGCGCATGTCCGCCGAGATGCGCGGCGCGACGGCCAGATGGCCGATGCTGCCCATCTGCTCCACCAGCTTGGCGGCCGTTTCCTTGAGCAGGGCGGAGTCGTTCCCCGTCAGCATGACCGAGATGTCGCGCCCGGTGCCGAAGTTATTTCCGACGCCGTCCATCATGTTGGTGAAGGCGACGCGGGCGTCGGGAATCTGCTGGAGTTGCGGCGTGATCGCGTTCTCGAACTCGCCGCTCTTCTTTTCCCGGTCCTCCTTAAGCGTGATCATCAGGTAGCTCTCGCCCTCGAGCACCCGCTGGAACACGAACTGCGTGTCCGGATCCTTCTGCAGGACGGTCCGTACCCGGTCGGATACGCGATCGGTTTGCGCGATCGTGGTGCCCGGCGCCATCTCGATCTTCACGGTGACGAAGTCGTTGTTCTGCGTGGGGAAGAATTCCATGGGCAGCACGCTCGCCGCAAGGCCGGTAAGCCCCAGCGAGGCAACGCCCGCCCCGATCATCCATACCCGGTGATCGCGCAGCCGCGCCTGGAGCCGGTCAGCCAGCGACAGGTGGCCGCCGGAACCGGCCTGTTCGCGGCGCCAGGCGGCAGCCTTGCTGCGGTCGAGCGACCATTCGAGCACGGCCATGTAGCGCTGCATCCACTTGCCGCCGGCGTGATCGGCCTCGCCGTGGGCTTCGAGGAAATAGGCCGTCATCATCGGCGTGATCATGCGCGCGACGGCAAGGCTCATCAGCACGGCCGCGACGATGGTGAGGCCGAAGGCGCGGAATATCTCGCCGGAAACGCCGGGCATGATGCCCACCGGCAGGAAAACGGCGACGATCGAGAAGGTCGTGGCGACGACCGCCAGCCCGATTTCGTCCGCCGCGTCGATCGATGCCTGGTAGGCGGTCTTCCCCATCCGCATATGCCTGACGATGTTCTCGATCTCGACAATGGCGTCATCGACGAGAACGCCCGCTACCAGGCTGAGCGCGATGAGCGACTGCATATTGAGCGAGAAGTCCAGCAGGTCCATGAACCAAAAGGTCGGAATTGCCGACAGCGGGATGGCAACCGCCGAGATGATCGTGGCGCGCCAGTCGCGCAGGAACAGGAACACGACGACGACGGCAAGGATCGCGCCTTCGACAAGCGCCCCCATCGAGCTGATGTAGGACGAGCGCGTATAGCGCACCGTCGTGAACATCTCCTGGAACGAGAGGCCGGGATGTTCCGCTTCGAGCTGCTCGATCTGTTCGATCGCCGAATCGTAAACGCTCACGTCGGAGGCGCCCCGCGCCCGCGAGATGGAAAAAGTGACGACCTGCTTGCTGTTGAACTTGGCGATGTTGGTCACTTCGCCATAGGCATCGGTGACGCGCGCGATGTCCGCCAGCTTGATGGTCCTGCCGCCGCCCAGCGCGATGTCGGTCTGCGAAAGGGCGAAGGCGGTATCCGCGCTGCCCTGCACGCGCACCGACTGGCGCGAGCCGCCGATCTCGGCCTTGCCGCCGGCGGCATCGACATTGAGCTGGCGCAGGACGGCGTTCACCTGCGTTGCCGTAACGCCGAGCGCCTGCATCCGGGCCGGATCGAGCGTGACGAGGATTTCGCGGTTCACCCCACCCTGGCGGCTGACCTGCGCCATGCCATCCACGTTGAGCAATCGCTTGGCCACGGTATCGTCGATGAACCAAGACAACTGCTCCAGCGTCATGTCATCGCTCTTGACCGCGAAGTAGGCGATCGGATCGGACGTCGTCGTCGCCTTGTAGATCTGCGGTTCGAGAATGCCGTCGGGAAGCTCGCTACGCACCCCGTCGATGGCGTTCTTGACCTCGTTGACGGCGGTATTGATGTCTTCGCCGATGGCGAATTCGACAAAGGTGCCGCTATTGCCTTCGCTCACGGTCGAGCCGATCGACTTGACCCCGCTGATCGAGCGCACCGCCGCTTCTACCCTCTGGGTGACCTGCGTCTCGATCTCGGTCGGCGCCGCGCCCGGCTGGGCGATCTGGATGATCACCATAGGAAATTCGATATCCGGCTGCTGCTGGATATCCATGCGCATGAAGCTGACGATGCCGGCAATGACCAGCCCCGCAAAGAGCACGATCGGAATGACCGGATTGCGGATCGACCAGGCGGAGATGTTCCTGAGGCCCATGTGCCTTCTCGTTAGGGCGCGGTCGCGCGCTGCGGCTTGACCTTTTCGCCGGGCGAAAGGAATGCGCCCGCGCGCATGACCACCCGCTCCGAACCGTTCAAACCCTCGATGACGGCAATGCTGTCGGCCGAGACCGTGCCGGTCCTGACCGCGCGCTTCTCGATCCGGTCGTCCTTGCCGACAATGTAGACGTAGCTGCCCTTGTCATCGGCGAGGATCGCCGATTCCGGCAGCTTGGGCGCAACGACGGCCCCGGCGGAGATGGCCGCCTCGGCGAAGCCGCCGGGCCTGAGTTCCGGAGCATAGGACAGGGCGATGCGCGCGGTACCCTGACGGCTCTGCGGGTCGATCACCGGCGAGACCTGCCATACTTCGCCCGCGAAGGATTTCGTGCTTCCGACCGGCGTGACCGTGGCGCGCACCCCGGTCGCGATCTGCACCAGCGATTCCTCCGTGAGGTTCGCCCTGAGTTCCATTTCGCCGCCCCTGGCGATGCGGAAGAGGACGCCGCTTCCCGAACTGACGATCTGGGCCGGCTCGACCTGCCGGTCGAGCACGAGGCCTGCCGACGGAGCGACGATGTTGAGCCGGCTGTTGCGCGCACGCGTCTCTCGGAGCTGGGCCTGGGCGACACGGACCCGCGCCGCCGCCGCATCGCGGGTCGCGGTCAGCCGGTCGACGTCCGCCTTGGAAACGAACCCGCGCTCGACAAGCTGGAGCGCCCGGTCGAGGTTCGCCTGGGCAAGCCGGGCATCGGCCTGAGCCACGCCGATCTGCGCTTCCAGCGCGGAGGCCTGCTGCACCTGGACCGAACGGTCGATCACCGCGAGCACCTGTCCGGCCGCGACCCAGTCACCCGGCTCGACCAGAACCCGTTCCACCCTGCCGCCTTCGCCCGCCACGCCGATGGGCAGTTCCCGCCTCGCGGCGAGAGTGCCGGTGGTCTTGATGTCGCCGGCAACAGTCGTGCGGCCCGGCTGGATGACAGTCACGACGGGCACCTGGACGGCGGGATTGTCGGACAGGTCAGCCGGCGCGGTGAGCTTGTTCAAGACCCACAGCGCAACCAGCAGCAGGACGACAGCCAGCCCAATCACGACCATTCGCCGGGTCAGCACGCTCTCGCCGACAGCGGGCAGGCCGTCCGGCCCATGCTCGGAGCGGGCGGACATTGCCTCGTCGGTGTCGATCTTGGCGTCGTAATTCATGCCATCCATCACAAGGCCGGCTTCGGCGACCCTGCGCGAAACCGACTGGATCGTCCGCAGGAGGCGCGCAAGCGTAGCCCGAAACCAATCGGCTCGCGACCCGACGCGAACTTCGCGATCCGCCATATAGTGGCGGCGTGACACTGGCAACGGCAACTTGCTGCACTGCGACAAGACCGCCTCGGCGTCACGGGCGACCAAGTTCGCGATTTTACGGCAGATTGCGGCGCCGCCCCGGCAAGCCTTGCGGCCCGCCGGGTTGGGGAGTCAGGCTGTCGCACCCTGCTGCGCTGGATCACATTCACGATCGCCAAAAGGACGATCGCGCCGATAAGGGCGATAACCAGCCCCTGAATGGAAAATTCCTGGGCCGAGCCGGCATAGCCGAACTGGTTGGCGATGAGGTTGCCGATGACCGATCCGACACAGCCGATAACGATGTTCCAAAATATCCCCATAGAAGCATCGCGGTTCATCACGAGGATGGCGAGCCAGCCCGCCACGCCGCCCACGATAAGCGCAATAATCCATCCCATTGCATCCTTCTGCATTGGCGGGACGCACGGCAAATGCTCCCGTTCAGCAGGGTCTAGGGCATTATCAACGGATTGTCTTAGATCATTCCGGCACTGGCCGGGCGCAAGAAAATTTCGCGGCCCTGCTGGCTGCGCTCAGTATTTCTGCTTACGCTCGTAAAGGTCGCGGCAGTGCTGGATCCGAGTGACCCTGGGGCCCTGCATTCCCGAACGATTGACCGCGCGCTGCTAGGATGCAAATTCCTCCAGCGTCAACTGGTAGCGATCGCAGACCTCCTCCACGGTCAGCAGTCCGCCGTTGACGGCGGCCACGACTTCGGCCTTGCGACTGACGACCCAGCGGGTGGTCTCGGGCGGCGGCAGCGAATCCAGCGTAAGCGGCTGGCCGAGGTGGTCGATTACCTGGGCAGGGCGAATTTTCTGGTTCTCGATCATCGTTACCCTCGTCCGCCGGTAGAGCTCTGGCCGGCGATCTCAGAGACGATGCATCCAACACGTTTGCGTGGGCTCAAGCGATAGCGATGCGCTGTGGCTGAAGCTTCCCGGCAGGCGGGACGACGATTCGCCGCTGCACGCGTCCGGAGCGGCCCTCGCTTCAAGCCCGACGCGGAGCCGGGCACGCAGCACATGCCAGTCGGGATGCGCGCCATGCGGTGCGGCGGCATCGTCCGGGCTTGCGAAGGGCCATTCGCGGGGAGCGAGAGCAAAGTTCATGGAGGGCGCTATAGACCCGGTTTGGTCAAGGGGGGGTAAAGGCGAGCTTTACCCCCCTGTTGAGGATGGTTAACCCGGGGCGATGTCCGTGCCCGCAGGCAACGCGCGGGTTCACTCCGGCCACGCCCGGCCCTATATGGACACAGATGATGACTTTTCCCGCCATCCATTCCGACAGCTCCCGCGCAGAGGCGGCAGCCGTGCTGTTCCAGCTTTCCGGCCCGATTACGGGCAAGCGGATCGTGGTCGCCATGTCAGGCGGGGTCGACAGTTCGGTGGTCGCTGCCCTTGCCGCGCAGAGCGGCGCCGAGGTGATCGGTGTGACCCTGCAACTTTATGATTACGGCGCGGCGACGGGCCGCAAGGGCGCCTGCTGCGCCGGCGACGACACCCGCGATGCACGCGCCGTGGCCGACCGGCTCGGCATCGCGCACTATGTGTTCGACCACGAGTCGCGCTTCCGCGAGGAGGTGGTTGAGGCCTTTGCCGACGACTACATGGCGGGCAAGACCCCGATCCCCTGCATCCGCTGCAACATGGGGCCGAAGTTCACCGACCTGTTGACCATGGTGCGCGAGCTTGGCGCGGACTGCCTCGCCACCGGGCACTATGTGCGCCGAATCGCCGCAGCGGACGGGGCGCAGCTTTACCGCGCGCTAGATCCCGCGCGCGACCAGAGCTATTTCCTTTACGGCACCACCGAGGCGCAGCTCGATTTACTGCGCTTCCCGCTCGGCCGCCTGCCCAAGAGCGAAGTGCGCGCCCTTGCCGATTCGTTCGGCCTCGCCGTCGCCGCCAAGCCCGACAGCCAGGACATCTGCTTCGTTCCCGATGGCGACTACGCAAAGGTGGTCAGCGCAATCCGGCCCGAGGGCCTGCTGCCCGGCGAGATCGTTCACGCGCAAAGCGGCGAAGTGCTCGGCGAACATCGCGGCGTGATCCATTACACCGTCGGCCAGAGGCGCGGGCTTGAGATCGGCGGCCAGCCGGAACCGCTTTATGTCATGGCGATCGATGCGCCTTCACGACGGGTGCTGGTCGGTCCGCGCGCGATGCTGGCGGTATCGGCCGCGCGGATCGTCGAGACAAACCGCATCGGACCCGTCCCCGACGAACCGCTGACCGCCAAGGTCCGCTCCCTGGCCAAGCCGGTTCCGGTCACGCTGGAAGGCGCGCTCGGCGAGGGCCGCGAAGTCGTGCTGCGCTTCGCCCAGCCGGAATACGGCGTCGCGCCGGGGCAGGCCGCCGTCATCTATGCTGGGGAGCGCGTGGTGGGCGGCGGCTGGATCGATTCGACGGTGAGCGCCGCCCTGTCCTAACGGGGAACGAAAGCGCAGCCCTGGCCCTTGCGGAAGCGCGCGGTTTCGCTGGCGACGGGAAAGACCCTTGCCGTCACGCTCTTCTCTTCGTCGTCAGCCGACAGCATGACGAGCGACATTCCCGGCATAAAATCGTCGCGGCACTGGTCGAGCGGGCGTCCCGCGACGAAATGGCAGGAGCAGCCAAGCCGCGCGCCGTAGGCCGCCCCGGCCTGCGCCTGCGCCGACAGTGGCCGCCAGAACCATGCCAGCGCCGGCAATGCCGCTACCAGGATGGCGAGCGCCAGCCACCGCTTTGCCACGCGGCGGGGAACCTGTGGTGGTCCGGACCTCGTCATTGCACCTGTTGCCTTCCCCTTCGCGCCCGCGCATGGGATGCACGTCATGTCCTCTCGCCGCTTCGCCCTTATCCTGACCCTACTTGCGCTGCCAAGCCTTGCTGCTTGCGGCTCCGCCGATTCACCGCCCGGACCGCCGCCGCCCAGCACTGCCGCGCTCAAGGCCATCGTGGCCGAATCGCCCGCCGACAAGGAGCAACTAGCGCGCAGCATCGACCGCCTGTTCGACGCCGAAGCGGTGGGAGAAACGCGGGCTCTGCTCGTGCTCCACGGCGGGCGCACCGTCGTGCAGCGCCATGGCGAGGGTTACGGTCCCGAGACGCGCTTCATCGGCTGGTCGATGGCCAAATGCGTCACCGGCCTGATGATCGGCCTTCTGGCCAGCGACGGACGGCTGCGACTGGACGAGTCGGCGCCGGTCCCCGCCTGGGCGCGACCGGGCGATCCGCGCGGCAAGATCACGCTGCGCCAGCTTCTCCAGATGCGCAGCGGATTGCGCCACACCGAGAACGCGGACCCGGTGTACGAGGCGGATCCCGCGCGGATGCTGTTCCTTGAAGGGCGCGACGACATGGCGCGCTATGCCGAGGCGCAGCCGCTCGAATCGGAACCCGGCGCGCGCCACGAGTATTCTTCCGCCACCAGCGTGATCCTTTCGGACATCGCGACCAGGGTGCTGACCCGCAGCAAGGATCCCAAGTGGCGGCAACAGGCGGTCGCCACGTTCCTTAGAACCCGCCTGTTCGATCCGGCAGGCATGGATTCGATGGTCCCTGAGTTTGACGCGGCTGGCACTTTCATTGGCTCGTCCATGTTGCACGGCACTGCACGCGACTGGGGCAAGCTCGGCGAGTTCCTGCGTCAAGGCGGATCGGTGCGCGGCGCGCAGATCATCCCGCGCCGCTGGGTCGAATTCATGCGCTCGCCCTCACCGGCGAACCCCGGCTTCGGTGCGCACCTGTGGCTCAACCGGCGTTATCCCGACGGCTCGGCGCAACTGTTTCCCGAAAGCGGGCCGAAGAGCGCTGTCGCCTGCATCGGCCATCTGGGGCAATATGTGATAGCCTCGCCCGAACAGAAGCTGACCGTGGTCCGGCTCGGCCGCACGCCCGAGGAAAAACGCGAGGAACTGCGCCCTAGGCTGGGCGAGCTCGTTGCGCTTTTCCCGGCAGGTTAAGCGGTCTCCGATCAATCTGGATCGGAACCGTCTCAAGCCCGCGCGTTCGCGCCGGCTTGAACGAAATACACATTACAGGAAGAACCGTCCCTCGACGACAGTGACGCAGGGGCCTTCGAGCCAGACCCGATCGCCATCCATCCGGCAGGAGAGAGTGCCGCCGCGCGCCGAAGCCTGATGGGCGGTGATGCGCTCGCGCCCCAGCCGCCTCGTCCAGAACGGGGTGAGGACCGCGTGGGCCGAGCCGGTGACCGGATCCTCATCGACACCCGAGCCGGGCACGAACACCCGGCTGACAATTTCGGTTTCGCTGCCGGGCGCGGTGACAATGAAGCTGTCGATGCCGAGCGCTGCAAGCGCCCTGCAATCGGGCTGCAATGCCCTCACTTCCGCCTCGCTTGCGTAAAGGAACACATTGTAGGCATCGGGGTGGCGCCAGACCTCCAGCGGTGCGCCGCCGAGCGCGGAAACCGCCTCGGGAAATTGTCCCCTCTGCGCGACGATAGCCGAAAGGGCGACCGCGTAATTGTCACCGGCCCGGCGCACTTCGAGCACTCCCGCCTTGCGGGTGCGGAAGCGGACCCGCTCAAGTGTCTCGTCCTGCCCCAGCAGCACATGGCCCGCCGCAAGCGTCGCGTGACCGCAGAGCCTGATCTCGACCGTGGGAGTGAGCCAGCGCAGCTCCCAATCCGACCCGCCGGTTCCGCCGCGCACGAGGAAGGCCGTCTCGGCGAAGTTGTTTTCCGCTCCGATGGCCTGCAGCACGCCATCGCCAAGCCACTCGTCGAGCACCATCACCGCCGCCGGATTCCCCGCGAAAGGCTGAGATGCGAAGGCATCGACGTGCCAGTAGGGAATGGCCTGCGGCAAGGGTCAGCCGGGCGTTACCGGACCGGGCAGCACGTCGCGCGCGGCGATGCCCACCTCGTCGATCAGGCCATCGGGATCGGGATGGATGAGGATTTCCACGTCGGGAAAATCGGCGTGGAGGCGGCGCTCGATGTCGTCCATCAACGTGTGCGCCTCGCGAACGGTCATCGCGGGATCGATCCAGACGTGGAACTGGACGAAATCGCGGTTACCCGAAGTGCGCGTCCGTAGGTCATGGACGCCGCGCAGGTCCGGCTGGCGCGCCATGACCTCAAGGAAGCGCTCACGCTTTTCCACCGGCCATTCGTGATCCATCAATTGTCGGATCGCCGTCTGCGAGGCCTGCCATGCGTTCCAGATGAGCCAGGCTGCGATCAGCATGCCAAACAGTGGGTCGGCGCCGACGATCCCGCCATACTGGTCGAGCGCCAGAGCGGCGATGACGGCGAGGTTGAGCAGTAGGTCGGACTGGTAATGGACGTGATCGGTCTCGATGGCGATGCTGCGGGTCCGCCGGATGACATAGCGCTGCCAGGCGAGCAGCGCGAAGGTCGCGACAATGGCGACCATCGAGACACCGATGCCTTCCGCCGCGGCCTCTGTGCGCGAGCCGGCGACGAACTGCTCCGCTGCCCGCGCCGCGATAGCAAGGGCCGAGATCGAGATGAGCACGACCTGGAACATGGCGGCGATCGCTTCCGCCTTGCCGTGCCCGAAGCGGTGCCCTTCATCGTCTGGCTGCGAAGCGACCCAGACCCCGGCAAGGGTGGCGAGGCTCGCGACGAGGTCGAGCAGGGTATCGGCAAGGCTGCCGACCATCGCGGTCGAACCAGTGCGCCACGCCGCCCAACCCTTGAGCGCGAGCAGGAACACGGCCACCGCAATGGAAGCAAGGGCGGCGCTGCGGCGCAGGACTTGCTGGTCGAGAGTCATGGGTAAAGCAGGGTGCTGGTCCAGCCGGAGGTGCTGCGTTCAAAAAGGTGCCTTTCATGCAGGCGGTGAGGACGATCGAGCCAGAACTCGATGGCCACGGGATCGAGGCGGAATCCGGTCCAGTGCGGGGGGCGCACCACCGCACCGCCCTCGAACCTTTGCTCTGCCGCTTCGTAACGGGCGATGAAGGTCGCGCGCGAATCGAGCGGGGCCGACTGGTCGGAGGCCACCGCGCCGAGCTGCGAATCGCGGGTGCGGCTGGCAAAATAGCCATCGGCCGTCGCCGTATCGACCTCGGTCAACGGCCCTTCAATCCGCACCTGCCGGCGCAGGCTTTTCCAGTGGAACAGCAGCGCCGCTTGCGAGTTTGCGGCGATCTCGCGGCCCTTGCGGCTGCGCGCATTGGTGTAGAACAAGAAGCCGTCAGAGCCGTGGCCCTTGAGCAGGACCATGCGGACCGAAGGCGCGCCGCTCGCGCTCGCCGTTGCCAGCGCCATGGCGTTGGCGTCGTTCGGCTCGGTCTCGCACGCCTCGGCGAACCAGCGGTCGAAAACCGCGATCGGATCGCCCTGGTGCTTGAGTTCGACTTCGTCAGTGGCTGTCACGTGCAGGTTCCGTTGCAGGCTGGATGGGCGATGCTTGGTGATGGGCCGAAGAACCGGATTTTACCCGGGCGCGCAACCCCCCTTTTGGGCGGGCCGCCCGTTGTGCTCCTTGATCGAAGACAATCGCGTCGGGCCGGGCGCGACTTGTCCTCAGCCAAGCAAGCCCCTAGCTAACGCACCATGGTCAAAGATCCGTATTCCATCCTGGGGGTTACGCACGGCGCGAGCGAGAAGGAGATCAAATCGGCCTATCGCAAGCTCGCCAAGGAGCTTCACCCAGATGCCAACAAAGACAATCCCAAGGCCACCGACCGCTTCAGCGAGGTGACCCAAGCCTACGACCTGCTGTCCGACAAGGACAAGCGCGCCCAGTTCGATCGCGGCGAGATTGACATGTACGGCAACCCCACCATGCCCTTCGGCTATGGCGGCGGTCCGGGCGGCGCGCGCGGCGGTTTCCGCGCCGAAGGCTTTCCGGGCGGCGAGGCGGTCGACCTCGGCGACATCTTCGAGGGCCTTTTCGGCGGTCGCGGCGGCGGCATGGGAGGCATGGGCGGCGCGCGAGGCGGGCCGCGGCCAAGGGCCGCGCCGCGCGGCGCCAATGTCCAGTACCGCCTCAGGGTCTCGCTGACCGATGCGGCCAGGCTGGCCGACCAGCGCGTCACCCTTTCCGATGGCAAGACGATCGACCTCAAATTGCCCAAGGGCGTCGAGGATGGCACCCAGATGCGCCTGTCCGGCAAGGGCGAGCAGGGTCCGGGCGGCGCGGGTGACGCATTGGTCACGATCACCATTGCGCCGCATCCCTTCTTCAGGCGGGACGGCGACGACCTGCGGCTCGACCTGCCGGTGACGCTCGACGAGGCAGTGCTTGGAGCGAGGGTCAAGGCGCCGACCGCTGAAGGAGCGGTGATGCTCTCCATTCCCGCTGGGACCAGCTCAGGCACAGTGCTCCGCCTCAAGGGCAAGGGCTTCACCCGCAAGGACGGGACGAACGGCGATCAGCTCGTGACCACAGAGATTGTCCTTCCCGAGAACGACGCCGATCTCGCCTCCCGGCTCGAAGGCTGGCGCGACACCCGCGCGGTCCGCTCGAGGCTCGAGGTCTAAGCTTTGCCGGATGGCGACGAGAACCGTGCGCCGGGGCTTGAGCCTGGCAAGGGCGAGGACGCCCCTGCCGGCGTCCTTGGTCTTTCCCCCGAAGCGCGCCGACGCCGGGCGCAATCCGTTCGCGGCAGCATAGAGAACGAAATCCTCCGCAAGGCCGGGCCGGGCACACGGACCTTCATAGGCGCCAAGCGGGTCTGGGCGGGGGTCTATCACGACGGCTTCGTCCATGCCGGCAATTTCGTCTTCATGTCGCTGCTGTCGCTGTTCCCGTTCTTCGTCGCCGCGGCGGCCATCGTATCGGTGATGGGCGAACAGACCCAGCGCGAAGAGCTGATCGATGCCATGCTCGTCGCGCTGCCCAGCGCGGTGGCGAATATCGTCGGGCCGGTCGCGCGCGGTGTCGTGGCGGCCCGCGAGGGCTGGCTGCTGTGGATCGGCGGCGCGGTCAGGCTGTGGATGGCGAGCAGCCTGATCGAGACGATTCGCGACATACTCCACAGGTCCTACGGCACCGTGCCGACACGCGCATTCTGATAATACCGGATCGATTCGATCGGGGTGATTTTCGCTTTGGTGGTCCTGCTCCTGATCGCGCTCGGCGCCCAGGTCGCGATCACCGCGCTGCGGCAGTCCTCTACGCCTATTTCCCCGGCCTCGACACCGTGCTTAACGGACTGTCCGTCAGCCGGTTCGTTTCCGCAGGGATGCTCTTCCTCGCGGTCTGGATGCTTTTCCGCGCGCTGACGCCGGGCCGTTACCAGGGTCCGGCATGTCCCAAGTGGCCGGGTCCGCTGTTCATCGCCGCCTCGTGGACCCTCATCATCGAGGTCCTGCCCTTTGTGCTTCGCCGGTTCTTCAGTTACGACCTGACCTACGGAAGCCTTGCCGGTGTGATGATCGCGCTTTTCTTTTTCTGGCTGGTGGGCTTTGCAGTCGTGGTCGGCGCCGCGCTGAACGCCGCCCTCGCGGTTGTGCCCGAGGAGGAAGCGGCAGGAAGCGCGGACAGCGAGGTTGGGGTTTGAATGCAAGTGGGTAGGTGCGAATGAGCGGTTTGATGAAGGGCAAGCGGGGCCTGATCATGGGCCTTGCCAACGACAAGTCGCTCGCTTGGGGCATCTCCCGGCAATTGCACGAGCATGGCGCCGAACTTGCCTTTTCCTACCAGGGCGAGGCGCTGGAAAAGCGGGTGAGGCCGCTCGCCGAAAGCCTCGGCAGCAATTTTCTGATCGAATGCGACGTGTCGGACATGGCCGCGCTCGACACGGCGTTCGCAACGCTAGGCGCGGCCTGGCCCACCATCGATTTCGTTGTCCACGCCATCGGCTTTTCCGACAAGAACGAGCTGCGCGGCCGCTTCGTCGACACCAGCCTCGACAATTTCCTGATGACGATGAGCATTTCCGCCTACAGCCTCGTCGCCGTGGCGCAGCGCGCGGCGCGGATGATGGGTCCGGGCGGCGCGATGCTGACCCTGACCTATTACGGCGCGGAAAAGGTGGTGCCCCATTACAACGTGATGGGCGTCGCCAAGGCGGCGCTGGAGGCCAGCGTGCGCTATCTGGCGAACGACCTTGGCCCCGACGGCATCCGGGTGAACGGCCTTTCCGCCGGTCCGATCAAGACGCTGGCGGCAAGCGGGATCGGCGATTTCCGCTACATCCTGCGCTGGAACGAGCTGAACTCGCCGCTGCGCCGCAACGTGACCATCGACGATGTCGGCGGCAGCGCGCTATACCTGCTGTCCGATCTCGCTTCCGGCGTGACGGGCGAAGTGCTCCACGTCGATGCCGGCTATCACGTCGTCGGCATGAAGCAAGAGGACGCGCCGGACATCGCCCTTGGCTGACACTGGTTTCCTGGCCTACTTGCCCGCCATCACCCCGCCGTCGACCGGCAAGTTGATGCCGGTGATATTGAGGGCAAGATCGGAGGCGAGGAACAGCGCCGCCTGCGCCGGTTCCCTTGGCTCGATTATGCGGCCGAGCGGCTGGAGCTTTGCCATGGAGTCGAGCGCGGCCTGCGGCAGTTCGACGCCAAGGCCGCCGATGCCAAAATTGGTGACCATCGAGCCGGGGCAGACGTTGTTGACCCGGATGTTCTCCGGCCCCAGCTCCACCGCCAGTCGGCGGGCCAAGTTGACAATCGCGCCCTTGGTCGCGCCGTAGAGCGCGCCGCCCCAGCCGAACATCCCCGCAACCGAGGCTGTGTTGACGATCACGCCGCCGCCGCCCTGCTTGCGGAACTGGGCGATCGCCGCCTGGCAGCCGTAGAGTACGCCCTTGATGTTGATCGCGAGCAGCCGGTCGATGTCCTCGTCGCTGGCTTCGACGAAGCTCTTCATTCCGCCCTCTGACGTCATCGGCGAGGCGACGCCGGCATTGTTGAAGATCACGTCGAGCCGTCCGAAGGCCGAAACCGCCCTCGCCACCGCGGCATCGACATCGGCCCGTCTTGTAACGTCGCAGCGCACCGCTTCCGCTTCGCCAAAGGAAGCGCGGATCTCGGCGACGACCGCTTCGTTCCAGTCATCGCGCACGTCGGCGCAGACGACCCTTGCGCCATGTTCGGCAAACAGCAGCGCGGCCTGCTTGCCCACGCCGGATCCGGAACCGGTGATGACGGCGCTTTTGCCGTCGAGAAGCCGTGCGTACATTTTCGCTCTCCCATGAATGCGATGGTATCCGGGAGCGGACCATTGCCGGGATCGGGCCAGATCGCAACGCGGAACAAGGAATGGGCAGCCTGGCGCACCTGACAGGATTGTCCTTGCCCCTCGGGTTAGGTCGCCTTCGCTTCGCTTCGGCTCGATCCGGCTTGATACGCCAAGGGGGAGGCAGCCACTCGGTCGGCTGCTGTTTTGCCTGTTTGCCGACGACACCGGCATTTTGCGCCCAAGGACATTTTCCTTCAGCTTGTCGAGAATGACACACGGCCTGATGGCAGTGGTGGGAAATCGACCAGCATGGCTGCGTTGCAGCCCCAGGTGCCAAGATGGACATCCGAGATCCAAATGGTGCGATAGCGGCGCCTGGGGCGAAAGCCCTTTGAGTCGGCCCAGAGCAACCACGCCGGAACAGGCCTTCTTGAGTAGCGTTCGTTGCCAAGCAAGTTTAAAGCAAGATAGTCTTGCTGACGGTCCCTTGCGATCATGGCCAGTCTCCATCCCATTTTCGAAATGTTTGCCATCGTCAGGCTGCATCCTAGTGACGGGAAAGAGGCAATTTTGTTACGCTTTACAGCCCAACGACATTGCGAAAAAATGTCGACAGTCTCCGAATCGTCACGCATGCGTCACATGCCGTCGCTAACCCATGAGAAAATGCATAGGGGAACGTCATGCGTAAGATCGGCATCCTCGTAACCAGCGAAATCGAAGGTGGGCTCGCTCCGTTCGAACATGACGATCTGCAGCTGGTTTTTCATCGACTAAACCGTTTGAGCGAACTGCCGCTGCTGGAGGGATCGACCTGGGCCTTCGTTGACTGGGTGCTCCCCGAGACCTCAGGGCTGGAAATTTGCCGCCAGATCCGCTGCGCTCCACAAACTTCTCATGCTCATATAACAGTCATTCTGGATGAGGATGACAATGAGATACGTCGACGCGCACTGCGTGCTGGAGCTGATGACTACCTCGTCGGCCCAGCCAATCGAAACAAGCTGCTCGATCGGATCATGTCGGTTTCCAGCAACGTTTATGACGCTGGCGCCATCCGATCGATCACGCTTGGAGGCCTCACGGTCGACTTTGCGGCTTTCCGCTGCACGTGGCAGGGCGTTCCAATCCCGATGATGCCGAACGAGTTCCGCCTGATGCGCTTTTTCGCAGAGCATCCCGGACGGGTCTTCACGCGCACGCAACTTATTGCAGCGCTTGGCAAGCAAGGCCCTCCGGTTGACGAGCGCACGGTCGATGTCTGGGTCGGTAGACTTCGTCGCGCGCTGCGCGCAGTCGGTGCCGAAGACCCTCTCCGCACGGTCCGATCGCTCGGCTACGTTTTCGACCGCCCTTAAACATCAACCCGATCGGGCGCCTTGCCCGACCGGGTTGACAGCAAAACTGGGTACGCGGACCGCGCTCTGCAGGCCCGCGCCTTGTTTATTCAGAACTTGGCCGAGGCCGAGAACGAGAACGAGAACGAGCGGCCAACATCATAGGTATTGATCTCAACCCTGTTCGCGGCGCTTTGCTGGAACTCCTCCCGCTTACGACCGGTCAGGTTGCGCGCCTCGAACTTTAAATCCACCTCACGGCCAAAGAACGTAACACCTTCGCGCAGGACGAGGTCCAGCCGAAGCCCAGGATTCTCGACAATGTCAGGCTGTCCAACGGGACCACGGCTGGTGACACGCTTGCTGGCATAGGTTAGCATCGGCGTCTGCTGCAAAAGCCGGTCCGGGTGCTCAAACCCCAGCTGGAAGGTTGGCATCGCGGTTCTATGAAGGCAGCGGCGGGAGACTGGGCATGGCGGCTTCGGCTTGGGCGAACGGGGGCGTGGCGTGACGATCCGCTGGGCCGTGGCCGCAACGGCACTCGGTCCATTGCTGGTGGCTGCAACGGAGAAAGGCATCTGCCGGATGGCCTTTGGCGAAGACTGGGACGCTCTTGCTGCGCGATTTCCGGCTGCCCGGCTGGAGGAGGGCGGGGCAGGCTTTGCCGGGCTAGTGGGGCAGGTGGTCTCTGCGGTCGAAGTGCCGGGATGTGGCGGCGACATCCCGCTGGACGTTCGCGGCACGGCCTTCCAGGAGGCGGTCTGGCGCGAACTGGTCCGCATCCCGCTGGGCGAGACACGCAGCTATGCCGAAATCGCCGCAGCCATCGGCCGCCCTCGCGCGGCGCGTGCCTGTGGTACGGCTAATGGGGCAAACCCGGTGGCCGTCCTGATTCCCTGCCACCGGGTGGTGCGGTCCGACGGAACGCTTGGCGGCTACGCCTGGGGCGAGGAGATCAAGGCCGAACTGCTGCGTCGGGAAAGGGGTTGAGCCGGATCACTCTTTCTCGGCTTCCTTTTCCCGCTTTTCCTCCTCAGTCTTGAGCAGGGTGTAGGCTTCGGCAGTCTTGCCCGCCTCGATCAGGTTGATGGCCTCGGCAATCTTGTTCTTCTTCGGGTCGATGCCGTGCAGCGCCACCGAGATCGGCAGCAGGACCGCCTTGGCGGCCGAGCCCTTGCCTTCGCTGATCAGCTGCATGCCCAGCAGGTAGCGATAGTTGGCATCGTGGGCAGCCGTGCCGAAGGCGTCTTCAAGGCCGATGATGGCTGCTTCCGGGATCGGTTCGCCGGCAGCGCGGTAAGAATAGTAGTATTCGATCAGCGGACGCGGGGTGCGCTGGTCAAGCCGGGCGGCGCGGACAAGGAAGGGGCGCCGGGCCTTGGCGGCCGCCGGATCGGCCTTGGCGCGCTTCGAGGTGACGCAGCCACGATAGATCAGGGCCTCGATGCGGTTGCCGTCGATGGCAAGCGCGCGATCCAGTGCCGCGTCGGCACCGGCCCAGTCTTCCGCGGCGAAGCGGGCCTTGCCCAGCAGTTCCCAGACAAGTGCCGAGTCGGGATAGCGCTGGCTGTCTTCCTCCAGCGCGCGGATCGCGGCCGGGGCCTCTTTCTTCGAGAGGCCGGCGGCAATCTCTATCCGCTGCATCATGGTGGCGGCTTCGGCCCCCTCGATGCGCCGCATCGCCACGACCGGCAACTGGTAGTTGGCCGGCTTGACGTTGATGCCCGGCAGTTCAGTGCGCAGGTAGCGCCGCAGTTCGCGGTCAAGCTGCCCAAGGTCGCCGAAGATGCGGCGAGCTGCGTCCAGGCTCTTCTCGCCCTTGCCCAGGGCGGCAAGGAAGGCCGGAAGCTGGCCCTGTCTTCCCGGGGTGAAGGTCAGGTAGTGGGTCAGCAGCCAGCCAAGGGTATAGCGCTGGTAGAGATCGAAACCGCTTGCCGCTCGATCACCGTCGAAGAAGCGCTCTGTCGGCGCGATGAGCATGTTGAACAGGGCATAGCCGCGATACTGCGGCGGGTTGCCAACGTGGAACGATCCGTCTTCGCGCAGTTCCAGCGTGGCGTAAAGCTCGGCAAAGCCTTCCGTGTACCAGCCGGGGTAGCTGGCGGGGAAGTTGTAGAGCATGAAGTGGTGGACGTATTCGTGCTTCAGCACGCTTTCGGCGTCCATCCGCGTCGGGTCATAGCTGGTGTTGCGCTCCAGGCTACCGGTTTCGCGCGATTCGCGAATGGGGGAAAAGGCTGTCGGTTCACCTGCCCGGGGCAGGTAGAAGCCGGCCACGCCATAGCTTCCCGCCAGCCGCCCGATATCGTCGGTCGTGCCAAAGCGATAGATCGTCACCCGGTTGGCATCGCCGATGTCGCTCTTTTGCGGGGCCATGTTCTGCAGCGTGCGCAGGGCGCCGTCATAACGCTCCATTCGTTCCGCATAGGCGCGGGCGTTGGCTTCGGTATCTTCGGTGATGACGATGAAGTGGTCGGTGCGCGCTTCCCACCATTCGGCGTGCACTGCACCGGGCATGACGCAAAGCGCGACGACAAAGATAATGGCACGCGTCAGACGAATAGACTTCATGGCAGCAACCTCAAGAAAACAGTCCAGCGGCAAGGGTCGGCACGTTTGTAGATCACGGCCCGACCATCGCCTCTGACATCAACCTGATCGGCATATTTGGACATACGGAGGTCTCCAAGACACCTTCATCAGGTATATCAGAGGGATGGTCTTGGACACCTTTTTTGTCAACGTTTTGTCAATTGATTTCGAGCCGTTTCGCGAGAGCAATCGGCCGGAAGTCGCAATATGCACTCAGCGTTTAACGGGTGTTATGAGGCCGTTGAAGAACGGATTCCTTTCACGCGGCGGGGGCAGTCTTCAAGCATATCGGAAGGCACTATGGATGGCGCACCCAGCAGGATTCGAACCTGCGACCTTCGCCTTCGGAGGGCGACACTCTATCCAGCTGAGCTATGGGTGCCCTGGCGCCATGCACCAGCGAACGGTTAGCAGAGGCTGCCGGGTCTTGCCAATCCCATAATCGGCACGAGGCAGGCGTCGCCGAACGCCGAGGATTAGCACTTTGGCAAGGCCGCGCTGCTATGTCGCTGGCATGGACACCAATACCTTCAGCGACCGACCCGCCGCAGGCGGGGGCGCCTTTGCTCGTTCCGGCCGAGCCCGCTTCTGGCAGGGCGCGGCCAATGCCCTGTCGATGAAATGGTCGGCGCTGCGCGACGCCGCAGCGACGGTCGCGCTTCTTGCTGGCCTCGAAGCGCAGGCCATGACCCAGGAGGTCCGGGCCTTTCCGCTTTCGCTGCGCGACGCGCCGCCCGCCGCGTGCGAACTGGCCGAGCAAGGCGTGGCCGACATCGCCGCGGTCATGGAGTCGGGGCTTTCAGCGCCCATCGCCGCCCATGCGCGCTAGACGAGCCTCCAGGCCGCCGCGGCAGCGCTGTGGGAGGAATTCGTGAGCGCGCGCGATGCGCTGATGGTCCTGGCCAAGAGCCGCATTCCGCCGCCGAAGCTGCGGATGACCTGAGTTTCGCCTCTTTCCAAGTTCTTCATATGTTCCTAAACGGGCATATGGCCGAGTGCGATTCGTCCCTTATCGACACGTCTTCCGGTGCCGCCGCCGTTCGGCGCGGCATTTGCCGCCTGTTCGCGCGCAACGACGTGTGGTGCCTTGCCGAAATGCCCCTGCGCGGCGGCAGGCGGGCCGACCTGATGGGTGTCGACGCCAAGGGCCATGTCATCATCGTCGAGATCAAGGTCTCTCGCGCAGACCTGCTAGGCGACGCCAAGTGGACCGACTATCTCGACTTCTGCGACCGGTTCTATTGGGGACTTGCGCCGGCCCTCGACCTGGCCTGCCTCGAACAGGACGGTTTCCTGCCGGATCGCTGCGGCAGGAAACCGTCCTG
>Ga0194133_10004053_pt1 | contig 20108 bp, 17 predicted proteins | sample TA2KigOf40mmetaG_FD_155448 | JGI IMG/M metagenome (GOLD analysis project Ga0194133, IMG submission 155448) | Freshwater microbial communities from Lake Tanganyika, Tanzania - TA2015055 Kigoma Offshore 40m | ecosystem: Environmental > Aquatic > Freshwater > Lake | place: Tanzania: Lake...
ATGTGACGGTGACAAGAGTGCGTGGCGGTCTGCGTTCAAACGGTGTATTCGTATTACATTTTCCGATATGTGGGAAGGATTCAAACCATCTGTGAATTTCTTCGTGGATATGATTCGTTGGATGGGCGATTGGGACGACGTTGTGGGAGAGGTGTGGACGGGTGGCGGTGCAGTGAGTGATTTGCATATTTGTGGGCCATTCGGATTTGTCTGGAAATCGGTTCCCGCGTCTACGCCAATTGTATTCTTCAGTGGAGAGCGGTGGGAACGCAATGAAGACTACGAATCGGATTCACGAATTCAGCTGTTTCTCACACATGACCCTGTAGAAGATGAACGGCATATTCGGTTCCCTCTGTGGATTACGTATCTCAAACTATTCGGAAATGAGATAGAGGGTGTGAAACAGAATCCCATGCGGGCACCGATGGACTGGGCAACCACGACGCAGGGTGGCGGTGACCGCGCGCATTTCTGTGCGTTTGTTGTTTCCAATCCTAGGAATACAATTCGTAATGAGGCATTTGCGCATCTGAATCAGTATAAGAAGGTGGATTCTGGAGGACAGTTCATGAATACAATTGGCGGATCCATTGAGGCGCTCTATGGCGGTGGCGGTGGTGGTGAACTTGCAAAACTTGCATTCTATCGTGAACGGCAATTCTGCATTGCATTTGAAAATTCTAGCGCACCAGGGTACGTCACGGAGAAACTTCTGCATGCAAAGATGGCAGGCTGTATTCCCATTTATTGGGGCGATGAGATGGCATGTACTGATTTTGATGCACGTGGGTTTATTTCCATGTGCGGTAAGTCGCCGACGGAAATTGTTGGGCTCGTGGATGAACTGCTACAGGATCCTGCACAGTGTGCATATATGGCATCTATCCCTCCACTGGGTGAAAAGGAACTTCGTGCAGTATGGGAGTGTGTGGAGCGGGTGTGTGAACAGATTCGCAGTATTCGTAAAGGTGGCGGTAGTGGCGGTGGCGAAGTAGTAGTACATAAAGAGCCAGCACGGGAGATTTGTAAAATGTCAGAGTCTACATGCGTACCGCCAGTACGTCATGCACCGCTTTATGTATCGTTTGCAACGCGTGACTATATTCCATCTATTCTGAAATCACTGGATAGTCTGAAACTAATTCGCACACAGGAGTGTCCTGGTCTCCAGTACTTGCTGTATGTGGGGAGCGATGTGACAGATGCGGACGTTGACCCCATTCAGTCTATCGGTTCGTGGATTTCTGTTCGCAAACTTCCAACGGATAGCTCGCCCGCTGGCGATGCATTCCCTGATTTCTGGACGCCACATCATTTCGGATGGAAACTGTGGATTTACAATCAGGTTGTTCATGAATTTACAGATAAACTAATTGTATTTTCGGATGCAGGTGCACAATGGCAGAGAATGTATGATGAGATGTTTACGAAGGCGTGGGATACAGGTGTCTGTTTTATAATTGACCATAATCTGAATAAACACTGGTGTTCTCCTGCGATGATTGAGTCTATGAATGTAACGGCAGAGGAACTGGAGGCTCCGCAGATTCTGGGAGGGATTGTTGCGATGCGTGGTGGCCATGCGGGGGCGTGTGCATTTTTCAAGGAATGCTACCAACTCGGGCTCAACCCTGTGAATCTGAAGGGGCGCAAACTGATTCGCATTCTGCCCTCTGGACAACCGATTGGACATCGTCATGACCAGAGTATTATGAGCGTTATGCGGGTACGGAATGGCGGAAGTGGATTCGGTACAGTTGGAGTTGATGAGGCTACATGCCGCGAAAGTCTACGTCGCACCCATCTAACAGGGTGTCCAATCTATCTCCATCGCGGTTCCTACACTGTTCACAAACGCCCTCTACCACGTACCGATGATGTGTGGATTATCAATCTGAATCGTCGTCTGGACCGTATTCAACAATGGGCACAGGCGTATCCTGACCTCGCAAAGGTTACACAGCGGTTTCAGGCAATTGATGGGCGGGAACTCCATATGACACCTGCAATTAGCGAATTGTTTCAGCGCAATGATTTCAAGTGGAAGCGCTCTGTCGTCGGTTGTGCACTGTCGCATATTCTTCTCTGGGCGCAACTGGCATGTGAAAGTTCTGCGGTGGAGTCGTATCTGATTCTGGAGGATGACATGCGTTTTGGATATGATGATTGGGCAGATGCACTACAGGATGCGCTAGGGTCTCTGCCCGATGACGTAGATGTTGCAATGCTTGGCGGAGTGCTTCCTAATAACCGCGCAGTCTATGCCGAGGCGATTACATCAGTGAATGATAATTGGGCAAAAATCAAACCGAATACGATGTTTACGAAGACGCCAATGCCCGTGTTTCATCATTGTACATATTCCTACTATATCACGAAACGGGGTGCGAAGAAACTGCTTAGCGCACTTCTGACTGGAGAGGGTGGTTGCTTCACGAGTATTGACCATTTTCTTGGATTTCCCCACAAGGGATATGTACAGTATGTGATGACACAACCGATTACGCAATGTTTCCAGGAGTCTGACCCGCGTTACGTGAATTCTCAGTTTGATAATTTTGACAGAATGGATTCGTTTGATAGTGATATTTGGAATAACAATGAGGTGTTTTCAGAGGCTGACCGCGAGTGTGGAACAATCTATGGGACACGCCAGAGTCTGTACCCTGTTCTGAGTGATGTACTGCGTCAGGTGCCATCGGATGTTCAAACGCGTGCGTTGCTGGAACCTGCACAGTACATGCGTAGCGTTGTTGGTGGAGAGGGGGATGAGATGGATTTCATGCGGACATTCAGTAAAATTCTTGAGAATGAAGTGCGTGACCCTGCGACGATTCGTATTTGGCAGCGGAAAAATGTATGTTGTATTGCGGAAGGCGATGGCGGGATTAATGAGTCTGTTCTGGCTGCGATTTGTGGAGAGGGTGTGAAGATTGTGCGGGCTGTAACGGATGGTGCGTATATATATGCGAAACTATTTGCAGTTCATCCTGCAATGTCGGTACAGGATGTGGTTGACCGTGTGGATATGACGGGATGTATTCCACTCTATCTGCGTGCGGAGGGTGATGATGTGTTCTGGGCGCAGTTGCGCGGAACACTTCCCGTCATGGAACTGCGTAGCGAGGAGGCTGTTCGGAAGTTTATTGCGATTCTCCAGCGAGACCTGAAAAAGGCGGAGATGTACCGTGCGGGACTGTTGCAGAAGGTGCGGGGTGGTGGGGCGTAAATGATTTGTAATGCAATAATAAAATTAATTAATATTTTTAGGATAGTTTTATCATAAAAATAATTAAAAATAAAATTATAATACAAAAAGGTTATTTACATCTCGCTCTTGCGCTTGGCGGCAGCCTTCAGCGCATCACTGAACTTCGCGCCCTTGTTCTTCGCGCGCATCTCACGGAATACCTTCATGACGTGCTTGTTCCAGGGAGACATCTTGCGGGTCTTGCGTCCAGCTTTCTTGTGCTTGCGGGTGTGGAGTTTGGCCATTTCTATCTATGTGTGACATTTTTAAGAAGGGGTGTAAAGACTGAACGATGAGAGTATGGTAATGGAATCGTTTGACTCATTTCTACAGGCGATGGAGGCAGAGGTGAATGGGGGTGGTGCCAACCCTATTATGAACGCGCCTGTAGCAAAGCTACCTGCGGTTGAGGCGAAGCCTGTAGCAAAGCCACCTGCGGTTGAGGCAAAGCCACTTTCAGTTGAGGCGAAGCTACCTGTGGTTGAGGCAAAGCCACTTTCAGTTGAGGCGAAGCCACTTTCAGTTGAGGCGAAGCCACTTTCAGTTGAGGCGAAGCCACTTTCAGTTGAGGCGAAGCCACTTTCAGTTGAGGCGAAGCCTGTAGCGAAACCTGAACCGACGCCAGTAGCGAAACATGAGAATCGTCTTCGTCTCGTCATTGTCGGGACACATCTCCAGCAGACAACCGGGTATGCGAAAGTTATGCACGGTATGATTCATGCACTTTCCGCAATTCCATGGATTGAACTTACACATTTTGCAATTCAACGTGCTCAACCTCCTGCAAATCTCAAACGCGACTATCCATCCAATGTTCGCGTGATTGATGCGATGCAACTAGAGACAGAACGTCGTCCATCTGATGTTGCCCGTATGATTCCTCCAGGGTTCGCATTCGCTCATCTTCCACAGGCGATTCGCGACACTACCCCTCATATTGTTCTCATATACAATGACGCAATGATTATTCAGGAATACATTCAAGAGATTCGCAAAGCGCAGGTGCCACGTAAATTTGCACTATGGCTGTATCTAGACGTAGTATATCCGCATATGACCACCGTTCTCACAGATATGGTGAATCGTGAGGCTGACCGTATTTTCTGTTTCACGAAAGGATGGCGCGAAGTTCTCCAACAGCAGGGCATCACGCGTCCCATTGATGTAATGCCCCATGCATTTGAGAGCACAATGTTCCATCCCATTGCAAAAGAGGTTGCGCGTGAAGCAGCGAATATTCCACGCGACGCATTTCTCATTGTGAGCACGAACCGCAACCAACCGCGCAAACGTCTTGACCTAGCGGTTATGGCATTCACGGAGCTCATTGTGAAACATCCTGAGAGGCCGATTTATCTCATGTGCGTGTGTGCATCTGGTCAAGGTGGCGATGGAGGCGGTGGATATGCCCTCTTTGATATCTTTGCGCGGGAACTTGCACTCCGCAACGCATCCGTTGAGCATTTTGGTGGACGTCTTCTCGTAACGGACACGAATGCGACACACAGTGATGACCATATTAATATTATGTACAATATGGCGGATTGTGGTCTATCGTGTGCAGAGGGTGAGGGATTCGGTCTTTGCGCATTTGAACAGATGGGTGTCGGTGTGCCACAAGTGTTGTCTGATGTGATTGGTCATAGGGAATACTGTCAGCATGAGCGGAATGGTCTCATTGTCCCTGTGCGGACGAGGACCTATCTGCCCACGGGGTATTACCCAATCGGCGGAGAGGCAGGTATTGTAGATTACCGTGAAGTTGCGGGTGCAATTGAAAAATATGTTGTTGATGGGCAACTGCGTGCTCATCATGGACGGGTTGCACGCGAGACGGTGCTAGAGTATACGTGGGAACGGGCTCTGCGGACATTTACGCGTCGTCTGCGGAGTACGTACGATGATTTTTTCACGGAAGAGGATTAGGATTTTGAAGCGGACGAATACGAATCCACACATCATACTCATTCTTGTCAAACTCTGACATAGTATCCAGCCGAATGCGACGAATACCCATTCCTAGTTGATGCGACCAGAGCTCAAGATTGATTCGTGAGCCAACATCATCCATCTTGTAATACTCTACAATCTGCTCTAGAAGGTCTGGACCCGATGTTGCATAGAATACACGGATATTTTGACGGTCGTCCTTGAAACGGAAATTATCAGGACGAACGAAGAACAGGTGCTTCTTGGATGAGATGCTCATTACGGCTGTGCAACCTCTGTTGTATAGGCGAGGTTGTTTCAATTTTTGTGGGGGTAACGTTGTTACCCCCATACCCCCTTTTGAAACGAAATTATATGCAGTTTATGGAACTGGATAAATGCGAGAAACCACCCGCCCCCAAAGTTCTACGCAATAGTAGAGTATGTCAGATTGGATTATAGGTATAATTGCACTCTGTCTGAGTGTGATGCTCGGTGTCTTTATTGCATCCTATACTCGTAATCGTGTAGAGGGATTCCGTACTGCGATTGATGCATACAAATCGGACCCAGCGTACAAGAAACAGGTGAAGATGTTAGTGGACAGGTTTGACGCAAATGCTGGCAGACGGCGTGGCATTGATGACATGCTACCTTCTGTACCCGAAGACGAACAGTCATTTATCAATTTCAATGTTCTGGCCGCGCGCATGACGGGCTTCATTGGACCCAACATGGACGGATATTTTGACCCCGATAACAGTATTCTCTATGCTGTCAAGGCAGGATGCCGTGCATTTGTCTATGAGATTGATTATATTGAAACGTGCTCAGATAAGGGAGAGCTGTATGAGTATTATCCCACACTTGTCATGCGTGACCAGCAGGGCAAGCTGATTAATGCCCCTGAGAGCATGCTACCCAAATGTAATTCTGACGCACATTCCACTATTCTCCGCGCGAGCACTGTTCTCCGCAATGTGGCATTCGGCAATGCTGTGCAGAATAAGGATGACCCGCTAATTGTTGTACTCTATCTGCTACGTCTACCTCCACGCAGTGCGACGGGTCCTCAGCGTCAGATAACATACATGTCTCGTATTGCGAAGGGTCTTGCGCCTCTTCTTGACCGTCGTACTGAAAATATCGCGGCGGGCGGTACATTTGCACGCCAGTCACAGGAAGGGCTCCTTCTTACAAACAACCTCCGTGATTACGAGGGACGTGTCCTCTTCTTCTGCAATGCCGATACGAGCATCTTCCGCAATGAGGATATTCGTAAACGGTCTATTCCGACGAACGAAGATTTGGATTATATTGTGAATCTACGGCTCACGTACAAACAGACTGCGCTCGGTGCAACTGCGGGGGCTGCCAATGGCACATTCGGTGGACTGGAGGCGGTCAGCAGTATGCTTGCTGTTCCACCAGGGCAGATTAGCAACACGGTGGAGGAGAATAAGATACGTTGGACAATGTGTATGAAACAGAATACAGTGGAAACGGTTGACCAGAAAGAGTATGACCGTATGACACAGGAACTCGGTGTTGCATCTGTGCCGATTCACATATGGGATTCTGGAAATGATTACATGTTTGCAGATAATCGTTTCAAGATTTGGAGTTATGTACCGAAACCGAAGGAGCTACGTTACAAGCGCCCTGGTATTGCTGTGCCTGCGAAACAGGCGCCACAGGCCAATGCGAATGGCGGTATGCTCAGAGCGCCTGTTGTCTAAGGTCAACAAAAGTTATACGTGTTGCATGAGAATGCAGATTTGCCGAGTTCATACAGTGTCACACCATTATCAAAGTCTAAGATACTATAGTTTGATAATTCAGGCGATGTTGGAAAACATGCATTAATTACTCCGCGAGGTGTGTTTTGACAAACCACACTCTCATACTCTGCCAACTGATAGTCAAAGGTGTTCAGTAAAAGACGTCCAACCGCAGAGATATATGTTCCAAATCCGCTCACATTCTGTGGCTGATGGAATGAAGATGCACTGATAAATGTGAAATTATAGAATGCACAATCTTTGGCACTGACTGCCTGTTGAATCATCTCATTGGAGATAACTCCGCCGTCAACGTAGAGAAAGTTGTTCATTGTGCGCGGTGGGAACACGAACGGGATGGCCGACGTCGCGAGAAGGAGCTGGATTTTTTCTGGCGTGGTTGCCTGGCTGTATTGAAATACGTCAAGTGTTTGTAGATTCAGATTGGTTGAGCCGATGAGTGTGATTGGTGCAGGTGTCTGTTGAACCTGTGCATCAATGATGGATGCCAGAGTTGTCTGTAGTGGAGCTGTATTGTAGATTGCATAATTGGAGAGAATATGGAAGATATCGCTCGTATATATGTCTGCTGTTGTCAGATTGGAGAGAATTGCATGAATCGGTGGAAGTGCATCACGTACATTTGTATAATACGATAAAAACCCTGCATTGAGTCCACCTGCACTTATACCTGTTATGATATCATACGTATCTGGAATAATTTGGGCGGATGTAAGCCCGTCTAGTACACCCATCTGAACAGCACCAAAACTACCGCCTCCGCTGAGTGCGAGGACGTTGCAGACGGGTTGGGCTTGTTGGTGGAGGGGTTGATGGAGGGATTGTTGCTGTTTCAGTGGAATGAGCGATGCATATGCAGAGATTAGTATTGAAGAAATCAATGATAGTATGCGCATTCTACCGTATGGATTGAATATTAGGGATAGGCGAAATAAGTTTATATGATTTACCTTGAAAAATAAGTTTATATAATTTAATATTTCAGTTTCTCCCTTAGTTATATAAGAATGGTCAAGCCAAAGGCACCTTCGGTCAAGGAGGGGTTCAAGGGGTGGGTTTTGCCCACCCCTGCTGAATATTCGCGTGTAGCAGGTGCACATACGATAATCGCATATATAGATAGGTATGGAGGACGACAACAAATTACAAATTGAATCGCCGTTATTTCATAAAAAAGAGTTTGAACACCAATTGGCACGTATGCAAAATGCCGCCTCAAAAGCACAGAGGGTTATTGATTACACGGTTGCACATGACGAGAGTATTGTCCGTGCCATTGATATTGTGGAATCATTTCTACGCAAGAAACATCGCCTCTGCTACGGAGGTCAGGCCATTAATGCACATCTTCCGAATCGCCATCGGTTCTATGACCCTGAATACACCATTCCTGATTACGACTTTTTTACACCCAATCAGGACGAGGATATTCGGCAACTTAGTATTGCACTCCGCAAAGCTGGGTTTGAAGAGGTGAGTGCGCGTGAGGGTATGCACGAAGGTACGATTAAGATTTATGTGAACTATATCCCAGTTGCTGATATTACCGCAATTGACAATCGGCTCTATAAACTTCTATCGGAACGTGAGTACCGTGAAAATGGAATATCGTATCTGGATGCAAATACGCTACGAATGCTCATGTATCTGGAACTCAGTCGCCCGCGTGGTGAAGTTACACGTTGGGAGAAAGTGTACGAGCGTCTGTTATTGCTGAACGAATTTGTACCCGTCTCACCGAGAGGGTGTAAGAGTCGTGTTCGCAAGTATCAGCTTCATTCAGATGAAGTTGCCGCCATTCTGCATTACTGTGTAGAAGAGGGTCGTATCTTTGCGGGTGCTGATCTACTCGGGTTTTACAATGCCTCCTTCACAGGGAAGAAGCGGGCGAAGTGGCTCGTCCATTCAAAACGACCGATTTACATGTACACCCCTGACATGGAACGCGATGTTGCGCATTTCAAATACGAACTTCGGCATATGCGTCGTAATGGTGAGTCTATTCGCATCAATCGTGTGTCGGCGATGGGAGGTGACCTGATTCCAAATATGGTTATTATGACACGTGGAGATTATCCAATTCTTGTGCTCATTGAGCAAACAGCATGTCATGCATATTACACTGTCCCTCTGAAGCATGGAAGTAGCCTGCGTATTGCAACGCTGGATACCCTCATTACACTGTATTTTGCACTGGGATTACTGAAATACCGGTTTATTGATTTGGGGGCGCTAGAATGTTTGGCGCAGGAACTCGTTGAACTATCATACCGCGCGCGGAACTCACCTGACACATTTCCATTTGAATTTATATCCTTGGAATGCTCTGGACATCAGAAGAGGTTGGCCAGCCTCATTCGTGAAAAAGTCCAGCGCATTACTACTGCGAAAAAGGAGCGTCTGCAGAAGCTAATTCGGGGGGAGAGGGCAGGGACGGAGGAGGGGATGGAGAAGAGAGGAGGGGGAGAACGGATGATGGAGGCTGGAGCAACAAAGGGGTTGCGGAAAACTCGGCGACGTCGCTAGGCGATATCGGTGTTTCTGATATGGTTTCATGTGAATCCGAATCAGAACTGGAACCATTAAATAAATTCGTTGTTAGAAGGTCATTATTATACGTCTCGTAAGAATCATATAATAATGTTCTACGCATCCGATTTACAATACTTATCTTTTTCGGTGAATACTCTTGAAAATAGAGGATTCTACTCGTCGGTAGTCCACGTTGTGAAATATAATGATAAATAGTTTGGCCGATTTTGTTCGGCCCTGAGATATCCATGTGGATTTTGCCTTGTGTGCTAGATAACACGAACCACGTTATTTGACGAATGATGAATTCAATACATGGGTGAAGTGGGGGAGACGCCATGATTGTCATCGGCAGTTGTATAGCCTCTGGGCGTATAGACTCTGTGAGTACTATACCTGCCGTCATCGGCATATACGAATACAAGGGAACCTGTGGCACTGATTTCATAGGTACAAACACTCCCCCATGCTTGTACAGAAAACAGTAGCGGAACAGGTCGGCCCTCGCATTCTCTGAGAGTAGGGAGTATGCTCTGTGAACATACTTATTAAAATTTGTTTTGACGAAGTCCAGGGCTTCACCTGCTGTGTAAAATAAATATTCAAATTCTGGATTCAGGCGGATTACCGCCTCTGCTGCGAAGCCCATGCTTTGACTGACAAAGTGTGAGGGCCATGTTTGGATGATTCTGCGCGGGATGGTTTGCTGCGCGGGTACATGTACAGGAACAGATAGGAACGCAGGCGGGTACGAAATTTGGATTGGATATTGTGTGTTGGCGGGCATAGTTTGTTGGGGTCCGCCTTGGATACGGAAAATGAGGCTTGGAAAGGCGAGGCCTACGCACAGGGCAGATGCTGTTGCAGAAGTGAGTACTGTGATTTTCACAGTGGACACGCCGAGTTTTTCAAATACTGCAACATATTCGGATGGTCGTTCGGTAGCGAACCGATAATGAACATCTAGAATATTCGTCTGGGTACTATTTTTGGCAAAACTCACTAATTTATAACGCGTTATGTTTGGGACGGGACTCTCACTGGGACTAAACCTGTATATATCCCCAACAGGTTCCGACATAATGCATGTATCTTACTCTACTCGGCCGAAATTTTAATGTCCTTAATTATCTCACCCGATTCTGCACGCTGTTTGTAGGCCTCTAGGTCACGCAGACCTGTTTCCACTATCCGAAGCTGTCCTTTAAGTGTCTGAATGGAGGGATTGAAGCGTTTGACTTTTGCGCGTACTTCTTCCAGAGCACGTGTACGGGCAGCGAGAACATCAGGTGGACAGGGGACACTGCAGGTTTGAGGCTGAGGAGGATTTGCAAATCCGTCCGTTTGCACGGTCGGCGCCTCTCCGCGCAGGGCTTTTTCCGTTTCTGTGAGAATGGATGAAATACGTGTGGACATGTAATTTAGGGTTGCAAGATATGTGTCGGGCTTATCTGGAATGAGTGTGACGACGGCGACAGGGTCTGGGTTGGCTGTGATTGCAGGGTTGCACTGGACAAATGTTTTGTTCTGTGCGGTCTGGAGTTTTTGTATGTACTCCGCCTGTGAAAGGGTTGTCTGGTCCACTTTCATAGATTGTGTGACGACTTTTGTCCAAACTTCGCAAAATTGTTTGTGCCAGGCGAAAAATGTCTGATAGTCCTGGTCGGACTGGAGGTCGTCTAGCGGTTTGGGAGGAGAGGGTTGGGTTTGTTCTGGGGCTGTTGCAAACGGTTCCAGTGTCCGCTGTGCGTTGGCCCCGAGTAAGAAAAAGAGAAGTATCATAATTATCAACGATAACAGGCTAACATACATCCACCGCATATCTCTGCTAGAGGTGGTGGGAAAAAGAAGTCTATAAAAACGTGTAGGATAAAATAGGTGTTTGTGAGTGATGCCGTGTATCATCCCTCCCATAATTTTACGTCAGCCTGAATCTCAGACACTGAATGCTGGGTTACCACTGACACTCTTCGTAATTGCATATAGTTCAGCGCCGATTACGTCGTATCAATGGTACAAAGACGGGTCTGATATTTCGGGTGCAACCAGTTCAATATATAGTATTCCAAGTGTTTCATTTTCAAATGGAGGTTCATATTATGTTGTTGTATCTAACAGTCTCGGCTCTGTTACAAGCAGTGTTGCAACAGTATCTGTAATTGATACACCTATATTTGTAAACTATACGACAGTTCCTAGCGATTTGAGTGGCACAAATATTCCACTCGGTTCTGCATTTTCCATTACTGCAAATATTCTAGGTGTTGGTATTCAGTATCAGTGGCAAAAAGATGGTTCTGATATTTTAGGTGCAACCAGCGCAACATATTCAGATGCCAGTGCAGCTCTAACCGATTCTGGTCTCTACAAGATAACATACACAAACCCATCCGTCATAGGGCCATATTTAGTTGCCCCCTATGGAATCCCTGTATCTGTTACAGATGCACCGCGCATTGTTACGCAACCACAGCCTCAAGCTGTCGCAGTTGGGTCTAGTGCAACATTTTTTGTAGTTGCAACAGGTTCAGGTACACTTACATATCAGTGGTATGATGGGTCTGGAAGTCCTATTTCTGGTGCAACGTCAAGTACATACACAACGCCACCGACTGTGCCTGCAAATAATGGTTCACTGTTCTATGTTACTATTTCAAATGCATTTGGGTCAGTGACCAGTAACACAGTCTCTCTCACAGTTGTGAACCCGCCCGTGATTGACAGTCAGCCAGAGGGTGGTTCTATCATCGGCGGAGGTTCATTTACCATGTGTGTATCGGCTACAGGATATGATAATACATATCAATGGTACAAGACCACCTCATGTGATGTATCAGGAGATGCAATTGTTGGAGCAACGGGTGCATGTTATATTATTAATAATGCAACAAGAGAAGATGCTGGATTCTATTATGTAGTTATTACAAATGCTGCTGGAGTGGTGACAAGTGTATGTGTTACATTATACGTAGAGGTGATTGATTGTATAAGAGGACTTATTGGATTTGCAGGCGGTGCGAAAGAAGGTGCAAATATGGCGTCAGGATTGACATCGCAGAAGGAGAGGGTTGTGTTGCGTTGTCACGCGAACGAAATGTTGCCGACGGCATCGTCGCAGAATGTGTTGCCAAGATGTCTCAGTGGATTTGTGCCGAATCTGTACGCAGGTGGAACATCGTCTGGGGCACTCTTGCAATCAAAGATGAATGAGCAGATTGTGTGCGATGTGAGTATGAATCTTGCACTTGCAAAACGGAGAATGAGTGTACAGCCGTGTGCCCAGCCTGTTGGTGATACACGGTTCTTGCATTATCAGCGTCTGGGACCACCTGTACCGTGTGCTCCACCTCCGACAGGATTTATAATTCCCAACAATCCTGCAGTTCCTACTGCCATAGATGGGCCATGTGTGAATGTGATTGGCATTCGTGTGACTCGTCCCTGAGGGGCGGTGTATTTTCGTGCCCATCTGTAAGAGGATTCGCAGGATGAGTCTCAGCTCAGAGGAATGTCCTATTTGTTTCCGCAAAGCCACTCTTGTTCGCAGTCAGATTGAAAATTATGAATGCGCGTGTGATTATTATGTACATCGGTCGTGTTATGAGCGATGGAGAGAGGGGACAGGGACTGACCGTCTTTGTCTAATCTGCGATGTTCGTGAAGTTCGTGGTGAAGTTCCGCGGGATGACGATATAGAACGGCAAGAATTACAGGCGATTATTCAATATGGCGCAGAAGCTGTCGTATATGCGGATCCAGATGAAAGGATTGACCGCAGATTTCGTAATGGGTGTTGCCGAGCAGTGTGCGAACAGGTTATCATTACGATTGGAATTTTACTATATGGAACTGTAATGCTTATTCTGTATCTGCGTCAGAGGTGAGTATCTGTGCTAGAGATAATACTGGTAAAATATTTTATTGATATTATGTTTTAATATTGATAAAATACGTATAGTAGTGTATTGTTTTATTGTGATTTGCGACGTGTCTGACGGTTACGACGCCGACGACGTGTTTGACGTTTACCGCCTCTTGCGGGTAATGTATATTTAGGATGATGCTGTGTTGTAGAAACATGTTCAATAACAGAATTGGGTCCTACCTGTTCAACTGTCCGTACAGATGGTCCAATGCGTTGAATACTACGTATAGTTACTGGTACTTCTGGTCTATAATTTGTAGAAAATATGTATTTTTTGCCAATCTCTAATTTATTGAATGGTACGGGGCTTGCCATTCTATCTGTTACACTATAACAAAAATAATTGTATTGTTTTGATAATGTGTTTATTTTTGTTTTGCGTTTGCGTTTGCGCGTCTACTTGCGACCGACAACTACAGGCTTCTTCTTGATGATGGGCTTCTTCGGTACAGGGGCAGGCTCAATGTCCTCCGCCTCATCATCTACCGTTGCCGCACCCGCACCACCCGCAGGCTGAGGCATCACCGCAGCCACAACGGAGGCCTTCGCAGGGGGAGGGCGCAGAGCCTCCTCATCATCCACCTCCTCATCGTCCTCATCGTCCGCAGGGGCAGGAGCGGTCGCAGCAGACGCCGTACGACGGGGCGCAGGGGCAACCGCCGCCTCATCTGACGCCGTGTTGCCCAGGCGGAACGCAGCGAACTCGGGCAGACGCTCAGGCAGGCGGTGAATGACCACCTGCTTCGCGCGCCAGGTCAGGCCGAACTTGCTACCCGCGAACCATACGCCCGCGCACTCCATCAGTACAGTCACCTGTACACCCTTGACCAGCAAATCCTCTACAGGCACGCCCTTGTAGGGGTTGCCCTTGACGTCGTAGAACTTGGTCTCAAAGTCACCGTTAATCTTGCGGAGCTTCAGCTTGGTCGTGGGAGGGTAAGGCTGGGGGTTGCCATCCTTATCCTTCGCGAACTTCACACAAGGGGTGTAGAACGCCTTCACCACCTCACGATTCAGCTCGCTCTTGAACCATGCACGCGAGTTGCGCACACCCTGGTCAATCATGTAGTTGTCCAGAGCCTGCATCGCATCAAAGAACTGCTTAATCTCGGCATTGGACTCGTGACCACGGTACGAGATGTCAATGCTGTACTCTGCAGGACCTGACTTGTCGTACACACTCAGACCGAATGGTACACTCAGGTTCGTCGCAGACTGTAGCACTAGACGACCGCCATTGTAGTTCAGGTAGGCCTGCTTGGCACCGCTCTCCAGCACCTTGGGTGCAGTGATGTTGATGCTGTCGGTGGAGAAGTCAGATACGTAAGTCACGGAAGAGGCCATCTTGGATTCTTTATCTAGCTCTCAGGTTCGGGGCGAGGTCGGCGTCAAATTTTTTGGTCAGCGTCAATTTCTCGGAGTTTATCTTATTTTACGATTGTTTGCGATGGCGGGTATTCTACGATAAGATGGGGCGATGGACGGGATGTCGGGAGGTTTTCGCACAGATGATGTATCTAACAGCACATGGATTGCCGTATGAACGCGGTCTATAATACACTGGAATTTGCGCGCAATCGTAAATTAAGATACTTTTACAAAGTTTGCGCAATCCCATGTATTTCACGAGCCATTTCAAAAAAAAAGTGTGCCGTCCGGGTGCTTTAGGTACAATAGGATATAATTTGATAAAATTTGACGCGAATCTGCTGTGTAATGAAGGCCAGTGCGTTTAAAAATGGCAAATACTTCCACCGGTACTAGTACGACGATGAGCTCCGCCCCCGTGAAGACGACCGCTGCCAAGAAAGTTGCGAAGAAGGATGTTGTTGCTGAGGCCCCCGCTGCCGCTGCCCCTGCGCCCGCCCCCGTGAAGGAGGCGAAGGCGAAGAAGGCCGTCGCCGCTCCTGCCCCTGTTGCTGCGACCCCTGCCCCTGCCCCCGTTGCGGCCGCCCCTGAGGCGTCTGCTGTGGAGGCGGTGGCTGGTCCCACGACGACGCTACAGCAGGATATTGACTCTCTGATTGCCCAGACGGTTGCTCTGCGCGACTCTGCGTCTTCCATGCTGAAGGCTCTGCAGCGCCTGAACAAGCGCTCGGCGCGTGAGATGCGTGAGGCGGGTCGCCGCCGTCGCCGCCAGCGCAAGACGGAGGGCACGGAGGGCTCTGAGACGACCAAGCGCCCCACCATCTTCAAGACGCCTGTGACGCTGAAGAACGAGCTGTGCTCCTTCCTGGGCAAGCCTGCGGGCACCCAGATGGCGCCTGCGGATGTGACGAAGGCGTTCTCTGCCTACGTCAACGCCCACAACCTGAAGAACGCCGAGAAGGGCCAGGGTCACACGATTCACCCTGATGCGGCCATGCGCAAGCTGTTCGGCCTGCGTGAGGGCGAGACGGTGAGCTACCGCAACGTGCAGAAGTCCCTGTACGACCTGTACATCCTGCCCAAGAAGGCGTCCGCCACGGCGCCTGCCTCTGCGTAAATTGCAGATAGATGTGAATAATATTATACAATCAGTAAAGTAAGAAGATAATAACAAAATATTTTTTTCAGTTGTTATTATTTTATTCCCTGTTTTATTTTATGATATTCCTGTCAACACCTGTTCAATATATTCTCTGTCTGTACCATACACCTTCATCGCAGTAAATATACACTCTGGGTCAGAACGCACAGATTCACTGCGACAGAGTTCAATGAAGAGTTGCCAGGTTGCGTCATCAAATCCGAGACCGCGCAGAATCTGTGCGCGGTCATAATACAGTCCATTCGGTCGTAGAATTGCAGGGGCGCCATTGGCAAGAACATCGGAATCATTTGTAATCACCACATCTACACGACCTGCTGTTGCGAGTTCGGTCAGAATCTGGTCTGCCTCCACACCTTTTTCACCCAGAATACATTCTGCACCGAGTGCCTGTAGAGCATCATGGATTTCCCAAATGTACCGTGGCGATGGTGTCCAAGCCTGCTGTTCCAATGTACGTACATACGCATTCAGATGTGCACGGTCTGAGAAGGAGAGGGATGTTGATACTGCTGGAAGTGCAGATTGGATAATCTCAATCTGTTTTACCAGGGTTTGACGATGGTCTGCGTGACCTGATAGAAGTTCTGTGCGTTCTTCTGAGGGGGAACCATCAAAGACAATGTACGTGTGTGCAGATGCCTGTATCAGAGCGCTCATATCTGCGAGTAATTGGTCTTTCTTGCCTTTGGATTTGTGTATATAGGTAAATATGTCAATCGCAATGCGTTTGCCTCGTATATAGGAGGCGATGGTGACTGACTGTTCATAGCGACGGAGAAACTGAAAGAGACGTTGAATACCCATTTTCTAATTGTCGTTGAGGGGTGGAGGGGTAATCAAATTTTGAAGGGAATCCATTTGCCCTTGTAGAATATTTCTACCTTTCTTGGCGCTTTGCGCTGTGTTTCTCTTTTTCTGGAACGTTTCATAAGTCTAAATTTTCTAAGTTCTTCTACTATTTCTTCACGAGATAAACTTGTACGATGTTTTGTCCCTATAAAGTATATTTTATTATTTACCATTAATTCTGTATGTTCTATGTTTGTTGGTATATTTTTAATACTTTTAAATATTTTTGGAAGAGTATTTGATGGTGGGTAGACTGGTTTTGATTTTGATGAATGATTTGTTTCTGTATTGCCAACTAATTTTGTAGCTAAATTATGAATAGTTTCACCTGTATATTTGTTTTTCCCAGGTAATGCTTTGCCATATATAAGCTTGTTTCTTGAATTGTTATTGGTTAGTAGAAAATGTTCTTCTGGTTTTATAGTTGCAACTGTGGGAGCACGCTCAAATACTACTAATCCTGTATTTTTGCGACGTGTAAACCCAGACAGTGGTGTAAATAAAAAGCGTGTTGGTACAGAATATTTAAATTGATGGTCTGCAAAATGCTTCTGTAATTTGTAATATGTAGTTGTATTTAAAGGTGCGTCTTTCATTAAATCTGCGCACGTAGCGAGAATACATACACAACCATGTGCTGCTTTTGCATGAGTATCATTTTCCATAAAATGATTAATCAGTTGGTTGCTATATATGAACTTTTTTTCACGTGTAATTGTGGCCATACTTTCCATAAGTGGTCTAAGTGTCTGTATTTTTATAGTACCATCTTCATCACGATAAAACTTATCTATATAAAAATTTGCTTTTTGTTTTTCTGTAATATCAGCATCCGATAAAAGTAAGATACGTTCATAATACCTATCGTTATCTGTATATTTTGCTGAATTATGTAGAAGTGTAATATCATCAAATCTGAAATCTCTTCCAGGAGGCGATGTAATAAGTTCAGCTGTTTCATTTGGATATGTTAATAGAGTACGTAATGGTGAACCTATTGTACCACACTTTGTACTTAAGAGGTCTGCAAGAGGTGTTAATTCAATAACCATACATCCTTTTGGAACGGGTGATGGGTCTGAATTTAATTTAGCAGTATCATATGCCCCATGTGTTGCAATTAGAAATATTGGTTTTGATGTAATATCGGCTGTCACTTTTTCATCCCACGCTTCTTTTGTTAGTTCTTTCCCCCCCTCTTCATTCATTCCTGATGCTGCAGGAGCCGCAGCACCTGCCCCACCTGCAGGTATTTGTTGCTGTCCTGGCACAGCCATTTCTATATGTGCAGATTAAATTACAGCATTGTGGACGATGGTGCGACACCATGTTCGCGTTTTTGCGCTACTGTAGGAGGCGGTGTCAGACGCAGAGAACCGTTCCATTCACGAGTTACAGCGGGTGCTGAAAGATGCGTGATTCTGTGAAACACCAACTCTTTTCCAATCGTATATCTCCACGGAAATTCAGACGATTTATCTGTTCGCATATGACGTGTCCGTATTCCATCGTTTTGCACCGCAATCCATTGTGCCTGGCGTTTGAGTGCACGTTCTGATGCGTCACGTGCGCCTTTTGCCAGTACAACTGAGTATATCACCTCTGCCCATGCCTCCGTCTTCGCCTCCAGCCAGTCTATACCGTCTGCGTGATTATCACTGCACATTGCGTGAAAGAGCTCGTGTATGAGAACACGTGTCGCATCTTCTGCGCGATACACGCAGATTGTCTCTGGGCTACAGGAATACGTACTTCCTCCATTAATATGCACAGGTTCAATGGGACTGCCCGCGGGGGGTGCAATTCGTTTCGTTGTTCGCGCAAGAATGAGTGCAGTGATTTGTTTGCCCGTGGAAAACAGTCGGAGAATACGAAACCAGGTGTCCCATGGAATTTCTGCCTCTTGTGCAGGTGATTCCAATGCAACAATGAGAGTGCCATGTGCCGACCTGCGACAGAGAACAGGTGCTTTGCCCTGCACAAATGCGTGATTATATATATACATACGCATATTTGCAGTATCAATATTATTCTGTGTCATGCACTCTCTCTCAATTGCAGCCAGTTCTTGGCGTGTGATTTCACATGGCTTGTGTGATGGAACAGACGTGGCGTATTCGTGTTTTACACGGTCAATAAGTATTTCTAGAAATGGTGTCATTCGTCCCTATTTACTGGGAGACTTTATTTGCTTCCTTCATTTCATACAGGGTTTTTGCAAAATGCAGATGAACATGCTCCCACAGAATGGGAATGCGATACGATGTCACGAGCGTCCATCCACCACTGGATTCTGCGCGCCAGAGAATGCCCAGAAGTTCTTTGCGCTGGTCATGCGTCAGCCATTTCGTTGTATAGACTGCCTCAATCCAGTACATAAATACATCCGACCAGCGCAGATTGCGTTGGAGACATGTGTAAATCCAGGCACGTACATCGTAAATTCGTTGCTCCGTCCAACTCTGTGACCAGTCATCCAGGGTTTTCGCGAAAAAGACCGACCAGACATCCTCCGTTGGAAGACGAGCTGTTGTTGCGTACGTTTGTAGGAGACGGTCTGGACCCGTTGTCGGTATTTCAATACAGTAGTCGCGCAGACGCGTACAGATAGGGAGTTCCGTGGTCAGAAGAATTGCAAAATTGGGGAACTGTTCCAGTGCCTCTTGGAGTTGGAGCGTACTTTCATCCGTCACATAATGTGAATGATAGAGAACTAGATAACGGGCACGGTACGAAGTGTGCGCCAGAGTTACATCCTGTTGCCCTGTCCATCGCGTTAGAATAGACTGGATGAACACCTTATCTGACATACTCATTCGCGCAACGTCAAATCCGAGATGAATGTTGGAATGTTCATAGGGAATGGATTTACCCGTCGGTCCATCGTCGTCTTCATCTGGGTCACCTGGTGTATTCTGTTTTGCCAGAAACCACGTGCCCGTTTGTACTTCAAATGGAATTGCGAACTCTTTTGCACGGGCTTCCAGGAACGCGAGAAGTTGCGTGCGTTTTCCTGAACCACGGGGACCGCGCCATGCATACGATAGAGTATTGCTCATTGTAAAAATAACTTATAATAAGGTAATCTGCGGGCTTTAGATAGTGCTCTAAGGAGTCATCATTGCAGACTGGTACAGTGGCTCAATATAACGCATACATTTCTCCTCCACAGTTGCGCCATCTGGAATCGTAATCACCTGGTGTTGGCACGTCTCGTCTGTGAGCCAGGTGTGATGGGCCTTATCCAGGCGTTGCAGATAATCCTCTGCGATATCCTCCTCACCG
>Ga0194133_10004054_pt1 | contig 20105 bp, 16 predicted proteins | sample TA2KigOf40mmetaG_FD_155448 | JGI IMG/M metagenome (GOLD analysis project Ga0194133, IMG submission 155448) | Freshwater microbial communities from Lake Tanganyika, Tanzania - TA2015055 Kigoma Offshore 40m | ecosystem: Environmental > Aquatic > Freshwater > Lake | place: Tanzania: Lake...
CGATGTAGGACGCCGATGCAGCGAGTACGGCGAGCAGCGTCGTCCCGCCGGTCGAGAGCCCGATGAGCGCCCCGCCGCCGCCGCCGAGGACGCCACCGACGAGCGGGAGGATGATCCCGCACGCGGCGAGCCTCCAGCCGTAGGTGCGGAAGGCGCCGAGCCGACGGCCGGCGAGCAACCCCATGTCGAGCAGGAACAGCACCAGGAGGCCGGTGAAGGGGGTGACGAGAAACCCTTCGACGTCGGCCATGCCCCGGGCGCCGCTGAGCAGCCCGATGACGGTCGCGCCGACGAGCAGGAGCAGGCTCCCGTGCGTGACCGAGCCGGCGAGCACCCGACCGAGCGGGACGGCTGCGCCGGTACCGGCCCGGTTGGCGAGCGCCACGCCGACGATGATCGACGGCGACTCCATAATGGCGAGCACCGCCACCATGAACCCCTCGGCGGGAATGTCCATCCGCTCGAGGAACGCCTGCGCGGTGAGGAAGGTGACGAGGCTGACGGACCCGTAGTGCGCCCCGATCGCCGCGGCGTCGACGGGACCGACCCGGCCGAGTCGCAGCAGCACTGCACGGGCGATGAAGGGGATGACGATGCCGAGGGCGATGCCGCCGACCATGGTGAGCCCGAGTGCGGTCGACCAGCCCTCCGCCCGGAGGGCGACGCCACCCTTGAAGCCGATCGCCGTGACGAGGTACAGCGACAGGAACTTGCTGATCTGCTCGGGGATGCGCAGGTCGGAACGGACCGCCGTCGCTCCGAGTCCGAGTCCGAAGAACAGCACGGGGGGCGACACGAGTGCGGTGCTCACTGCGGCGACGTCGATCACGAGCGAAAACAATAGCACGCAATATAACATGCGTCTTGCATTACCGGTGTCGTGTGACGCTTCTCACAGTAGGCTGCACCCGTGGCGACCACCCCGGCAGACGGCTCCGAGCGAGCGAACTGGACGTTCCTGTCGAACCACGCGCACGTGCTCGTCGCGCTCGCCGGGAACCCCGAGCTCCGACTCCGCGACATCGCGGTGCTCGTCGGCATCACGGAACGCACCGCACAGCTCATCGTCGCCGACCTCGAACGGCAGGGCTACCTGACCCGGACCCGCATCGGACGCCGCAACCGCTACGACCTCCACCTCGACGGCCCGCTCCGCCATCCGCTCGAAGCGCACCACACGGTGGCCGATCTCGTGCGGCTCATCGGTCCGACGGCGGACTGAGCCGTGCCCGAGGGCACGGCTCGCCGTTCGATCGTGGGCGCGGAGGGCCTCGAACCCCCGACATCTGCCTTGTAAGGGCAGCGCTCTGACCAACTGAGCTACGCGCCCGGCGCCGGCGAGGCTACCGGAACCGACGCGCCCCGGACACCCGCCGCCGCCGTGGCACCACGTGCGGCACGGCGGTCGACCCGAGCGCCCGCAGCACCTCCACGGCCTCGTCCTCGAGGTCGGGCAGGTCCGCCCGCGGGAACCACCCGACCTCGACGATCTCCGCGGACCGGCACGTCGGCTCGCCGACGGACACCGTCGCCGGATAGACGAACGTCACCCGGCCGACGTCCAGGTCGTGCACGACGACGCCGCCACCGACCGCCACCTCGACGCCGAGTTCCTCACGCACCTCGCGCACCACCGCAGTGACGGGGTCCTCACCCCGACGCAGCGACCCACCGGGGAACCCCCACCCCGGCCGGTAGGCGTGACGGACGAGGAGCATCGAACCGTCTCGCTCCACCACGACCACCGCGCCGAGCGCAGCGACCGCCCCCGTGAAGCGCAGCACCCGTGCCCGGACCCGCCGAGGCAAGCGCCCGAACACCCGGAGGGCGACCGCTTGCACCCGCGCCAGACCACGCACAACGACTGAACGCTCACGCATCGGACCCCGACAGGGCCGGCCAGGCGGCGACGAGCTCCGCGACGACCGCGGACTGCCCGGCGACCGGGGTCCGACGGGCCGAATGATCGACCACGACCAGCTTTCGGCCGAGCGCGTCGACGGCGACGGCACCGGCCTCGGTGCAGATGAGCGACGCCGCTGCGTGGTCCCACACCCCGTGCGCGTCGACCGAGCAGTCGACGTAGGCGTCGGCCCGACCTACCGCCACCGCACACAGGTCGAGGGCCACCGCACCGAGCGCGCGGAACTGCCGCCAACCTGGGTGCACCCGCGGGAGCCCGGACACGAGGACCAGCGCGTCGGCCAGCCTCGACGCCCGAGGGCGGGGTCGCAGCGGCGCCCCGTCGAGAGACGCCCCGCCGCCCCGCACGGCGCTGAAGACCTCGCCGGAGAGCAGGTTCCGGACCAGCGCCACCCGGGGGCCAACCGCATCGACCACGCACAACGACGTCGCCCACCAGCCGATCCCGTGCGCCGCGTTCGTCGAACCGTCGAGCGGGTCGACGACCACAACCAGCCCGGACCCCGGCCCCGGCCCGCCCGACTCCTCGCTCAGGATCCGCAGGTCGGCCGCCTCGAGCACCGCTCGGATCGCCGCATCGGTCCGCAGGTCGCTCGCATGCTGGACGGCGCTCCCAGCGACCAACGCCCGGTCGGTGTCGACCGCGAACGCCGCCGCCGCCGCGTGGGCCGCCTCCGCCAGGATGCTGAGGAGCCGTTCGTCGTCGGGGTGCACACCCCGGATCGTACGACGGCCCGTTCCGAGGAGAACGGTCCCAGGGTCGGGACTACGCTGCCGTCCGGGCCCGCAACGGTCCGACCGAGCAGCAGGAGCAGCCCCAGTTGGCCGTCATCGACGTTCCGGGATTCGTCGCCGACCTCAAGGATCACGCCGTCGACCACGGCTTCCACATCCACGAGGAGCGCCATTTCGTGGAGACCTACTCGCTGCGCCAGACCTGGGAGGTCGAGCTCCACCCAGAGGAGGCGTGCGAGGGCCCCGTGCACCTCCACCTCTCCATCGACGTCGATCCGCGCACGCTGCTGTCCTTCGAGGACACCGTCGTCGGGCTCGGCGAGGACGAGGAGCCGCCGGACGCGTTCCAGTTCCCGGTGGTCTTCAACTGGTCGCTGCCGCCGCTGCTGCACTTGCCCGACCTGTTGGTGCTCGCCACCGACCTCGCCGGCCTCGGTGGCCCGGACCTCCCCCTCGAGGTCTCCGCGATCGACTCGACGGCGACGGTCACCGACGCCCCCGAACGCACGATCACGATCACCGCGAAGGCCGAGGTGTCACTCGCGAAGGTGTTCGGCGGACAGCAACTGCTCTGCGACGAACTCGAACGGTGCAAGCAGGTGAGCCACTACCTGCTCGAACGCGCACCGAGTTGGCTCGACGGCGCCTGACCGAGGGCGTTTGCCCCGCCGCCTCCCGCATCCCCTACGATGCGACCTGACAATCGAGTCAAGGTTCGCAACACAACTCGTGGGGTTGGGTGAAATTCCCGACCGGCGGTCACAGCCCGCGAGCCCTCCGACCGAACGGTCGGCGGGTTGACCCGGTGGAACTCCGGGGCCGACGGTCAAAGTCCGGATGGGAACGAGTCGTGTCCGATGCCGTCGCGCAGGCGCCGTCCGGCCGGACGTCTGTCGTGGCGTCCCGTCGTGCACGCTCACCGAGCGGAAGGGAGCACGACAGGTGGATGCCGATCTCATGGCCGACGCGATCACCGTCGCTGCCACCGTTCGCCGACGAACACCCCCGAACCCCTGGGTCGGTGCCGTCCTGTCGACCCGTGACGGTCGCCGTTTCGCCGGCGCGACCGAACCGCCCGGGGGACGCCACGCCGAGGTCGTCGCCCTCGATGCCGCCCGTGCGGCCGGTGCACCGACGCAGGGCGCAACCCTCGCCGTGACCCTCGAGCCCTGCTCGCACACCGGCCGCACCGGCCCCTGCACCGAGGCGATCCTCGCCGCGGGCGTCGAGCGGGTCGTGGTGGGGGTCGTCGACCCCGATCGCAACGTGGCCGGCACCGGCATCGCCGCCCTGCGTGCCGCCGGAGTCGAGGTCGCGGTCGGGGTGCGCGCCGACGAGGTCGACGAACAGCTCGCCGCCTACCTCCACCACCGACGGACCGGCCGACCCTTCGTCGTCCTCAAGCTCGCGGGCACCCTCGACGGACGAACCGCGGCGCCGGACGGCACGAGCCGGTGGATCACCGGTGCGGACGCGCGGGTGGCCGTCCACGAGCTCCGTGCCGCATCCGACGCCGTGCTCGTCGGCGCCGGCACCGTGCGCGCCGACGACCCCGAACTCACCGTCCGTCACGTGGAGGGCCCCGACCCGCGCCGTGTCGTGCTCGGCTCCGCTCCCGCGCATGCCAAGGTCCACCCCTGCACCGAGGTCTCCGGGCCGCTCGAGGAGGTCCTCTCGGCCCTTGCCGCCGAGGGGGTCCTGCAGCTCCTCGTCGAAGGCGGGCCGACCGTCGCCGGAGCGTTCCACCGCGCCGGTCTCGTCGACCGCTACGTGCTCCACCTCGCCCCGGCCCTCGCCGGCGGCGACGACGCCCGGTCGCTCTTCGCGGGCCCGGGCGCACCGACCATCGCCGAGTTCTGGCGGGGCCGTCCGATCTCGTGCCGTCGCCTCGGCGACGACCTCGAGGTCGTCGTCGCCCCCCTCCCCCGTTCCGCGTAGACAGGAAGCAGCATGCCCCACCGATCCAACCGGCTCGCCACCATCGAGGACGCCATCGCGGCGGTCAAGCGCGGCGAGATCATCGTCGTCGTCGACGACGAGGACCGTGAGAACGAGGGCGACCTCATCATGGCGGCCGAGTTCGCGACACCGGAGGCGATCGCCTTCTTCGTCCGCCACACGTCCGGGGTGATCTGCGCACCGCTCACCGGCGAGCGGTGCGACCAGCTCGACCTGCCGTTGATGGTGGAACGCAACACCGAGTCCATGCGGACCGCCTTCACCGACACCGTCGACTACATCCACGGCACGTCCACGGGCATCTCGGCGTCGGACCGGGCGATCACGTTGCGGGCGCTCGCCGACCCGGCCACCACCCGTCACGACCTCGCCCGGCCGGGCCACATCTTCCCGCTCCGTGCCCGCACCGGTGGGGTGCTCAAGCGGGCCGGTCACACCGAGGCAGCGGTCGACTTCTGCCGGCTCGCAGGCCTCGAGCAGGTCGGGGTCCTCTGCGAGATCGTGAACCCGGACGGGACGATGTCGCGCATGCCCGAGCTCGAGGTCTTCGCCGAGGAGCACGGCCTGCTCCTGTGCACGATCGCCGACCTGATCCGCTACCGCCGCCGCACGGAGAAGCTGATCGAACGCGTCGGGGAGGCCCGCCTACCGACGCCGTGGGGCGAGTTCCGCTCGATCGCGTACCGGTCCCTCCTCGACGACGTCGAGCACCTCGCCCTCGTGCTCGGTGACCCGGCGGCCCCGACGAACCAGGCGGGAACCGTCGTGCGCGTCCACTCCGAGTGCCTCACGGGCGACATCTTCGGGTCGCTTCGCTGCGACTGCGGCGACCAGCTCCACGCGGCGATGGGGCGCATCGCGGAGGAGGGCAACGGGGTGCTCGTGTACCTGCGTGGCCACGAGGGTCGCGGCATCGGCATCGGCCACAAGATCCGGGCGTACTCCCTCCAGGACGGTGGACTCGACACCGTCGAGGCGAACACCGCCCTCGGCCTGCCCGTCGACAGTCGCGAGTACGGCATCGGCGCACAGATCCTCTCCGACCTCGGCGTCACCCGGATGCGACTCGTGACGAACAACCCCTCCAAGTACGGCGGGCTCGAAGGGTTCGGCCTCGAGATCACCGACCGGGTCGGCATCGACACGACGCCGACCGCGCACAACCTCACCTACCTGCGCACCAAGCGCGATCGGCTCGGCCATCTCATCGACCTGCCCGACGCCGCCGAGTGAGCAACCGAGACAAGGAGCACTGACCGCATGCGGACCATCGAAGGAAACATGCTGGGGAACGGGCTGCGGATCGCCGTCGCCGTCACCCGGTGGAACGAGTTCATCACCAAGGAACTGCTCGACGGCGCGCTCACCGCGCTCCGTCGGCACGGCGTCGCCGACGACGACGTGACCGTCGCGTGGGTGCCAGGCGCCTACGAGCTGCCGGTCGTGTGCAAGCGGTTCGCCGCGTCGGGCACCGTCGACGCCGTGATCGCCCTCGGCACGGTGATCCGCGGGGCGACGGGCCATTACGAGCACGTGGCCGGTCAGTGCGCATCCGGGCTCAGCCGGGTGGCACTCGACACCGGTGTGCCGGTCGTCTTCGGCGTGCTGACCACCGAGACCATCGAGCAGGCGATCGAGCGGGCGGGCACCAAGGCGGGCAACAAGGGCGCCGAGGCCGCCATGACGGCGATCGAGACGGCGAACCTGCTGCGCGACATCGGCTGAACGGTCCTCTCTTGGGGACACCTGCCCGGCGTTGCTAGATTCGGCCGGCCGATCCGGGGTAGCTCAACCGGCAGAGCATCGGACTGTTAATCCGCAGGTTGTGAGTTCGAGTCTCACCCCCGGAGCGTTCGGGCGGGCCCACGGGCCCGCCCTCGTCGCGTCCCGGTACGCTTCCGCCCGGGCCCGTAGCTCAGTGGTCAGAGCAGGCGACTCATAATCGCTCGGTCGCGGGTTCGATCCCCGCCGGGCCCACGTCCACCCTCGATGCTGCGACGGATCGCCGCGACGACCGCGACTGCCGCCGGGTCGGGCGTGCCGTCGTCGAGCCCGTGCCCGCCGACGACATGGCCGACACCCGTCCCCACGAGACGCGCAGCGACGTCGGCGCGGGAGCGTCCCGAGATCACCGCCACCGGAACCCGCATGCCGAGACGGCGGATGCGCCGACGACGCCGGTGCGGGATCCGGGCACGGTCGCGGTCGTCGACGATCGGCGCGAGCGTGCCGTCGAAGTCGAAGGCGAGGAGCACACGTCCCTCGCAGAAGCGGCGCAGTGCTGCGACACCGTTCGGGAACAGCGCGGCGGACATGACAGGTCGTACCCACCGCACATCCCCCGGGTGGCATCATCGGGAACGTGCACGACGTCAGCGTCCTCGACCTCTCCACCGATCACGCCGGAGCCTTCGGGGCACACCTGCTCGCCATGCTCGGCGCAACGGTCACCCTCGTCGAGCCGCCGGGTGGGCATCCGCTGCTCGCCGCCGCCCCACTGCTCGCCGACGGGCGATCGACGACCTGGGCGTATCTCACGTCCCGCAAGACCATCCACCCCACCCCACTCGACCCGAGCGACGCCGTCGCGCTCGCCGGCGACCACGACATCGTGCTGCTGTCCGCCAACGGGCCGATCGCCGCCACGGCGTCACTCGCCGCCACCCTGCGGCGCACGCACCAGCGACTCGTCGTGGTCGTCACCTCACCCGACGGCATCGACGCGTCCGCCGGCGGGCTCGTGACGACCCCGCTCCAGGACTGGGCGCTGAGCGGGCACCTCGCGCTGAACGGCGAGTTCGACCGGCAGCCGATCCCGGGGGGCGGGCCGTGGCTGTCGAACGTGCACGGCGGCACCGCCGCGTTCGGGGCGCTCGCCGCCCTGCGCCGCGCTCGGGCCACCGGGTCCGGCGACCTCGTCGACGTGTCCACGCTCTCCGTCGGCACGTGGGCCCACCAGTGGTCGATCGTGATCGCCACCCACCAGGGCATCTGCAAGCGCCGTTGGGGAAACCGGCACGGGGAGAGCCACCACCCCCTCGCGCTCTTCCCCTGCGCGGATGCGTGGGTGTGCATCGGCGCGGTGTCCGGCCACCAGTGGGAAGGCCTGTGCCTCGCGATCGATCACCCCGAACTCCTCGCGGACGAGTCCCTCTACATCCCTGCGACACGGTTCGACCGGGCCGACGAGCTCGACGAGCTGATCATCGGCTGGACGATGCAGCACCCCGTCGACGAGGTCGTCGCCACCCTCCAGGCGAACAACTGCCCGGCCGGACGCGTCAACGACCTCACCGAGGTGCTCGAGGACCCCCAGCTCACGGCACGGGACGCCTTCGAACCGCTCCCGTCGTTCGGCCCGGACGCCCGCATCCCCGCACCCCCGGTCCGCTTCGCGACCGGACCGGTACCGGCGGAGCCCGCGCCGGCCGAGGCGGCGCGTCTCCGTCGCCCCGGCGCAGCGGGGAACCTCCCGCTCCGCGGCGTGCGGATCCTCGAGTTCACGATCGCCTGGGCCGGGCCGCTCGCCTGCAAGACGATGGGCGACCTCGGCGCGGACGTGATCAAGATCGAGCACCCGACCTCGCGTGGCCTCGCCATGAGCGGGACCGGCGCTGACGGATGGGATCCGGCGAGCTGGGAGCGCGGGACGTTGCCGCCGCCGGCGACACGGAACGGGGTCTACCCCGACGCGGATCCCGGCGTGCGCTGGTGGAACCGGATGGGCTGGTTCAACAAGGTGAACCGGTCCAAGCGAAGCCTGTGCGCCGACCTGAAGGCCCCGGGAGGCCGGGAACTGTTCGAGGAGCTCGTCCGCAGCGCCGACGTGGTCGTGAACAACTACAGCCCACGCGGCGTGCGGTCCCTCGGCATCGACCACGAGTCCCTGCGGGCGATCAACCCGCGCATCGTCACCATCGACCTCTCCGGGTTCGGCGCCACCGGCCCGGGCGCCGACCAGGTGTCGTGGGGACCGATCCTCGACGCCGCGTCGGGGTTCGCGGCGACGACCGGATACGCCGACTCCGGCCCCTACAAGCAGGGCCTCGCATTCCCCGACGCAGTCGGTGGGGTGTTCGGCGCCGCGACGATCCTCGCCGCGCTCCACGAGCGCGACCGCACCGGCGCACCGGTCCACGTCGACGTCTCCCAGCTCGAGACCCTCCTCACCCTCGGCGGCGAGCTCGTCCTCGAAGCCTCCGTCACCGGGCGCGCACCCGCCCGCCGCGGCGCCCGGGCCCACCCCTCGAGCGAGATGGTGCAGGGCGTCTACCCCGCTGCCGGCGACGACCGGTGGATCGCCCTCACCGTCCGTCACGATGCCGACTGGGCAGCGCTGTGCACGGTCGTCGGTGCAGCGCTCGACCGACCGGCATGGGCCGGGGCGGCGGCGCGGCTGGCCGACCACGACGCGATCGACGCGGCGATCGCCGCATGGACCGCCGGCGGCGATGCTGACCAACGCTGCGACGCGCTCCAGGCGGTCGGGGTCCCCGCGGTTCCGGTGTTGCGGAACGTCGACCTCGTCGCGCACCCGCGCAACGCACAGCGGGGCATGATCGTCACCCTCGACGTCGACGGGACACCGCAACGGTTCCCCGGCTTCCCGATCCGCTTCGACGAAGCGGCGACCGAGATCCGCCCGTGCCCCGACCTCGGGCACCACAACGCCGAGATCCTCGCCGAACTCGGCCACGGCGCCGACCGACTCGCCGAGCTGATCGCGTCAGGCGCGCTCGCCGACGGTCCGCCCGCCTAGCCCGGACTCTCAGCCACCTTCGAGATACGCGCGCAGACCCTCGCTCCGCGTCGGGTTCCGCAACTTCGCAAGCGTCTTCGCCTCGATCTGTCGGATCCGCTCCCGCGTCACCCCGAACGTCCGGCCGACCTCCTCGAGCGTGCGGGCCTGGCCGTCGTCGAGCCCGAAGCGCATGCGGACGATCTGCTGCTCGCGCTCGGACAACCCGTCGAGCACCTCACCCACGGCCACGCCGAGCATCGCCCGGGCTGCGAGTTCGGCGGGGGCGTCCGACCGCCGGTCGGCGATGAAGTCGGCGAGGTGGGCGTCGTCGTCCTCGCCGACGGAGGCGTCGAGCGACAGCGGGTCCTGGCCGTACCCGAGGATCTCCCGTACCCGGTCTGCGGACATGGCGACGGCAGCGGCGAGCTCGTCGACGGTCGGCTCGCGTTCGAGTTGCTGGTGCAGTTCGCGCTGGGTCCGCTGCACGCGATTCATCGACTCGACCATGTGCACCGGGATCCGGATGGTGCGCCCCTGGTCGGCGATCGCCCGGGTGACCGCCTGGCGGATCCACCAGGTCGCATAGGTCGAGAACTTGAAGCCCTTGGTGTGGTCGAACTTCTCGACCGCACGCATCAACCCGATGTTGCCCTCCTGCACGAGGTCCAACAGCATCAGGCCGCGTCCGACGTACCGCTTGGCGATCGACACGACGAGCCGCAGGTTCGCGTTCGTGAGGTGCGCCTTCGCCGCCTCGCCGTCCTCGACGTGTCGCCGCAGACGCCGGTGCTCGGCGTGGTCGAGCGTCGTGCTCTCACCCGCTGCGGCGAGGTCGGCGAGCTGCGACGCGGCCGCAGAGCCGGCTTCGATCCGCACGGCGAGTGCCACCTCCTCCGCAGCGCTGAGCAGCGGCACCCGGCCGATCTCGTGCAGATACCGGCGCACCGGATCGGATCCGCCGTCCCGCGACGACCCCGCACCCGCACCAGCGCGCACCGCGCCCCGACGGGTCGAGCCGCCGCCCACGGGGCGACGGGCAACTCCGGGTTCGGATTCGGGATCGAGGGGATCGGAACGGTTCATCGGTCAGGCTCGTCGGAGGAGAGGAGCCACGTTAGTAACGCCGTACCGGCTTCCTGCCGGGCCTCGAGCGGCAGGGTGTCGTCGATGAGCGTCGCCCGCCAGCCTGACAGCGTCTGCACCTCCGCGGCCCCGGCGAGCGGATCCACGGCCGCCCGTGCGGCGTCGCGCCGCTCGGCGAGGAGCCGCCTCGTGATCTCCTGGCACAGCCGGAGGAACACCTCCTCGACGGTCGCGTCCGATTGCTCGACCGCCACCCGGTGCAACACCTCCGCCGCAGCGGCGTCCGCGTGCTCCTCCGCCGTGCCGTCGGCCGGGTCGTCCCCTTCCCCACCGGCGAGCCGTTCGATCGCCGGACCGAGCGCACCGTGCTCCACGAGGACCTCGAACGCCCGACGGTTCGGGCCGGCGGTGAACAGCACGGCGTCGAGCCACTCGGTGGCCGCAGCCGGGTCCTCGGCCGTCACCCGGAGCGCGTCGAGCTCGACCGCCGAGATCGGCGCAACACCCCGGGGCCGAGAGGCCGGCGGTCGGCGCTCGAGCGACGCCCACGCCGGGTCGTCGTCCGGGCCGTGGGACGGCGCAGCACCCGGATCGGACCGGTCCGGACGCGACCGACCGGACGGCGCCGCGGTGGGTCGCGAGCGTCCCGCGAGCTGGGATCGCAACACATCGGCGTCGACCCGGGCACGCGCGGCGATCTCGAAGAGGTACTGCTCGCGCACGATCGGGTCGGGGTGCGCTGCGAGGACCTCGAGCGCGGCGCCCGCGGCGCGTGCCCGCCCCTCCACGCTCGACAGGTCCGCCGCCGACCAGATCCGACCGAGCCGGAACTTGAGGAACGGCACGGCCTCCGCGACCGCACGGCGCAACGCCTCGGGGTCCGACCGGGCGAGCGTGTCGGGGTCGCTCCCCTCGGGCAGCACCACCACCCGCACGTCGAGGTCGTAGGTGCGTTCCCACTGGTGGAACCGTTCGGCCGCCGCCTGGCCGGCTCCGTCCGCGTCGAACGCGAGCAGCAACCGCTTCGCGAACCGGGTCAGGAGTCGGACGTGGTCCTCGGTGAGCGCCGTCCCGCAGGTGGCGACCGCCCGCTCCACCCCGGCGGCGAAGAAGCCGATCACGTCCGTGTACCCCTCGCACACGACCGCTTCCTGAGCCCGCACGATGTCGGCCTTCGCCCAGTTGAGGCCGTAGAGGACCCGGGACTTGTCGTAGAGCGGCGTGGCGGTCGGGTTCACGTACTTCGCGCCCGGCGCCGAGACCCGACCTCCGGCGTCCTCCCGGTCGCCCGACCCGGGCAGGAGGCGCCCGCCGAACCCGATCGCCGCACCCTGGGGGTCGAAGATCGGGAACACGACGCGCCCGCGGAAGAAGTCCTGCTGGCGACCCCGCCGGTTGATCGTCCCGAGACCGCTGTCCCGCCACAGGTCGTCACCGACGCGGAGCTGCCGGGCGAGTTCGTCCCAGCCCTCGGGCGCCCAGCCGATCCGGAACCGCAGCACCTCGTCCTTGTCGAGCCCCCGGCTGCGCAAGTACGCCCGTGCCTGCCCGGCCTCGGGGGCGGTGAGCAGCCGCTCGTGGTACCAGGTCGCCGCCCGGTCGACGAGGTCGGAGAGCTGACTGCGCCGCTTCCGACTCTCCCCCTCGACCTGGTCGGTGTAGCGGAGCGTGACCCCGGCGCGCCCGGCGAGCCGCTCGACCGCGCCGGTGAAGTCCACCCCTTCGAGCTCACGGACGAAGGTGATCACGTCGCCCTTCGCCTGACACCCGAAGCAGTAGTACAGCCCGTCCTGTTCGTTCACGGAGAAGCTCGGGGACTTCTCCGGGTGGAACGGGCAGAGGCCCACCCAGCGCCGCCCGACCCGCCGGAGCTGCACGTACTCGCTGACGACGCCGACGATGTTCGCCGCGGTCCGCACGGCCCGGACGTCGTCGTCGTGGATCACGCCGCACCCGTTCCACGCCGCCGCAGCACGGCGCGAGCCGCGGCGAGGCGGGCCACCGGGACCCGAAACGGCGAGCAGGACACCCGGTCGATGCCGAGGTCCGCGAACACCTCGATCGACGCCGGGTCCCCGCCGAGCTCGCCGCAGACGGTCACCTCGAGCGACGGTCGCACCGCGCGACCGTCGTCGACCGCGACCCGCACGAGCCGACCCACACCGTCGACGTCGAGTGTCGCGAAGGGGTCGACGTCGAGCACCCCGTCGGTGCGCCATCGGGTCACGAGGTCGACGGCGAGGTCGTCACGACTCAGCCCGAACGTGAGCTGCGTGAGGTCGTTCGTACCGATCCCGAAGAAGTCGGCGACCGAGGCGAGCCCACCTGCGCACAGGGCGGCCCGCGGGGTCTCGATCATCACCCCGACCGCCGGTGGAGGACCGTCGGGATCGCCACGGCGCCAACCGTCCTCGAGGTCGCCACGCACGACGACGAACTCGGCGGTGGTCGACACGAAGGGGACGAGCAGTGCTGCGGACACCCCGTCGCCGCCGGCCCGCTGCGCCGCCACCGCCTCGGCGATGGCCGTCGCCTGCGCCCGGTACAGCGCCGGACGCAGCAATGCCATCCGTGCGCCGCGGGTGCCGAGCATCGGGTTCGACTCCGTCGCGTCGTCGACGTACTCGCCGAGCGGCGCGTCGAGCACCCGCACGACGACCCGGCGACCGCCCGCCGCAGCGAGGACCCGCGCGATCTCGGCCCGCTGCGCCGCCACGAACGCAGCCGTGGCGGCGGACTCCGTCGCCGGGTCGACGGCGACGAGAACCGCGCGGACCACGGACGCGTGCCGTGTGGCGAGCTGGTGCTCGGTCCGGCAAAGGCCGACGCCGTCGGCACCGTTGCGGATCGCCCGGTCCACGTCCTCGGCCGTGTCCGCGTTCGCGAGCACCGCGTATCGGCCCGCACGGATCCTGTCCGCCCAACCGAGGAGGGCGGCGAGCTCGGGCGGCGCATCGTCATCGACCACGGCGAGGGTTTCGTCGGCGAACGCCACCTCGCCCGTCGACCCGTCGATCGCCAGCCGGGCACCCTCCTCGAGCGTTCTCCCGGCGAGCACGACACCGTCCGCACCCACCTCGAGCCCGTCGACGCCCACCACGGCGGGGATGCCGAGACCCCGGGCGACGAGGGCCGCATGGGAGGTCCGTCCGCCGCGGGCGGTGAGCACACCGACCGCCACCTGCATGGCGGACGCGTCGGTCGGGGTCGTCTCGGTGACCACGAGCAGCGCGTCCTCGTCTCGCTCCGCCGCGGCGAGGACCGCCTCGGCGCTCCGGCACACCGTCCCCACCGCCGCCCCCGGCGACACCCCGACGCCGCGGGCGACCGGACGGGCCGACCCGCCGAGCACCGGATGCAACGCCGCCTCCACGTCGACGCCACGGACCGAGGACACCGCCTCCTCCGGACTCCACGCCACGAGCGGATCCCGGACGAGCTCGACCGCTGCCCGCACCGCAGCCACCCCCTGCAACCGCAGCCACCGGTGCTCGAGAAGGTGCAGGCGGCCCGCCGCGACGGCGAACGCCACGGCGACGGGCCGACGCTCGGCGGTCTCGAGTCTCGCCAACGCCTCGCAGAGGTCCACGGCGACCGGCGCGGCGACGGCGTCCGACACCTCCTCCGGAGCGACTCGCCGACCGGAGCGGAGATCCCGACTCCGGGCGATCCCGAACGCCGGGGCCGTTCCATCCGTCGCAATCGGCAGGGCCCGCACGACCACGGCATACACCCCGGAGGACGGATCGCCGAGCAGGTCCACCACGCTCGAACGCAGCCCGTCGACCGCGGCGGGTGACGGCTCGCCGTGCACGGTCACCTCGTGCGCTGGACGCTCCGGTGACGCCGACACCCCGAGCAGCACCGAGCCGCCGGCGGGTGTGCGGTCGACGATCGCCCCGAGTCCCCGGTGGAACGCCTCGTCCAACTCCTCGGTCCACCCGACGCTGCGAAGCAGCGCCGCGGCGTCGGCGGTCACCACGAACGACGGCGCGAGCGGCATCCCGAGCTCCGCGAGCCGCACGGCGGACGCGCCCGCCGTGCCGAGACGGCCGAGTGCCACGCCGTGGCCGCCCTCGAAGGGATCGTCGACGTCGTGCACCAGCGCCACGGACCGGACCACTCCACCCCCCTCCGCCTCGATTCGGTGCGCCGAGGTTACCGCCGCGCCGCCCATCGGCCCGGCGCCGATCGGCTAGGTTCCGCGCCGACCGCAACGCCGCCGGACACGGTGGTGCGCAGAGGGGGACGACGATGGGCGATGCCACCACCCGGAGACCTGCGGAACCGGACTCGGCGCAGGCCTGGCTCGTCGTCGGTGCCACATTCCTCGCGACCTTCACCGTGTTCGGGATCGTCTACAGCTTCAACGCGTTCTTCCGTTCCATGGCGGACACGTTCGGGACCGGGAGCGCGGTCACCTCACTCATGTTCGCCATCACGACGGCCTGGTACTTCGCCGTCGGGGTGTTCTCCGGCCGACTGACCGACCGGATCGGCCCCAGGCCCCTGCTGATCGTGTCGGCATTCCTGCTCGCCGGTGGGTTGATCGCCACCTCCACGGTGGACTCGATCTGGTTGGGCTTCGTCACCTACGCCGCTGGGGCCGGGTCGGCGGTCGGGTGCGCCTACGTTCCGATGGTCTCCACCGTCGGCGCCTGGTTCGTCCGCCGTCGGACGGCAGCCCTCGGCGTCTCCGTCGCCGGCATCGGGGTCGGCACGCTGCTGTTCTCACCGCTCGCCGCACGGCTCATCGACGCGTACGGCTGGCGCACTGCGTATGTGATCCTCGGCGTTATCGGCGGGTCCCTCCTGCTCGTTGCGAGCCTCGGTGCCCTGCGGCCACCGGTCGACGTCACCCAGGAGGCACCTGACCTGCGGGCGACGGTCCGCAGTCGCGGCTTCGTCGTCCTCTACGTGGCGAACCTGCTCGTATCGACCTCGCTGTTCGTGCCGTTCGTGTTCATCAAGGCGTATGCCGAGGGACGCGGCATCGACCCCGGACGGGCCGCATGGCTCGTCGGGATCATCGGCGCGTCGAGCATCGTCGGCCGGCTCGGCCTCGGCACCCTCGGCGCCCGACTCGGATCCGCACGTCTGATGCAGCTCAGCTTCGCTGCGCTGTCCCTCAGCTTCCTCATCTGGCTCGCTGCAGGGTCGAGCTTCATCCTGCTCGTGGTCTTCTCCGTCGCCATGGGCGTCGGGTACGGCGGCTTCATCGCTCTCGCTCCCGCCGTCTCGGCGCAGATCTTCGGCGTCCGTGGTCTCGGCGTGGTCCTCGGCCTGCTCTACACGGCCGCGGGCATCGGGGGACTCATCGGGCCGCCCCTCGCCGGCTGGTTGATCGACTCCTCCGGCTACTCGACCGCCATCATCACCGCCATGGTGATCGCGCTCGCCGCTACCGCCAGCCTCTCGGCCCTCCCCAAGTCCCGCGTCGCCTGAGCGGCGGCGCGACGCCTCAGCGGAGGAGCCCGAGCACCGACCGGGTCTCCGCCACGTCCTCGTGCATCCGCTCGACGAGGGCGTCGACGGAGTCGAACCGGAGCTCGGGACGCAACCGACGCACGAACGCCACGCGAGCGTCCTCGCCGTAGAGGTCGCCCTCGAAATCGAGCAGGAACGCCTCGATGAGCGACGCCGGCTGGTCGGCGTAGAACGTGGGTCGGCGCCCGACGTTCACCGCCGCGGCATGACGCGTCCCGTCCGGGCGCACGTACCAGGCGGCGTAGATCCCGTCCGCCGGCAGCAGGAGCGGCTCCGGCACCGCGACGTTCGCCGTCGGGAACCCGAGCGTGCGACCGCGGGCGTCACCGTGCACCACCGTGCCCACAGCTCGTGGAACCCGGCCGAGCATCCGCGCCGCGGCCTCGACCTCCCCGGCTGCGACTGCGGCACGGATCGCCGTCGAGGACACGACCCCGTCGTCGGCGTCGGCACGGCCGACGAGGTCGAGCCCGATCGTCTCGAAATCGTGCGCACGCCCGAACTCGGCGAGCATCGCCACATCACCCGCACGGCCTCGGCCGAAGTGGAAGTCGGCACCGACGACCACCGTCGTCGCGTGCAGGCATCCGACGAGCACCTCCCCGGCGAAGTCCTCGGCGGACTCGGCCGCCCGAACCTCGTCGAACTCCACGACGAAGACGTGGTCGACGTCGAGCGCCTCGAGCAGTTCGAGCTTCTGGTCGAGCGTCGTCAACAGACGCGGGGCGCTCGCCGGCCGGACCACCGACGCCGGATGGCGGTCGAAGGTGACCACGGCGGTCGCCGCACCGTGGCGGCGTGCCTCGTCGCGGGTCCGGGCGATCACCGCCTGATGCCCGAGGTGGATGCCGTCGTAGCAGCCGATGGTGACCGCGCAGCGCCCTGCCGGTCCGTCGGATGGGTCACGGATCACCTGCACGGGGGCGAACACTACCGCCGGCCCGCCGCCTCACCCCACCTGCGGACCACCTTCGGCGGCTGCGAGGACCACCGCCGGGCCGAGGAGCCGGTCCGGGCGTCGTTCGAGGACGGCGACGAGGGAACCCTCCGGCGCGAACGCCGCCCACGGCCCGTCACCCACGGCCCGGTCCGCGTCGACGCGGCCGCCGTGGCGGACCCGCGCCACCTCCGGCGCGTCGAGGTCGATGCGGGCGAGGTGCGCCACGCAGGCGTCGAGGGCAGGAGCCGGAGCCCCGTCGAGGGGGTGCGCCTCGGCGAGACCGTGCGGGCCCACAGCGGTTCGGCGCAACCCTCGGAGGTGCGCGCCCGAACCGACGGCCCGACCGAGGTCGGCGACGAGGCTGCGCACGTAGGTGCCCGACGAACAGTCGACCGTCACCCGGAACACGGTCGGGTCGTCGGTGGCGTCGACGTCGAACCGGGTGACCGTCACCGGGCGCGGGGCGCGCTCGACCTCGACACCCTCCCGGGCGAGCTCGTGCAATCGCCGGCCGCCGACCTTGATCGCCGAGACCATCGGCGGCACCTGCTCGATGTCGCCGACGAAGGCGCGGGCCGCTTCCCGCAGCCGGTCGAGGTCCACGCCGTCGGTGGGGTGCAGGGCCACCACGTCGCCCGAGGCGTCGAGGGTCGAGGTCTCCACCCCGGCGACCAGCTCACCGACGTAGGACTTCGGCAGGCCCACCAGATACCGCAGGAGTCGGGTGCCGCGACCGACACCGAGCAGGAGGAGACCCGTCGCGTCCGGGTCGAGCGTGCCGGAATGACCGACTTTCGACGTACCGAGCAGGCCTCGGGCCTTGGCGACGACGTCGTGGGAGGTCCATCCAGCAGGCTTGTCGACCAGGCACAGCCCGTCGACGCCGGGCGTCGCTCTACGCGCCATCGTCCCCGGTACCGTCGACCGCACCCTCACCCGGGGACTCGAGGGTCGCGAGCAGGCGCTCGACCCGTTCGCCGGTCCGGACGCCGCTGTCGGGGGCGAACCGGAGCTCGGGCGTGCGACGGAGACGCGCCTGTCGACCGATCGCCGCCTGCAGACGGACCCGCAGGTCGGCGAACGCCTCGAGGATCGCCGCGTCGTCCTCCTCACCCCCGAGGGAGGAGAAGTGGACCATGGCGTCGGTGAGCTCGGGGTTCACGACCACGCCCGTCACGCTGACGAGCTCGAGCCGCTCGTCGTCGATCCGTTCGAGGGTCTCCCCGATGATCTCCCGCAGCAGTTCGTTCACACGCGCGGTCCGCGGGAAGTCCCGCGCACCGCCTCCTCGACGTCGAGCCATGATCGGTCCTCCCCGGTCGGCTGGTCGGGTCCGACCTCAGGTCCGCGGGATCTCGCGGTCCTCGTAGGTCTCGATGATGTCCCCCTGCTTCAGGTCCTGGAAGTCGGAGAGCCCGATACCGCACTCGTACCCGGTGTTGACCTCGCGCACGTCCTCCTTGAAGCGACGCAGCGAGTTGATCGCACCCTTCCAGATGACCGTGCCCTCGCGGAGGAAGCGCACCTTGGAACTACGCGTGATCTGGCCGGACAGGACGTAGCAGCCGGCGATCGCCCCGATGCGAGGGACCCGGAAGATCTCGCGCACCTCGGCCTCGCCCGTGACCACTTCCTCGAACTCCGGGGCGAGCAGACCGAGCATCGCGTTCTCGATGTCCTCGATCACGTTGTAGATGATCTCGTAGGTCCGGATCTCGACGTCGTCGGAGTCGGCGAGCTCCCGGACCTTCCGGTCGGGGCGCACGTTGAAGCCGATGATCGTGGCGTTCGACGCCGCCGCGAGCTGGATGTCGCTCTTGGTGATCCCGCCCACGCCCCGCAGCACGAAGCTGAGCTTCACCTCGTCACGCTCGAGTCGCTTCAGCGACTCGGTGAGCGCCTCGAGGGAGCCGGTGACGTCGGCCTTGAGGATCAGGTTCAGCGTCGCCGCCTCACCCGCCTGGATCTGCTTGAACACGTCCTCGAGGCGGGCGCCGCCGGCCACGATGTGGGGCACCGACCCGATCGACGCCTGTCGCTGCCAGTGACCACGCGTCTGGGCGACCTCGCGGGCGATCTTCTCGCTCGGCGCGACGATGAAGTCGTCACCGGCTTCGGCGACCTCGGACAGACCGAGGATCTGCACCGGCGTCGACGGGCCGACCTCGCGGACCTGCCGGCCCTTGTCGTCGAGAAGCGCTCGCACGCGACCCCAGGCGGCACCGGCCACGACGGGATCGCCGACCTTCAGGAGTCCACGCTGGATCATCACCGTCGCAACCGGACCACGGCCGACGTCGAGGTTCGACTCGACGACCACACCCGCGGCACGGCCTTCCGGTTCGGCGCGGAGGTCCTCGACCTCGGCGACGACGAGCAGGTTCTCGAGCAGATCGTCGATGCCGAGGTCCTGGAGCGCGGAGACCTCGATCATGATCGTGTCCCCGCCCCACGCCTCGGGCACGAGGCCGTGTTCGGAGAGCTGCTGCATGACCCGGCTCGGATCGGCGTCGGGACGGTCGATCTTGTTGATCGCCACGACGATGGGGACCTCTGCGGCACGGGCGTGCTGGATCGCCTCGAGCGTCTGGGGCATGACCCCGTCGTCGGCGGCGACCACGAGCACGACGATGTCGGTGATACCCGCACCACGGGCACGCATCGCCGTGAACGCCTCGTGACCCGGGGTGTCGACGAAGGTGATCTTCTGACCGTCGCGGTCGATCTGGTAGGCGCCGATGTGCTGGGTGATGCCACCCGCCTCACCGGCGACGACGTTCGTCTTGCGGATCTGGTCGAGAAGCTTGGTCTTGCCGTGGTCGACGTGCCCCATGACGGTGATGACCGGCGGCCGCAGCGGAAGCGACTCGTAGTCCTCGTCCTCGGTGTCGATGTCGAGCCCGAGCCGACCGCGGAGCTCGACCTCCTGCTCCTCACCCGCGTCGACGAGACGGATCTCCGCACCGACATCGGCGGCGAAGAGCTCGATCATGTCGTCGGTGAGGGACTGCGTGGCCGTGACCATCTCGCCCTGCTGCAACAGGAAGCGGATCACATCGGCCGCGGTGCGGTTGAACTTCGGTCCGACCTGCTGCGCCGTGGCACCTCGCTCGACGACGATGTCCCCCTCGGGGACCGGCGCGTTCGACGGCGTGTACGACGGCATGTCGAGCGGCTGCAGCTCCTCAAGGCTGCGACGACGACGACCGCCCTTGCGGCGCTGGGGCGGACGTCCAC